>Ga0070658_10002688_pt1 | contig 14791 bp, 9 predicted proteins | sample KBSC13metaG_FD_64664 | JGI IMG/M metagenome (GOLD analysis project Ga0070658, IMG submission 64664) | Corn rhizosphere microbial communities from Kellogg Biological Station, Michigan, USA - KBS C1-3 metaG | ecosystem: Host-associated > Plants > Roots > Rhizosphere > Soil ...
AGACTCGCGGCGGATTCGACGGCCGCACGACGCGTTGCCAGCGGGTCGTACGGCCAGGGCAACCTCGCCTTGCCGCCCTCGAGAACGGGGTTCGGTTCAGTGTCGGGCGGCATGGCGGTCCAGCAGTCGACGACGCCCGCGCCGCGCTCGCACGCGTCGCGCACGCCGACCAGGAAATCGCTGTCGGCCCGCGCGTTCTTTCTGTCGTCCCAGCGGTAGCCGGTGCACATCAGGAACCGGCGAGCGCGGGTGACGGCAACGTACGCAAGCCTGCGTTCTTCCTTCGCCAGGTGCTCCTGCACGTCGACCTTGAACCCAGAGATCACGGCGAGTGCGGCCGCCTGGTCGGTGCTCGCTTCGAGTGCGGCAGTGGGCAACCCCGCGCGATCGCCGCGCAGCGGCCACGGCAACGCGCCGCGCTGAGTGAGCCATCCCTTGACGTCGGCCGGCCGGACCCCAGGGAAGAGATCGCCGACCAATCCCGGCACGCACACGACGTCCCACTCGAGGCCTTTGGCGCCGTGCACGGTGAGCAGCTGTACGCGATCGGTGCGCACGTCTACACCGACTCGGGATTCGGGCACCGACGCTTCGTCGTCGGCGCGTTCGAGGCCGCGCTCTTCGGCGGCCGCGGCGTCGAGATAGTCGAGGAAGGCGGGCAGCCCGACCTGGCCGGCGGCGTCGCCTGCCTCGGTGAAATCGGCGGCGACCTCGATGAGGCGATCGAGGTTGGCGCGACCCGCGGTCGACGTGCCGCCCGCGAGCACCTCGACGTCGAGGCCGGTGGTACGGATGATGTCGGCAACGAGGTCGGGCAACGGTTGGGCCAGCCGGGCCCGAAGGGCACGCAGCTCACCCGAGAGTCGAGCCATCCGCGCGTGACCGTCGGGCGAAAGCCAGCTGGACGGCGGCAACTCGTCGAGCGCGTCGATGATGCTTCGCTCGTCGACGTCGTCGGGCTCGGGTCCGGCGGCGCTCGATCCGGCGGGTGCGGCCACGGGCTCAGCACCGCGCGGCTTCAGCAACTGCCGGGCCCAGCGTCCGAGTGCGGCGATGTCGCGCGGGCCGATGCGCCAACGAGCGCCGGTGAGCAGCCGCATCAACGCATCGCCGCGGCTCGGGTCGGCGAGCACCCGGAGCGTGGCGACGACGTCGACCACTTCGGGTTCGAGCAGTAACCCGCCAACCCCGAGGATTTCGAGCGGCACGTCGCGGGCTCGCAATGCGGCTTCAATACGAGGCAATTGGCGCCAGGCTCGCACAAGCACGGCGATGCTGCGCGGCTTCTCGTCAGCCTCCCGGCGTTGCGCTTCGCCGCGCCACACCGAAGCCACGAGTTCGGCAACTGCGACTGCCTCGTCGTCGACCGTGGGATAGAGACCGCAGTGCACCTCGCCGGGCACGGCGTCACCGAACGCAGACAACACCGGGGTGGAGGCGGCGCCCTCACGCAGCGGCGCGACGACCTCGTTGGCGACCGCCAAAATGTTCGGGCCGTTGCGGAAACTGGTGCTGAGTGTGAGCACGCGCCCGGGCTCAGCGGTGGCCGAATGCTTGAAATGCAAAGGAAAAGCGGCCAGCGTGCCTTGGCTTGCACCTCGCCAGCCGTAAATCGCCTGCGACGGGTCGCCGACCGCGGTGAGCCACGGCGCCGCACCGGCATCGGCGAGTTTGTGCACCGGCCCGAACAGCGCCCGCAAGAAAACAAGCTGCGCGTGGCTGGTGTCTTGATACTCGTCGAGCAACACGGCACGGAACGACGCGCGCTCGCCGGCCGCGACATCGGCGAAGGTGTCGGCGAGTTCTGCAGCCAGCGCCATCTGATCAGCGAAGTCGAGTACCTCGGCCTTGCTCTTTGTTTGGCGATAGGCATCGACGATCGGCAACAACTCGCATCGTGCGGCAAGCGCGTTGACCACGGCCGCGAGGTCGTCGGGCATCGCCTTCTTGCCGCGCTGCGATTGTGCGCGCGGCAGCGCCGACAGCACGGCATCGAGATTTTCGCAGTAGCTGCGCAGCGATTGCTCCTCGACGCGGTGCTGCGCCAGGCCTTCGGCGAGAGCCAGGACGTCGGAAGTGACGGTGCTCGGCTGCACGAGCACGTGCTGCATTGGGCCGTCGTACGAATCGACCGCGCGGCGCGCGTATTGCCACGCGACGGTTTGCGAGATGAGGCGCTGACCGGGTTCGCGACCGAGCCGCAGCGCATGCTCGGCGACGATGCGGCCCGCATACGCGTCGTAGGTGGAAACGGTCGGCTCACCGGCGGCGATGAGGTCGGCCTCAACGACTCCATGCCGGGCGAGCTGGGTCAAGCGCCGGCGCACTCGAGTGGCAAGCTCCGACGCAGCCTTGCGGGTGAACGTCAATCCGAGCACCTGGTCAGGGTGCACGAACTCGTTGGCGACCAACCACACGACGCGCGCCGCCATGGTTTCGGTCTTGCCTGAGCCAGCGCCCGCGACGACAAGGCAAGACGGCGCGGTCGACTCGATAACGGCTGCTTGTTCGGGCGTGGGCGGATGCTGCCCGAGCGCCTCGGCGATGGCACGCGCGCTGTAACGAGGAACGTCGTCGGCGGCGATGGCGGTCATGCGGTGACCTGCCGGCCTTCGCTTTGCACCGGGCACGATGCACGCACCGGGCAGACCCGGCACAGGTCGTTCTCGATCGCGTCGAACGACGCCCCCGCCATGCCGTCGGCCGCCCGCTGCACCATCTCGTGCGCCCACGTGCCGTCGCCTGCTGGTAGCGGCTCTTGCCGCTGCACAGTGAAGTTTTGCTGCTTGCCGCCGAGCTGTACGAGCGCCGCACCACCGCTGTCGCGGAGGCCGGGCGCGACGTCGTCGAAACCGCCCGCCGTGACGGCGACCTGATACGCGCCGAGCTGAGGGTGGTTCGGGAGGTCGGCCTTCGTCGGCTGGCCCTTGCCGGTCTTGAAGTCGATGACGACGAGCCGGCCCCGATCGTCGAGCTCGAGCCGGTCGACCTGGCCGCTGAGCACTGCCCGACCAACCGTAACTTGGAAATTCTGTTCAGCAGCAACGAATTCACCGGCGCCCGTGCGCAACCAGTCGACGAGCTTCGCAAGCATCGTGGCGGCGCGTTCGCGTTGCCGCCCGGCGAACCAGCCAGCTCCGACGTCGATCCGTTTCACCGCCTCGGCAAACCGTTCGCCCAGCTCGTCGGCGCTGAGGCTCTCCTTTGCCGCCTGCTCGGCCAGCGCATGAATCATCGTGCCGATGCCCTGCGCTGCAGAGTCGGCCGCGGTACCGCCCGATGTCTCGAGCAACCATCGCAGCTGGCACCGCTCAAAACTTTCAACCCTGGACGGCGAAACCCGCACGGTGTCGTCAGCCCCGGCGAGCGGGGCGTCGTCGGTGATCGGCGCCAGGCCGTACCAACTTTGCGGATCGGCGCCCCGGACTCCGGCCGCGGCGAGCCGGGCCAGCTGCACTGCGGCGGCCTCACGCCTGACCCGGCCGGCGTCGTCAACCGGCTCGCCTACGACGACCGCTCGCAACTGGGCGACGACCGATGCGAGGTCGAGACCGCGCGGCAGGCGGGTGACCGCTCGCTCGTCGGCATCGACGGGCGACAACTCGTCGAGGAATCGCGACGGTTGCTCATCGTCTGCTCGAACGGCAGTGACGACGAGCAGGTGACTGGCCCGCGTTGCGGCGACGTAGAAAAGTCGCCGCTCTTCGGCCAGCCGGGCGGCGAGTGCCTGAGCCTGTGCACCGCCCGATGCGCCCGCACCCGGTGCGACCTGGCCTCGCACGACGTCGACGAGCTGCTGTGCACCGAGCAACGAGCCGCGTGCACGGAGGTCGGGCCAAACGCCCTCCTGCACGCCGGCCACGATCACGACATGCCACTCGAGCCCCTTGGCGGCATGCGCGGTGAGCACCCGCACGCCGTCGGCGTGGGGCGCCTGCGGTGCGAGCGAATCACCGGGAATCTGTTGGCCCAGCAAGTGATCGAGAAACACGCTCGGGCCCGCCTTGGGCAACCGGTCGGCGAATCGTGCCGCTGTGTCGAAAAGCGCGACGACGGCGTCGAGATCGCGATCGGCCGCGGCGGCCGCCTGGCCGTGCTGGCCAGGCTGGCCGAGCGCTGCCGCGGCCCACTTCTGCGCCAGCCCGGACGCTTGCCAGATCTGCCACAGCACCGCCTCGGCGCTCGCGGTGTCGACCACCTCGCGAGCAGCCGCCAACACCCGCGCAACCCGCAACGCCGGAGCCGCGACGCGACGGTCGACCAAGGCCAGCCCGGCCAGCCCGGCCAGCCCGGCCAGTTCGGCCGGATCGGCAACTGCGGTTGCAAGGAGCGCCGCCGACGCCCGCACCCCGCCCCCGGCAAGTTCGATCTGCCGCAACTCCTGCCGCAGCCGCCGCAACGCGAGCGGATCGGCCCCGCCGAGCGGCCCGGTGACCAACTCATAGGCCAGTGCCGGACCATCGGCGCCGGCCAGATCGAGCCGCCCGGTGGCGATCTCGATGACCCGCAGCATCGCCCGCACTATCGGCACCTCGACTAGGGGCAACTCGTCGGAGCGCGCCGCCACCGGTACACCTGACGCCTGCAGGGCGCGGCGCAACGCCGGAAGCGGCGCGGCGCTGCGCACCAACACGGCCATGCGCGACCACGGAATGCCATCAACCAGGTGCGCCTGCCGCAACCGGTTGGTGACGTAAGCGGCTTCGGCACCGACAGATGCGAGCACGTGCACCTCGACCCGGCCGGGCGGTAACCCCAGCGCCGCCACGAGTTTGCGTTGAGCGACCGGACCGCCCAGCCGCTCGGCCACCCGGCGCGAAGCCGCGAGCAATTCGGCACCCGAGCGTCTGCACACCTGGAGCGCCAGCACCTCGGCAGGGGTGCCGTCGGGCGCGCGGAATGCCTGCGGAAATCGCCTGATGCCGTCGGGATCGGCACCGCGGAACTCGTAAATCGACTGGTCTGGATCGCCGACCACAAGCAACTCGCCCGCGCCTGCCACCAACGCCAGCAACTCTTCTTGCGCCGGATCGGTGTCTTGATATTCGTCAACGACGACGAACGCGTGCCTGGCTCGAACCGCCTGCAACGCAACGGGTTCTGAGCGCAGCAACCCGACCGCGGCCTGGATCAGCTCGGCTGGATCGAACGATGCCGCCTCGCGAAGCGCCGATACCTGCGCGTATTGCTTCGCGAACACCCCGGCCGCGACCCAATCGGCCCGGCGGTTACGCCGCCCGACTGCAATCAACTCGGACGACGACACCCCTCGCTCGACGGCACGCTGAATCAGATCGCGCAATTCCTGCGCGAAACCGCGGGTAAGTAACGCCGGCCGCAATGGCGTGGGCCAACCCGACGCGCCAGCCTCGACGTCACCTCGGAGCAGCTCGCGGACGACGAGGTCTTGTTCGGGACCCGACAGCAGCCGGGGTACGGGATCACCTCGGCGAGCCGCCTCTGCGCGCAACAATCCGAACGCGTACGAATGGAACGTGCGCGCGATCGGTTCGCGGATCGTGCGACCCAACCGCGCCGCAATGCGATCGCGCAACTCGGCCGCCGCACGACGGCTGAACGTGAGAACCAGCGCCTCTTCGGGAGCGATCTCGCCACGTTCGACCCGGGACACCACCGCTTCGACAATCGTGGTGGTCTTTCCGGTACCGGGGCCGGCGAGTACCAGCAGTGGCCCACCGCGATGCTCAACTGCCGCGCGCTGCGCGTCGTCGAGCACCGGCGGCACGACCGGACGTGCGGGCGCACGAACCAACCGCAACCGAGTCGACGGTTCAGCTGAACCGAAAGTGGAGTTCGCGGGCACGTTCCGCATCACATCACGAAGCGCTGACAACTGGCGCCGCAACAGTGCGGACGAGCGGTATCGGACGCGGGTTTCGCCGTCCGCTCAAATGCTTGTGCGCGAGCCGAGGACGCGATAACCAAGTCGGATGAGTTCGGATACAGGAGACGTGCTCGGACGGCTGTTCGAGCGGCGGCTCGTGATGGCGCACGGTCGGCTCGACAGTGGCCTCGCCGACACGATCACCGCCCAGCTGATCACTCTCGACGCGGAGGGCGACGAGCCGATCGAGCTGCTGATCGACTGTCCTGAGTCGGAACTCGACGCGGCGTTCACCGTGCTCGACGTCTGCGAGGCGCTCGGTGCGCCGCTCACCATTAGCGTCGCCGGCCGGCTGACCGGCGCCGGCATCGCGTTGCTGACCAGTCGGCACCGCCGAACCGGGCGTCCCCATGCCACGCTGCAAATCAGTGAACCGAAATTCGAGACGTCGATGCCTGGCACTGCAGAAACAATCGCGCGCCTCGTCGAAGAGCATCGACGCCGCATCGGCGTGCTGATCGAGCGAATCTCCGAACGCACCACCCGCCCCGAGCCGTTGATTGCCGACGACATGAGTCGCGGCATTTACCTCACCAGCGACGCAGCCGTCACCTACGGCTTATTGGACGACGTCGTGCGCCGCGCCCCGGCGTAAGCCTCCAGTCGGCACGGCCTCAGCGATCCGCCTGCCGCGCCATCCCAACGGGCTTGCCTCATGTCGACACGGTCGCCGCGCATCGGCGTTCGATCGGCGCGCAACATCCGCAATGCCTCGCCGTCATGGCACGGTGCGGGGGTTCCATCGGCGTGCACGACCCGATGCCAGGGCACGGCTCCGCCCCACGTCGACATCACCTTTCCGACCTGTCTCGGGCCACCCTCGCCAACGAACTCGGCGATGTCGCCGTACGCCATGACGCGGCCGCGCGGAATCGCCTCAACAACGTCAAGAACACGTTGAGCGAATGGTGGCACTTCAACAGCTCGAGATCGCGGCACGAACGAAGAATTGCGCGCCCTTCGGGGTCTCGTCAACCGATGCTGCGCCGTCCGGTCAAAGGTGAACGTCAGATCGACTCGGGCGGAACGTAGGCACCGAGAACGGGTCGCAACTTGCCGGCGAGTTCGGTGGGCTTGGCGACCTGCAAGACGATGCGCCGAAACTCCGCGCCGGGCACACATTCGATGCGCAGCAATCGCTCGGCGCGGCGCACGTGCCAGAAACTGCGATCATCGCCCAGGCCGAATGCGCCTGCGTAGAGCACGCCAGGCACAGCGATCCCAGGAAAGTACATGCCGATCTGCGGAACCCGATCGCGATGCTGGACGACGACACCACGTATGTGGTCGAGCGGCACCTTCACCGTGCGGCGAAAAGCGAGCAACGTGTCAAGGCCATGCATGCGCACGGTCAGCTGACCACCGGCGAGATCGACCTCAACGCCGGGCCCGAAATGCTCCATGTCCCCACTGTCGGCGTTCAACGGCCACGGTGAAGCCACTACGGCAAAGATGGGCCGACCGAACTAGGCCCGCGAACGAGGTTGCCGCGTCTCGACGCCGAATGTGGGTCGCTCTTGACTCGCTCTGCTCTGAACCGCGCCCTGACTCAGAGCAGAGCACGCTCAACAACACGCCGCTCACCGAGCGAGAGCAGGTCAATGCGACGGCAGCGTCGGGTCGACCCAGCCGATTCTGTCGGCCATGCGCCGCCGTCTAGTAAGACGGCAACGTTGGGTCGACCTGATTCACCCAGCCGACGACGCCACCGCCGACGTGCACGGCGTCGGCAAGTCCGGCGCCTTTCACGATCGCCAGCGCCTCGGCCGAGCGGATGCCGGTCTTGCAATACAGCACGACACGCTTGTCCTGCGGCAATTTCTCCAGCGCCGACCCGTTCAGGAACTCGCCTTTGGGGATCAGGACCGCACCCGGAATCGAAACGATCTCGTACTCAGCCGGCTCGCGCACGTCGACGAGGAAGATGTTGTCGCCCCGGTCGATCATGTCCTTCAGCTCGGTGGGGATGATCGTCGAACCGGCAGCAGCTTCGAGCGCCTCTTCCGAGACGACCCCGCAGAACGACTCGTAGTCGATCAGCTCGGTGATCGTGGGGTTCTTGCCGCAGATCGGGCACTCGGGATCTTTGCGAATCTTCACTTCGCGATAGGTCATCTCGAGGGCGTCGTAGATCATCAGCCGACCGACCAGCGGGTCGCCGATGCCCATCAAAAGCTTGACGGCTTCGGTCGCCTGGATCGAACCGATCGCGGCGCACAGCACGCCGAGCACGCCACCCTCGGCGCACGACGGCACCATGCCGGGCGGCGGCGGCTCGGGATACAAGCACCGGTAGCAAGGCCCGTTCTCAGCCCAGAACACCGACGCCTGGCCGTCGAAGCGGTAGATCGAGCCCCAGATGTAGGGCTTGTTGAGCAACACCGCAGCGTCGTTGACCAAGTAACGCGTGGCGAAGTTGTCGGTACCGTCGAGGATCAGGTCGTACTGGTTGAAGATCTCGAAGACGTTGTCGTTCTCGAGCCGCTCTTCATGCAGCACCACATTGATCAGCGGATTGATTTCGTGGATCGAGTCGCGCGCCGACTGCGCCTTCGACTTGCCGATGTCACTTTGCCCGTGAATCACCTGGCGCTGCAGGTTCGACTCGTCGACGGTGTCGAAGTCGACGATGCCGAGCGTGCCCACACCGGCCGCCGCGAGGTACAGCAACGCGGGCGAGCCGAGGCCTCCGGCGCCGATGATGAGTACGCGCGAATTCTTCAGCCGCTTCTGCCCGCTCATCGCGACGTCGGGAATGATCAGATGCCGCGAATACCGCCTCACCTCGTCGATGGACAGGCTTTCGGCGGGCTCAACCAGCGGCGGTAGCGACACTTCGAACTCCAACGCAGACAGGCATCAAGACGGACGGCGAACAACCGGCGCCACCTCGAAAGTGGCGCCTGCTTTGGCCTCAACGGTCCCATGACGCTTCGTCATTCCCTGATCCAGGGGTCGCGCCAGATCTTCGTAGAAGCCGTCGAGCAAATCCGCGAGCTGCTCGGGAAACTCGAGCTGCGCCACGTGGCCGGCGTCGGGCATCACGAGCACCCGTGCCTTCGGAAACGTGTTCCGCGCGCGACGGGCCATGCGGGCGTCGACCAACTTGTCGCGGCCGCCGTAGACGACCAGCGTGCGAACGGTGACCTGCTCGGCCTGGCGCCACAGCCGCCGCCGTCCGGGCTGGAGGTACTCCGAAACCAGCGCGCGAAGCGACGCCCGGTAGACCACCGAACTGTGCACCAGCCCTGACCGCCGGCGGACTGCCTCGACCTCGGCCTCCCACTGCGCGACGGTGATCGCACGTGGGCTGCCGAAACACACGGCCACCACTTGCTTCGCCATGCGTTCGGGGTTGCCGCTCATCAGGCGGCGCACGATCCACGGCCCGACGACAGGCACCAAGGCGACGAGCAACTGCGACGTCCAGATGTTCGGCCGGAGGTCCGGCATTGCCGGCGAGATCAGCGCCAGCGAGCGAACGTGTTCCGGGTGTTCGGCGGCGACCCTGGTGGCGACCGCTCCCCCAAGCGAGTTACCAACAAGGTGTACCGGTCCTCTTCCAAGCCCGGCGATCGCGTCGACCACTGCGCGGGCGTGCGCATCGATCGACAGATCGTGATCGGACGGCGGGGGCGATTCACCGAATCCAGGCAGATCGATCGCGTAGCAATCGAATCGGTCGGCGAGCAGGTTGGCGACACGCGACCAGTCGAGCGACTCGCCACCGAGCCCGTGCACGAAGAAAACCGGCTCTGCTGCTGACTTCCCGGCGTGCCGCACAAAGACGTCGCCGCACGACGTCGGCACCGCGGCGCTCGCAAACTCGGGGAAGTCGACGCTCACATGTGACGCGTACCCAGCTGGCTAGAACACGACCACGGATCGCAGGACCTCACCTCGATGCATCTTGTCGAACGCCAATTCGACGTCATCGAGGCCGATCTTTTCCGAGACGAACGCGTCGAGATCGAGGCGGCCCTGCAGGTAAAGCTCGACCAGCATCGGAAAGTCGCGCGACGGCAGGCAGTCGCCGTACCACGACGATTTCAGCGCGCCGCCGCGCCCGAAGACGTCCAGCAGGGGCAAATCGAGCCGCATGTCGGGCCGCGGCACGCCGACCAGCACAACGGTGCCTGCGAGGTCGCGGGCGTAGAACGCCTGCTCGTAGGTGTCGGGCCGCCCAACCGCCTCGATCGCCACGTCGACACCGACACCCTCGGTGAGCGCACGAATTTCGTCGACAGGATCGGTCTTCCCCGAATTCACGACGTGCGTCGCGCCGAGTTGTTTCGCCCATTCGAGTTTGCGGTCGTCGATGTCGACGCCGATGATCGTGCGCGCTCCGGCGAGCCGCGCGCCAGCAATCGCGGCGTCGCCGACGCCGCCACATCCGAAGACGGCCACGGTGTCGCCACGGCCCACTGCGCCAGTATTGAGCGCGGCACCGAGTCCGGCCATCACACCGCAGCCGAGCAGGCCGACGGCCGCCGGCGAAGCGCTCGGGTCGACCTTCGTGCACTGGCCCGCGTGCACGAGCGTCTTCTCGGCAAACGCCCCGATACCGAGTGCCGGTGAGAGCGGGGTGCCGTCGTCCAGGGTCATCTTCTGCTTGGCGTTGAAGGTGTTGAAGCAGTACCAAGGTCGGCCGCGCCGGCAGGCCCGACATTGGCCGCACACCGCTCGCCAGTTGAGGATCACGAAGTCGCCCGGGGCGATGTCGGTGACGCCGACCCCGACTGCCTCGACAACGCCGGCCGCTTCATGTCCAAGCAGGAAAGGAAAATCGTCGTTGATGCCGCCCTCGCGATAATGCAGATCGGTATGGCAGACACCACACGTCTGCACTCGGACCAGCGCCTCACCGGGGCCGGGATCCGGCACGAGCACCGTGACGACCTCGACCGGTGAACCCTGCGAACGTGCGATCACGCCGCGTACGGAATGCGTCGATGCGGTCATGTCCGCGATCCTAGGTCGACTCGCAATCTGGCGGGTGGGCGCGCGACGCCGAGCGGTTCAGAGTTCGGACAACGCGATCCGCGACCCCGAACGTTTGGCTTGGTACAGAGCGGCGTCAGCCCGCTTGTACAACGTCACCGGGCGGACGTCGTCGGAGTCGCGACCAACCGACAACGCCGCGCCGATCGTGACCGAAACCTTCAGTCCAGGTGCGATATCGGCCCACGATGCGCCACTCACGGCCGCGCTCAATTTCTCGGCGCGTTCGCGCACCGCCGCGGGGAGCAAGTCGTCGCCCTCGAGAATCAGCGCGAACTCGTCACCGCCGTGCCGAATCGCGACATCGTCAGCCCGGACCGACGACGCCATCAACGACGCGAGCGTTCGCAGCACCTCGTCGCCGCAGTCATGGCCGAAGCGATCGTTGACCTCTTTGAAGTCGTCGACGTCGATGAGCAGCAGCGCGGTGCTCACTCGCGGCTTGCCCACCGATTGCTGCAACCACAACTCGAAGCGGCGCCGGTTGAAAAGGCCGGTCAGTGCATCGGTGTTGACCGCATGCGTCAAGGCTTCGTGCTCGTGCTTTCGCGCTTCGCTGAGGATTTGCGCACGGGCAGCGGCGAGCACGGTTCGCCGCGACTCCCATACGAGTCGAACGACCGCGCGGGCGTGGTCGAGTTGCGCTTGCGTCGCGGCTGACGGTTCGGCTGCGGCCAGCACGTGAGCGCGGGCCCATAACGGGAACGTCTCCGCACCCGAGGTCGCCGAAGCCGCCGGCCCTAACCGGCTCGCCGCTTCGACGGCGGCGTCACGGCGTCCGCACCGCCACAGCGCGACGGCGGTCGCGGCCTCGAGCATCGGCAGCACCTCGAGGTCGCCGGCGTCGGCCAATAACCGGCGGTGTTCGTCGACGCGCCCCAACGTCTGGTCGACGTCAAGGCCGCGTAGCAACGAGGCGACGTCTGCGCACGCCAGCACGTTGAGCCGCCACAGCGTAGGCAACTCCTCGGCGAGCGCCGCTGGCACTGCCTCGAGCATCGAGTCGAGCAACCGGTCGGCGAGAGCCGCCCCGCCGCGTTGGGGCGGCATCGACTCGCGACCGTGCGGGCGGGACTGGGCGAGTTGGACGTCACCGGACTCGACATCGCCGTATTCGACAGCAGCGAGGGCCCATTCGAGGCGAGTGAGCACCCGGTTCACCACGATGGCGGCGGTCTGCCGGGTCTCGCGCGCGGCCGGGCCGAATCGCAGTGCCCGGCCATACAAGTCGTCGACGAGTTCCCACAATCGCAAGGTGTTGAAGGCGGCCGCCGCCACGACGTAACCGACACAGCGATCGAGCGGCGACTCGTCCTCGACGTCCAACAGTGCCGTCGCGCGAGCTGCGTCGAGAACTGCGCCCGCCTTGTCGTCGGCGTTGACCGAGACGACCGCGCGGAGGCCGAACGCGAGTCCCTGCAGGGCCGAAGAGCCAAGCTCCTGAGCCCGTGCGACCAATTCGTCGGCCGCCTCACCGATAGTGCCGGAGATCGGCCCGGCCGCTGCGTGCCCGGCACCAGGATGGGTGACGACGTCGACCACAGCAGCAGCGTCGAGAACCAGTGCGACATCGGACCAACCCTGCGACTGCGCCTCTAGGGCGGCGGCAGGCAGGTCGGCAAGGGCGGCTTCACGCTGGTCGCTTTGGAGCCCTTCGAAGATGTCGTAGGCGCGGCGATGAGCGGCTCGATGTGCGTCGTCGGAGGTCGCCACTCCCACAGTCTGCCGCTCCGGCAGGCCCACTGCGGTCGCAGCTCAGCTGACCATGTGCTCGACGCGGCGATTCAACGCATCGAGAGTGGCCCGGATCGCCGCCTGCCGAACGTCTTCGCGCACGGCGGCTGCGCCGGTGAGTTTCTCGCTGCCACCGGCACTGAGCATCGTAAGCGCCACCAGCACGGCACGTTCGCGGCCGGTCGAGGTCAGTTCGACGAGATCGAGTTCGAAGCGCGCCTTGCCGCTGAGCAGCTCTTCAACCGCACGCAAAGTGGCGGTGGCCACCGCGCGCTGCACGCCACTTTGGGTGGCCGTGCCTTCGGCTCGCCCGAGCGCCGTGCGCTCGCCCACCGCCGCGCCGACTGACAGGGTCACCTCCGCGGCGACCTGGAGCCCCGACGAAATGATGTGCATGCGACGGATCGCCGGCCGGAATCGGTCGTCATCGTCGTCCTCGTCGGCTTCGATGTCGGGATCGTCGAGCTCTGATTGCATGTCTTCGACGAGCTGGACCCGGTCGGCGTCGACACCGAGCCCGAACCGCTCGCGCAGCAGCCGTCCGACCGCGCTGGCGACTTCTACCTCGTCGACACCGGGGGCAAGGCCGAGGCGCAGCAGGCCGAGACCTTCGCCCTCACCGTCGGGTTCGACGTCGGCTTCGGCCACGCCCGGCACCTCGCGCAACGCCGCGACGATGTCACGGTGGTCGCTGATGCTCACGGCTGGAACCCCTGACTGCGAAGACGCTTCAAAACGGGCTAACGCGGGCGCGTTTTCCCTCTTCCGTCTGGTCGGCGTCTCACCGGGGTGGCTTGAGCGTTAGGTATGAATGCAACCAAAGCCGTGGTGATGTCAGGCCGATCGGCGCGTTGCACTGCTCCGCTTGGCCGCAACCTTCGACGCGGTTTTCGACGCAGTCTTCGTCTGAGCGGTCTTGGCCGTGCTTGCGGCTGTCTTCTTCGCCGCCGGCTGCCGACCGGATGCCTTAGCGGCCGCCTTCTTCACCGCGGCTTTCCCGGCGGCTGTCTTCTTCGCCGGTTCACCGGTGTCGGACGACGCAACCCCAGCAACCTCGCCTGTGCGGCCGCGCTTCGCGGCGTCGATGCTCGCTTGCAGCGCCGCGACGAGATCGACCACCTTGCCGCCGCGGCCGGTCTGCTCGGTGTCGGGGGCCGGTACCAGGTCGCGGCCCTCGATCTTCGCCTCGATCACCGAATCGAGCGCCTCGCGGTACTGGTCGGTGTACTGCGACGGGTCGAAGTCACCCGACAGCGATTCGACCAGCGACGACGCCATCGCGAGTTCTTGCTTGCGCACGTCGGGTGACTCGCCGAGGAAGCCGAAGTCTGGAGTGCGAATCTCGTCGGGCCACAGCATCGTCTCCATGGTGAGCACGCCGTCACGCACCCGCAGGGTGGCAAGCGCCTCGCGACGCCGCAACGCCACCTTGACGATCGCCACCTTGCCCGACTCCTCGAGCGTGTCGCGGAGCAACACGTAAGCCTTCGTGGCCTTGGGATCCGGCTCGAGGTAGTAGCTCTTCGAGAAGTAGATCGGGTCGACCTGCTCGAGCGGCACGAACTGCAAGACATCGATTTCGCGGCTGCTCGTCAGCGGAAGCTCGGCGAGGTCGTCGTCGGTGAGCACCACCATGTCGCCGTCGGCGAGTTCGAAGCCTTTGGCGATGTCGTTGTACGGCACTTCCTCGCCGTCGATCGAGCAGACTCGCTTGTACTTGATGCGACCGCCGTCCTGGCGGTGCACCTGGTGGAACGCGACATCCTTTTCTTCTGTCGCGGAGTACAGCTTGACTGCGATATTGACCAGGCCGAACGAAATGGAGCCCTTCCAGATGCTTCGCATACGCGTTCCTTCGTTCGGGAAAGCACTAACACTGTGACCACGACGGCCAAGCAGTCCGTCCAGGTCGGCGACCGCCGGTTGGCGATCACCAATCTGGAAAAGATCCTGTACCCCGGAAGCCGGTTCACCAAAGGGGAAGTGCTGGATTACTACGCGCGTGTCGCGCCGGTGCTACTTCCCCATCTTGACTGCCGGCCGCTAACCCGCAAGCGATATCCCGACGGCGTCGAAGGCCCGTCGTTCTTCGAGAAGAACGCACCGCGCGGAACACCCGATTGGGTACGCACCGTGACGCTGCCCGTGCCC
>Ga0070658_10002689_pt1 | contig 14789 bp, 17 predicted proteins | sample KBSC13metaG_FD_64664 | JGI IMG/M metagenome (GOLD analysis project Ga0070658, IMG submission 64664) | Corn rhizosphere microbial communities from Kellogg Biological Station, Michigan, USA - KBS C1-3 metaG | ecosystem: Host-associated > Plants > Roots > Rhizosphere > Soil ...
CCCGTCGCCGGCGACGTCGTTGGTCTTCGTCGCCACCTCCTTGACCAGCTGCGCACCCAGGTTCTCGTAGGGGTTGCTGAGCTCGATCTCCTTGGCGATGGTCACCCCGTCATTGGTGATCACCGGGCCGCCGAACTTCTTGTCCAGGACGACGTTGCGGCCCTTCGGGCCGAGGGTGACCTTGACCGTGTCGGCCAGGGCGTTCACGCCGTGCTCGAGCAGATGGCGGGCGTCGTCCGAGAAGCTCAGGATCTTCGCCATTCGTTTCCCTTCACAAGAAAGTGCCGTCCCGACCCCCGGCAGGCCGGGCGCCGGGACGGCACTGTCGCGATGCTCATTCGATCCGGCCGGGAACGGCCGGATGGATCACTTCTCGATGACTGCGAGCACGTCGCGGGCGGAGAGCACCAGGTACTCCTCGCCGCCGTACTTCACCTCGGTACCGCCGTACTTCGAGTAGAGCACGGTGTCGCCGACCTTCACGTCGATCGGCACCCGGTTGCCGTTGTCGTCGATACGGCCGGGTCCGACAGCGAGGACGGTGCCCTCCTGCGGCTTCTCCTTGGCGGTGTCGGGGATTACCAGGCCCGACGCCGTGGTCGTCTCAGCCTCGTTCGCCTGGACCACGATGCGGTCCTCGAGCGGCTTGATCGCAACCTTGGTCGCGGTAGTCACGGGCATACCCTCCTGGGGTACTGGATCTCTATCTGCCACATGTCCACCAGGCGGCTCCGTCGTCGCGGGTGCCGGCTCCGCCGGGCGTGCAGCCGGCCGGGCCAGGGGCCCACCGGCTGGCACCCTCGGGTCGAGAGTGCTAACGAGAAGGCTATGCCGTGCGCTAGCACTCCGTCAAGGAGAGTGCCAATCTCCTGGGCAAGTTCACCTCACCGTGGGTAGCCTCGATGCCCACATCCGGCTCGGGCGCCCCACGTTGCCGAATTGTTACTGCCCACAACAAACTTAACCCGGGAGTCATCTTGTGCCGGGGTGTGTCGCCGGAATACGTTGCCCGGCACAACAATCGGTTCGCGGCTGGGTCTCCCCGGGGCCAGTTCGCGCCCCGGCGGGTCCGGCGACGAGCCGGACAAGACATGAATGCACGACCCTCCCGCCGCCTGGTGCGGCGCATACCCCGAAAGGACCCGTGCAAATGCGCAAGGGGATCCTCGCCTTGGCCGCCGCCGGGCTGGTGGTAGCCGGCGGCCTGTCCGCATGTGGCAACTCCAGTAACAGCAACGCCGGCTCCGGCTCAAGCCCGGCCGCCAAGACTCCGCTCATCGGCGTCATCCTTCCCGACACCAAGTCCTCCGTACGCTGGGAAACGGCTGACAAGCCCTTCCTGAAGCAGGCCTTCGACGCCGCCGGCGTGAAGAGCGACATCCAGAACGCCCAGGGCGACCCGGCCCAGTTCCAGACCATCGCCGACCAGATGCTCACCGAGGGCGTCAACGTCCTGGTCATCACCGACCTGGACGCCGGTAGCGGCACCGCGGTGATCAAGAAGGCGCAGGCCGCCGGCGTACCGGTCATCGACTACGACCGCCTCACCCTCGGCGGCGGTGCCCAGTACTACGTCTCGTTCGACAACGTGGCCGTCGGCAAGCTCCAGGGCCAGGGCCTGCAGAAGTGCATGAGCGCGATCAACGCCCCGAAGGGCGCGAAGGTCGCCGAGGTCAACGGCTCGCCGGACGACAACAACGCCACGCTGTTCGCGCAGGGCTACGACTCGATCCTCAACCCGCTGTACGCCGACGGCACCTACAGCAAGGGCCCGAACCAGGCCGTGCCGAAGTGGGACAACGCCCAGGCCGGCACGATCTTCGAGCAGATGCTGACCAGCGCCCCTGACATCAAGGGCGCCCTGGTTGCCAACGACGGCATGGCCAACGCGGTCATCGCGGTACTGAAGAAGGATCACCTGCAGATGCCGGTCACCGGCCAGGACGCGACCGTCCAGGGTCTGCAGCACATCCTCGACGGCGACCAGTGCATGACCGTCTACAAGGCCGTCAAGACCGAGGCCAAGGCCGCGTCGGACCTGGCCATCGCGCTCGCCAAGGGCCAGAAGCCGACCACGCAGCAGACCGTCAAGGACACCACCCTGAACAAGGACGTCCCGTCCGTGCTCGCCACCCCGGTCGCGATCTACAAGGACAACGTCAAGGCCGTCGTGGATGACGGGTACGTCACCAAGGCCGACCTGTGCACCGGCGACTACGCCGCCAAGTGCACCGCCGCCGGAATCAGCTAACACATCCATACTGACCGGTACAAGCGCCCGTCCCGGCGTCGCGTCAACACGCGGCGCCGGGACCGGCGCCGGTAGGCCCACTGGTCGCCCGGCGACCCCCGTTCGACAGGAGCACCAGCTCGTGAGCGCCACACCCCTGTTGGAACTGCGCGGGCTCGACAAGAGCTTCGGCCCGGTGCAGGTCCTCCGCAACGTCGACTTCACCGCCCGCGCGGGTGAGGTGACCGCCCTCGTCGGCGACAACGGCGCCGGCAAGTCGACGCTCGTCAAGTGCATCGGCGGCATCTACCCCATCGACTCCGGCGAGTACTACTTCGACGGCAAGCCGGTCTCCGTACACAGCCCCCGCGACGCCTCCGCTCTCGGCGTCGAGATCGTGTACCAGGACCTGGCACTCTGCGAGAACCTCGACATCGTGCAGAACATGTTCCTGGGTCGCGAGCGCACCCGGGGCATCGTGCTGGACGAGCCGAGCATGGAGCGGATGGCCGGCGAGACCCTGGACCGGTTGTCGGTCCGTACCGTCAAGTCGATCCGCCAGCACGTCTCGAGCCTGTCCGGCGGCCAGCGGCAGACCGTGGCCATCGCCAAGGCCGTGCTGTGGAACAGCAAGCTGGTGATCCTCGACGAGCCCACCGCCGCACTCGGCGTGGCGCAGACCGCCCAGGTGCTCGAGCTGGTCCGCCAGCTGGCCGACAACGGGCTGGCCGTGGTGCTCATCTCGCACAACATGAACGACGTCTTCGCGGTGGCCGACCGGATCGCCTGCCTGTACCTCGGCCGGATGGCCGCCCAGGTCAAGGCCACCGACGTGACCTACTCCCAGGTGGTGGAGCTGATCACCGCCGGCCGAAGCGGCGACCTCGGCCTTCCCCCGGCCGCGGTCGGTGTGGCCGGCAACGGTGCCAACGACGCCGAGATCGAGCTCGGCGAAGCGAACGGAGCGCAGTGATGGCAGCCGTACAGACGACCAGCCGGTCCGAGGTACCCGGCTCGGTCAGCCGCCCCCTGAGCCAGCACGTGCGGGACTACTTCGGCCGCCTGCGCGGTGGCGACATGGGCTCGCTGCCGGCCACGCTCGGCCTCGTCGTGCTGGTACTCGTCTTCTCCGCGCTGCGGCCGGTGTTCTTCTCGGCCGGCAACTTCGCCAACCTGTTCACCCAGGGCGGGCACGTCGTCATCATCGCGATGGGCCTGATCTTCGTGCTGCTGCTCGGCGAGATCGACCTGTCCGCGGGCTTCACCAGCGGCCTGTGCGGCGCCGTGCTGTGCGTGCTGCTCACCGACCACCACGTGGTCTGGTACGTCTCGGTGATCGTGTCGATCCTCATCGGTACCGCGATCGGCTTCCTGCTGGGCTTCCTGGTGTCGAAGGTCGGCATCCCGTCGTTCGTGGTGACCCTCGCGGCGTTCCTGGCGTTCCAGGGCGTGGTGCTCCTGCTGCTGTCCGGCGGCCGGAACATCTCGGTGTTCGACAACGTGATCATCGCCGTGGACAACAACAACTTGAAGCCCTGGATGGGCTGGCTGATGGTCGGCATCTGCGTCGGCGGGTACCTGATCGTGCAGCTGTGGGGGCTGCGCAGCCGGGCGGCCCGCGGCCTGGCCACCGACCCGCTCTCGCTCGTCGCGCTCCGGGTCGCCGCGGTGCTGGTCATCGCCGGCCTGGCGGTGTACTTCCTCAACCAGGAGCGCAGCCGCAACCCGCTGTTCGCGTCGCTCAAGGGCGTGCCGATCGTGGTACCGATCATCCTGGTGCTGCTGCTGCTCTGGTCGTTCATCCTCGGGCGCACCACCTTCGGCCGGCACATCTACGCGGTCGGCGGCAGCAAGGAGGCCGCGCGCCGGGCCGGCATCAACGTGGACCGCATCCGGATCGCCGCGTTCATGATCAGCTCCAGCATGGCGGCCATCGGCGGCATCGTGGCGGTCAGCCGCGGCCGTTCGGTCGACCCCAACACCGGCGGCAGCAACATCCTGCTGTACGCGGTGGGCGCGGCGGTCATCGGCGGTACCAGCCTCTTCGGTGGCAAGGGCCGGATCATCGACGCGGTACTCGGCGGCGCCGTCGTCGCGGTCATCGACAACGGCATGGGCCTGCTGGGCTACAGCGCCGGCCTGAAGTACATCGTCACCGGCATCGTGCTGCTGCTCGCCGCGGCGGTCGACGCGCTGTCCCGGCGCCGGGCCGCGGCTACCGGCGTCGGCTGACCCACCCCTTCGGCATCAACGGGAGAGCAGAGACCACCGACCATGCGTGCTGGCCCCAGTCAGGAGGAGATCCGCCGCCAGAACCTCGGGGCCCTGCTACGACTGGTACACGTCCACGGCGCGATGTCGCGGGCCGAGCTCACCATCATGCTCGGCCTCAACCGCTCGACCATCGGGGCGCTCACCGCGGACCTGGCCGCCGCCGGTCTGGTACGCGAGGAGCTGCCCAAGGAGACCGGCCGGGCCGGCCGTCCCTCGCTCGTGGTGACGGCCGAGTCCGAGCGGGTGTTCGTGTACGCCCTGTGGATCGGCGTCGACCGGCTGGTCGCCGCCCGGGTCGGCCTCGGCGGGCATGTGTTGGACCGGCGCGAGCAGGTACGCGGCCGGGGCGAGTTCAGCCCCGCCGACCTGATCGCGCCGCTGGCGGAGTTCGTCGGCCAGATGCAGCGGGCCACCCCGGCCGACGCGGTGTGCGTCGGTACCGGGGTGGCCGTGGCCGGCATCGTGCGGCGCGAGGACGGGCTGCTCCGGCTCGGGCCGCTGATCGGCTGGGTCGACGAGCCGCTGGGCGCGGCGCTGCATCGGGTACTGCAGATGGACGCGCCGATCTACGTGGCGAACGACGCCGACATGGGCGCCCTCGCGGAGCACACCCGCGGCAGCGCGATCGACTCGGACAACGTTATCTACCTGCACGGTGACGTCGGTATCGGCGGCGGCATCATCGCCGGCGGGCGCCCCGTGGCCGGGCACGGCGGGTACGGCGGCGAGGTCGGCCACATGGTGGTCAACCCGAACGGCAAGCCCTGTGTCTGCGGGGCCCGCGGCTGCTGGCTCACCGAGGTCGGCGAGCACGCGCTGCTGGCCGCGGCGGACCGCGACGGTACCGGCCGGGAGGGCATCTACGCGGTGGTCGACGCGGCGCAGCGCGGGGACGCCGTCGCCCAGGCGGCGGTCCGTCAGGTGGGCGACTGGCTCGGCTTCGGCGTCGCCAACCTGGTGAACATCTTCAACCCGGAGACCGTCATCTTCGGCGGTACCCTCCGAGATGTCTACATCGCCGCGGCGGCGCAGGTGCGCAGCCGGCTCAACCGCAACGGCCTGCCCGCCTGCCGCGAGCACGTCCGGTTGCGCACCCCGGAACTGGGCGACGACGCGGCCCTGCTCGGCGCGGCCGAACTCGCCTTCCAGCGGCTGCTCGCGGACCCGCTCGAGGTGGGCCAGGACCGGTCGGCCGAGCCGCCGACGCCCCCGACTCCACGTGACCCGCCCGACGGGCACGAGGCGAACCTGGTAAGCGCCTGACGCCCTAGGTCGCCCTTGCGACAGAGGATGGCGCGACGAACACTTGAGACCTACTGTCAAGCGCTGACCGGAGCCGACTCCGCAAGCATCGTCGGCTGGCGCACCTCGCTTATGGAGGCAGCCATGCACCAGGTACGCAACCGGATCGGCGCCGGCATCCTCATCCTCGCCGCCGGCGCGGCGCTCGCCGCCTGCACCTCGGCGGCGTCGGGCGGGGACGGTTCCACGCCGACACCATCCGGCGGTGCCGGCGGTTCGGCGACTCCGGGTGGTACGGGTGGTGGCCAGCCCGCGCAGCAGGCCGCCTCAGCGACTCCCGCGGCCGCCGGGTACCCGTCGGACGCGCAGTCCTACGCGCAGGCCACGCTGACCGCGTGGGAGGGCGGCGACCAGGCCCGCCTCGGCGACCTGACCGGCGCGAGCGTCACCGTCTTCGGGACGATCTCCTCGTCCGCCTACGACCACAACTACCACCTGTACCAGTGCCAGGGCGCGGCCGGCTCCAGCTACTGCATGGCCTTCAACACGGTCGGGGACCAGCTGACCCTGCGGCTGTCCAACCAGCTGCTCGGCCAGCCGCACGCCGTGGTCGGCGGTGACTTCAAGCCCATCACGTTCCCGGCGGACATGCAGGCGTACGCGCAGGAGGCCATGGACGCGTGGATCGCCCACAACACGGCCTGCGACGGCCTGCTGCTGACCCCGGCGGCGGTGACGTCCCTGAACGCGATCGACCCGGCCCACCAGGCGGATGGCTGGACGTTCAGCGACAGCCAGGGCGCGGCGGGCTCCAGCTACCTTGCCTGGAAGAACCCGGCCGGTGACAAGATCGCGTTCCGGTTCAACAACCCGGGCGTGGTACCGAATGAGTCGCCCCAGCACCGGATCTTCGAGGTGCTCTGGATGCCGCACTAGTAGCGGCGTACCGGTCACGCCGTTTGCTGCACAATCGGCGGCGTGGAGGCCATCGAATCGCTCGCGGCGCTGCAGACCCCGGACGGGTCCGCGGCGCTGCACGCGGCCGGCGAGGTCGCCGGCGCCGACCCGCTGGTGGCCGCGTCCGCGCTGCGGGCCCGGGGCATCCCCGCGGCGTTAGCCACCGCCGCGCTGACCCAGGCCGTACTGCGCGCCCGGGCGCGGGCCAAGTTCGGCGCCGACGCGGCCACCATGTTCTTCACCCGCGCCGGGCTGGAGCAGGCCACCCGGCCGGCCGTCAGTCATCGCCGCGCCGCCCGGCTGGCCGAGGCCGGCGTGACCCGGCTGGCCGACCTGGGCTGCGGGATCGGCTCGGACGCCATCGCGGCCGCCCGGGCCGGGATCCGGGTGGACGCGGTCGAGGCCGACCCGCTGACCGCGGCGGTCGCGGCCGCCAACGCGCGGGTACTCGGGCTGTCCGACCGCCTGGTCGTGTCCTGTGTGGACGCCACCACGGTGGATCTGTCCACTGTGGACGTCGTGTTCTGCGACCCGGCCCGCCGCGCCGACGGCGGTCGCCGGGTCTTCGACCCGCGATCGTTCACGCCACCGTGGGACTTCGTGGCCGGGCTGCCGGCCCGGGTACCGCGCACGGTGCTCAAGCTCGCGCCGGGCGTGGACCACGCGCTGATCCCCGCCGGTACCGAGGCGGAGTGGGTATCCGTGAACGGGGACGTGGTGGAGGCGGCGTTCTGGTGCGGCCCGCTGGCCCGGGTACCGCGACGGGCATCGTTGCTGTCCGACCGCCTGCCGGACGGCGCGACCCTGTCCGGCGGCGGTACGCTCGCGGCCCCGGTCGGCCCGGTGCGCCGGTACCTGTACGACCCGGACGGCGCCGTGGTCCGCGCCCACCTCGTCGCCGAGTTCGCGTCCATTGTGGACGGAACCCTCGCCGATCCCCGGATCGCCTACGTGTACGCCGACGCCTGCCCGCCCACCCCGTTCGGCCGCTGCTTCGCCGTGCAGGACCGCCTGCCGCTGTCGGTCAAGCGGCTGCGCGCGGAGCTACGGGAGCGGGGCGTGGGCCGGCTGACCATCATGAAGCGCGGCTCGGCCCTGGAGCCGGAGCGGCTGCGCCGCGAGCTACGGCTGAGCGGACCGGCGGAGGCGACGGTCATCCTCACCCGGGTCGCCGACGCGCCGACCGCTCTGCTGGTCAATCCGATCGCCGCCGGGCGGTAGGCGGCCGTACCCTGGCCCGGTGGCAGGCGAAGGTACCCCGGCGACGGTGCTGCTGACCAGGCAGCGGGTCGCGTTCACGGCCCACCGGTACGACGTCGACGAGCACGCGACCTCGTACGGCGAGGCGGCCGCGGCCGCGCTCGGCGTCGAGCCCGGCCGGGTGTTCAAGACGCTGGTCGCGAGCGTGGACGGGCGGTTGACGGTCGGCGTGGTACCGGTGTCCGGATCCCTGGACCTCAAGGCGCTGGCCGCCGCGGCCGGCGGGAAGCGCGCCGCGATGGCGGACCCGGCCGACGCGCAGCGGGCGACGGGCTACGTGACCGGCGGCATCTCGCCGTTCGGCCAGCGGTCACGGCTGCCGATCGTGGTGGACGTGACCGCGCGGGAGTGGCCCACGGTCTACGTCTCCGGCGGGCGGCGTGGCCTGCAGGTCGAGGTAGCGCCCGCCGACCTGGTGCGGCTGACGGCCGCCACCGAGGCGCCCATCGCGGGATAGCACGGGACATCACGATCCGTACCGGCTCGGTACCATCCCCGTCATGGGGAGGCAGGTACAGAGGAGTTGGCGCGGCGGGTTGTTGGCCTACCTCGCGCGACCGCTCCCGCTCTACTCGGTGGTCGGGCTGACGGGCCTGGCGTTCGACGTGGGTGTCGCCGCCATCGGCGGCGTCCAGTGGGTGCTCGGCCGGGCACCGCATGAACCGCCGGTCGCGGTCGGCTCGCTCGTCGTCAGCGCGGCGCTGTGTGTGGCGGCGATGCTCGTCCGGTCGTCGGGGCGCAGACAGTGGGCGGCCATGGGCGGTGTCGGGGCCGCGTTCCTCGCGGCCTCGCTGTTCTGGCCGTCTATCGGTCTACCGGGCTGAAGTCCCAGGCGTGCGGCGGGCGGGCCACCAGGTGGCCGGGCGGGTCCGGCATCGGCTGCGGGCTGCTGCGCCAGCGGACGATGACCACCACCCGGTTGTCCGTGGAGCTGAGCACCTCGCTGGACATGTGCAGCGGGCTCAGCTCCAGGCTCGGCAGGGCCGCCTCGCAGACCCAGGACAGCAGGTCGGTCAGGCCTTCGGGGTGCGCCCGCACCTCCCACATCCGCACGATCACAGCGCGCGACATTACACGGTCCGAGCCCGCTCGACGAGCGCCGGCTGTAGCGACTCCACGAGTGTCGCCGCTAGACAGTCACTGTGGTGAGTGGCAACGCCGAGTCGGCCGGCAGATCCAACCGACTGGGTGCCACCCCGGCGCCGACCAGGTGGGCACCCAGCGCCGCGACCATCGCCCCGTTGTCGGTACACAGCTTCGGCCGGGGTACCCGCACGGTGATGCCGTACCGCGCGCACCGCTCCTCGGCCAGCGTCCGGATGCGGGAGTTGGCCGCGACCCCGCCCCCGATCACCAGCGTGTCCACGCCACGCGTCCGGCAGGCGTCCACCGCCTTCGCGGTCAGCACGTCGCAGACCGCCTCCTGGAACGAGGCCGCCACGTCCGGTACCGGTACCGGCTCGCCCGCGCGCTCGCGCGCCTCGACCCAGCGCGCGACGGCCGTCTTGAGCCCGGAGAAGGAGAAGTCGAACCGGTGCCCGGCCAGATCCTTGGGTCCGGTCAGCCCGCGCGGGAACGCGATCGCCGCCGGATCGCCCTCACGCGCCGCGCGGTCGATCGGCGGCCCGCCCGGGAACGGCAGCCCGAGCAGCCGGGCCACCTTGTCGAACGCCTCCCCGGCCGCGTCGTCGATGGTCGAGCCGAGCGGCGTCACCTTCCCGGCGAGGTCCTCCACCAGCAGCAGTGAGGAGTGCCCGCCGGAGACCAGCAGCGCGATCGCCGGCTGCGGCAGCGCGCCGTGCTCCAGCGTGTCCACGGCCACGTGCGCGGCGAGGTGGTTGACGCCGTAGACCGGCTTGTCGGCGGCCAGCGCGTACCCCTTGGCCGCGGCGAGGCCGACCAGCAGGGCGCCGGCGAGCCCGGGGCCGGCGGTCACCGCGATGGCGTCCACATCGGACAGTGCGACGCCGGCGTCGGCCAGGGCGCGGTGCACCGTCGGTACCATCGCCTCCAGGTGGGCGCGGCTGGCCACCTCGGGTACCACGCCGCCGAACCGGGCGTGTTCGTCCACACTGGACGCCACCGCGTCGGCGAGCAGGGTGTGCCCGCGCACGATCCCGACGCCGGTCTCGTCGCAGGACGTCTCGATGCCCAGCACCAGGGGTTGGTCACTCATCACGCCTCATCACCAACGCGTCGGTGTCCGTCGGTTGGTAGTACCCGCGACGGACGCCGACGGTCTCGAAGCCGTAGTCGTAGTAGAGCCGCTGGGCCGGGCCGTTGTCCACGGCCACCTCCAGCAGGACGGTCGGGCAGCCCCGCGCGGCGGCCTCGGCCAGCAGGGCCTCCAGCAGCCGCCGGCCGATCCCGTGCCGCTGGCGGTCCCGCCGTACCGCGAGGTTCTGCACCCAGGCCTCCCGGTCGCCCACCGACAGCCCCGCGTACCCGACGATCTGGCCGTCGACCTTCCCGCTCGCGCAGCCGGCGACAGCCACCAGATAGAAGTTGCCGTTGGCCAGTTCGTTCCAGAACATCGCCGCCGACCACTGCTCGGGACCGAACAGGTCCGCCTCCATCGGCAGCAGGTCGTCGATGTGCCACCACCGCAGGGGTTCCAGCCGCAGGTCCGTCGTGACCGTCACGAGACCGCCTTCCGGGCACCCGGGACGACCGCGTCCGGGCGGCGCAGGTACAGCGGCGTGAGCGGCTCGCTCGGCGCCCCGTCGAGTACCCGCGCGGCGGCCAGGGACGCGAGCCCGGCGGCCGGCGGATAGCGCGGCTCGTCCCGGACCGGTACCCCGAGGACGTCGGCGTACCGCAGCGCCCCGTCGCCCACCGCGAACCCGATCCCGGAACAGTCCACATCGGACGGTCGGTTCACGTCCGGCCCGGCGACCCGGGCACCGTCGCGGTACACGGCCCAGTAGACCTCGTGCCGCCGCGCGTCGGTGGCGACGAGCACCGGTACGCCGTCGGGGGCGGCCGCGGCCCAGCCGAACGCGTCCAGCGTGCACACCCCGTACACCGGAATGGCCAGCGTGTCGGCGAGTGCCGCGGCGGTGACCAGGCCGACGCGCAGCCCGGTGAACGGCCCCGGCCCGACCCCGGCGACCACAGTGGACAGTTCGCGCGCCGCGACGCCCGCGCTGCGCAGCACCTCCGCGATCGCCGGGGCGAGCAGCTCGCCGTGCGCCCGCGCGTCGACGGTGACCCGCTCGGCCAGCAGGGTGGCGGAACCATCGGCGGAGACCGACGCGAGCGCGGCCGTGACCGCCGGGGTCGCGGTGTCCAGTACCAGGGTCAGCACAGCGCCGCCACCCGCCGCTCCCAGTCGCCGCCCGAGCAGCGCAGCCCGACCTCGCGCGAGTCGTCCGCGCGCCGGTCCAGCCGTACCTCCAGGTGGGCGTCGGCGAGCTGCTCGACCATGCCCTCACCCCACTCCACCACGGTCACCGAGTCGTCGACCGAGGCGTCCAGGTCCAGGTCGTCCACCTCGGCGCGCGGATCCGCGACGGCGCCAAGCCGGTACGCGTCCACGTGCACCAGGGGTACCCGCCCGCCGTGGTGTACCCGCGCGATGACGAAGGTCGGCGACGTCACCGGCTCGGCGACGCCCAGCCCGAGCCCGATCCCCTGAGCCAGCGCGGTCTTCCCGGCACCCAGCGGCCCGCTGAGGATGACCAGGTCGCCCGGCCGCAGCACGCCCGCGAGCCGCTCGCCGAACGCGCGGGTCTCCTCCACAGTGGACAGTCTCATGTAGACACTCCAGCCAGCACGCGGGCGGCGAAGTCCAGGTCCTCGCGCAGCGCCGCCAGCGGGGCGCCGGAGGGCCCGAACCGGATCGCCGCGGACGGGTGGTAGGTGGCGATCACCCGGTACCCCCGCGCCTCGTGCACCACCCCGCGCGCCCCCGCCAGCGTGGTGCGGCCCGCGCCCGCGCCGCGGCCCGACAGGAACCACGCGACGGCCGTCAGCCCGAGCGCCACCACCAGTTGGGGTTGCAGCAGGCCGAGCTGCCGTTCGAGGTACGGGCGGCAGCGGGCGATCTCCTCGCGGGACGGGCGGCGGTTGCCCGGCGGCCGGCACTTGAGGACGTTGAGCACGGCGACATCGGCGCGCGCCATGCCGGAGTCCTGCAGCAGCTGGTCGAGCAGCTGCCCGGCCTTGCCGACGAACGGCAGGCCGGCGGCGTCCTCCTGGGCGCCCGGCGCCTCGCCGACGAACGCCAGCCGCGTTCCCGGGAGCGCAGGCGGAGCCGGGTTTTGGCGGAGCCGAGCACCCCCCACGTCAACCCGAAAACCCGGCCCGGGGTCGCCGACCACCACGCGCTGCCGGGTGGCGGCCAGCTCCGCACAGGCCCGGCACGCCGTGACCTCTCGCGTCAGGGCGTCCCAGTCGGTTCGCATCAGTCGATCTGCTCCAGGAAGCTCACCAGCGCGGCGTTCACGATGTCCGGCCGCTCGAGCAACGCGACGTGGCCGGCATCCGGTACCGGTACGAACCGCGCGTCCGGCAGTATGCGACATATCTCCGCGGAGTGATCCGGCGGGGTGAGCTTGTCCTTCTCGCCGCAGATCACCAGCGTCTTCGTCTGCTTCAACGCCTCCAGGGCCGGGTACCGCGCGTGCGTGTACACCGCACGTAGGTACCGTGCCACCACCTCGGTACCGGTGCGCGCGTTCATCTGCTCCACGTAGTTGACCAACGCCGGAGAGGGTGCGGCGGTTCCGAAGCCGTACCGGCGGGTCAGCGCGAGGGCCAGGTCCTCCACGGCGCCCGAGCGGCGCACGCTGTCGATGACCCCGCCGGTCAGCCGCCCCGCCCCGGTGATCACCGGTACCAGCGGCCGGCTGAAGCGGGCCAGGAAGTCGGGCATCCCGAAGGTGACCTCGTCGAGCTTGCCGGCCGAGGTGGAGATGAACACCACGCCCCGCACCCGCTCCTGGAACAGCTCCGGGTACAGCTCGGCGAGCGCCATGATGGTCATGCCGCCCATCGAGTGTCCGATCAGGACGATGGGTCCGTCGGCCGGTACCGTCGCTTGGATCACCAGCTTCAGCGCCTCGCCCAGCGCGTCCAGCGTGTACTCGCCCTGGCGCAGCTTGTCGGAGCGGCCGTGCCCGGGCTGGTCGTAGAAGACCATCCGGTAGTCGCCGCGCCGGGTCAGGGCGGTGCGCTGGAAATGGAAGGTACCCATGTCCAGGCAGAAGCCGTGGATGAAGATGAGCGTGGGCTCTGCCGGGCCGGGCATCCCGAAGTCGAGGTCGATGCCGTCGTTGGGTTCGACGATCTCCACGTGTAGGTCGAGCCCGTCGGCGGTGGTGACGGCGAGCGTCTCGTCGTAGGGCAGCGCGCCGAACGACTCGGTCGCCAGCGGGTCCGCCGGCGGTGCCACCGACCGACGGCGCAGAAGCAGTCGTTCGGCAGCCACACCTACAGCTACCCCGGCGGCGGCCACGCCAACCGCGGCGCCGAACAGTCCGGCCTGCCGGACCACCCGCCGCTGTCGAGGCGCCGCCACACCGTCACTCATGGTCGTACACCCGAGGCACCCGTACCCCACCGATCCGCGTCACGATCTCATAGTTGATGGTGCCCGCCGCGGCCGCCCAGTCGTCGACCGTCGGCTCGCCCGCGTCGCCGGGTCCAAAGAGGACCGCCTCGTCGCCCGCCTCGACTCGGTCGTTCCCGCAGTCCACCACGATCTGGTCCATGCACACCCGGCCGGCCACCGCGCGCCGCCGCCCGGCCAGCCAGACCGGACCGGCGCTGGACGCGTGCCGGGGCAGGCCGTCGCCGTACCCGACGGGCAGCACGGCCAGCGTCGTCGCCGCGGGCGTCGTGTAGGTGTGCCCGTACGACACGCCCTGCCCGGCCCGTACCCGCTTGGCGAGCGCGACCCGCGCCCGCAGCGTCATCGCCGGACGCAGCCCGTACTGCTGCCCCGCGATCGGCGACAGCCCGTAGGTCGCGATCCCCGTGCGCACCATGTCGAAGTGGGTGTCCGGTCGGGTCAGCGTGGCCGGCGAGTTGGCCAGATGCCGGTACTGCGGGTCGAGGCCGGCCCGGGAAGCCTTGGCGCAGGCCCGGTCGAAGGCGCGCAGTTGCCGCTTGACGCTCGGGTGCGCGGGCTCGTCGGCGCACGCCAGATGGCTCCACACCCCGACGACCTCGATCAGCCCGTCGGCCTGCGCCTTGGCCGCCGCCTCGACCAGCCCGGTCCAGGTCGCCGCCGTCGCGCCGCCCCGGCTCAGGCCGGTGTCGACCTTCAGGTGTACCCGCGCCGGACGACCCGCCGCGCGGGCGGCCTCCATGATCTCGGTCAGCAGCCACTCGGCGCCGGCGGAGAGGTCCACCGACTGCTCGACGCCGAGCCGCAGCGGCTGCCCCGGGGCGAACAACCAGGCGAGTACCGGCGCCTCGATGCCGGCCGCCCGCAGCGCCAGGGCCTCGTCGAGGGTGCACGCGCCGAGCCAGGTCGCGCCGGCCTGCAGCGCCGCCCGCGCGACGGGCACCATGCCGTGGCCGTACCCGTCCGCCTTCACCACCGTCATGACCTCGGCGGCCGAGCCGGTCGTGGCGGCGCCGGTCAACGCGCGCAGCGTGGCCACGTTGTGCCGGATCGCCGCGAGGTCGACCCGGATCTCGGCCTGCCACATTCCCCAAGCCTACCGGCCAGTCACCAAACGGAGGGTCACCCCAGTAGGGTCGCCAGCGTCGGGCGCAGCGCCTCGGCGACGTCCGTTGAGGTGACCGGGCCGCCCCGGGCCGCCTCCCGGCCGGCGAGGCCGTGCGCGTACGCCGCCGCGACCGCCGCCCGTACCGG
>Ga0070658_10002692_pt1 | contig 14778 bp, 16 predicted proteins | sample KBSC13metaG_FD_64664 | JGI IMG/M metagenome (GOLD analysis project Ga0070658, IMG submission 64664) | Corn rhizosphere microbial communities from Kellogg Biological Station, Michigan, USA - KBS C1-3 metaG | ecosystem: Host-associated > Plants > Roots > Rhizosphere > Soil ...
TGGTCTCCGGACTCAGCATGGACCAGGACTTCACGAACGACAAGCAGGCGCTTGTGCGTGCGGTCTCAAAGTACGACGGCTCCGACGCGTCGGGCTTCGCCAGCGGAAATGAGGGCACGGATACCGATGGCACGTCGGATGACGCCTCCAGCTTTGTTGCCGACGACAGCGAGTTCAACGCGCTCAATACCGATCGCCAGTTGTACGCGATCCGGACAGTGTGCAAGGCCATGGAGAAGGTGGAGCAGAAGAAGAGCATGCTCTACTTCTCGGGCGGACTGAGCCGGCAGGGCATCGAGAACCAGGCCAGCATCCGGTCGGCGACGAACCAGTGCATGAAGGCTGATACTGCAATCTACTCGGTGGACATACGCGGGCTGCAGGCGCTGAACACGGTGGGTGACGCCTCACAGGGCAGCCGCCGCGGCACCGGCGCTTACAGCGGAGCCTCAATGCAGCGACAGCTGGATTCCAACTTCAGCTCGCAAGAGACTCTGGGCACGCTTGCGTCCGATACCGGTGGCAAGCTGTTTGTCGACTCCAATGACTTCGCCCCGGCATTTCAGCAGGTGCAGCACGATACGGAGGCGTACTACATCATCGGCTTCCACTCCTCCAATGCGGCGCATGATGGCAGTTACCGGCATCTGACGATCAACCTGTTGAATCACCCTGAGGCGAAGCTTGAATACCGGCCGGGCTACTATGCGCCTGCGGACTTCCAGCACGCAAAAAGCGAGGATCGCGAACTCGCCCTGAATGAGCAGATGAAGAGTGACGTGCCGGCAACGGACGTCGCCGTGTACCTACAGGCGCTTTACTTCCGGCTGGACGACGGCAAGTTCTACATCCCTGTCTCGGTTGTGGTTCCGGGCTCGCAGATCCATGCCACGGTGGTGAAAGATAAGAGCAAGGCAACCCTCGACTTCCTGGGCCAGGTGAAAAACGCAACCGGCATTCTGGTTGGACAGGTGCGGCAGACGGTGAATCTCGCGGTCGACGCCAACCAGCAGGTGGAGAAGAAGAACGTGCAGTACTCAACCGGCTTCACACTGGCGCCTGGCAAGTACCACGTGAAGTTTGTGGTGCGTGAGAACCAGAGCGGCAATATGGGCAGCTTCGAGACCGATATCCAAGTGCCGGATATGAAGAAGACTCCGCTCAAGCTGAGCTCGATTGTCCTTTCAAGCCAGCGGCAGCCGAATGGCGTGAAGAAAACGGTGGACCCCCTGATCCGCGATGGCCAGGAGTGGGTGCCGAATGTGCCGCACGTCTTCCGGCAGGACCAGCACCTGTATTTCCTGTACGAGGTCTACAGTCCGACGCGTGACAAGGACGGGCAGCAGCAGGCTCCGTCGCCTGGACTGGCGCGGCGCGAGGGAGGACCGGTGCACGTGCTCACCAGCATCGAGTTTCTGCTGGGCGGGGTGAAGGTGTATGAAACGCCCCTGGTGGAAGCGAAGGCCATCAACATTCCCGAGCGGGATGCGGTGGGTTTCGAGTTCGATGTGCCGCTGAACTCGCTGAAGCCGGGCACTTATGTGTGTCAGGTGAACGTGATCGACGACGCCGGAGGGACGTTCAGCTTTCCGCGAATGGCGCTCCGGGTGACGCCGCCGGCTACCACGGTGCCGCCACCAGTTGCGCCGACGACCTCAGGACTATAGAGAGCAGGACTACTCGGCACAGATGCAGCAAGAGCAGCCCGAGGGCTGCTCTTGTGGTTTCGGGGTGGCTGATCTCGACTAGCGCTGGCCGAGCGGCACGTACTTGGCCGGATACTTTGGTCCAATGTAGTCGGCGCGGGGGCGGATGAGCCTGTTATCGTCCAGCTGCTCGATCACGTGCGCCGCCCAGCCGGCGATGCGGCTAACTGCGAAGATGGGCGTGAACAGGTCGAGATCGATGCCGAGCGCCGTGTAGGTGGAAGCCGAGTAGAAGTCGACATTCGCGTTGAGTTTCTTCGCTCCATTGATGTACAGCTCGATCTTGCGCGACATGTCGAACCATTTCGAATTTCCTGACGCCTTGCCCAGCGCCTCGGACATCTGCCGCAGGTGGGTAGCGCGGGGATCTTCCGTGGTGTAAACCCGGTGTCCAAAGCCGAAGATCTTCTTTTTCTGCGCAAGCAGCTCGCCGACGTATTCGGTGGGCTCGCGTCCGGATTTATCAATCGCGTAAAGCAACTTCATGGTTTCCATATTGGCGCCGCCGTGCAACGGTCCCTTGAGCGCACCGATGGCGCCAGTGATTGCCGAGTGCATATCCGCCAGCGTTGAGGCGATGACGCGCGCCGCAAAGGTGCTGGCGTTCAGCTCGTGATCCGCCTGGAGAATCAGCGCAACGTCGAGAGCCTTGGTCGCCTCATCGAGCGGCTTCACGCCATTCAGCATCTGCAGGAAGTTGGCCGAGTGACTGAGCGACGGGTCAGGTTCGACGATCGCGCGATTCTTCCGGATGCGGTCGAAGATGGCCACGATCATCGCGATCTGGGAGGTGATCCGGTAGGCCTTTCGCAGGTTGGCGTCGTGCGAGGAGTCCTTCTCGTCAGAGTCATACAGCGACAGCAGGCTGACGGCCGTGCGCAGTACCTCCATCGGGTTGGCATCACGCGGGACCATCCGTAGAAAGTCATACACTTCGGAGTTCAGGCTTCGAGCCGCGGCAAGGTCCTTCTGAAACTGGGTTAACTCGCTCTGGTTCGGAAGCTTTCCGTACCAGAGGAGATAGGTCGTCTCTTCGAAGTCTGAGTGTACGGCGAGCTCGTGGATGTCGATACCCCGATACGCCAGCACCCCGGCGGCTCCATCAATCCAGCAGATGGAGGACTTCGTTGCAATGATGCCTTCAAGACCCTTTACCGGGGGTGCCGCTGGAGCTGCCATGTACAAGACCTTCTTCCGATTTACAAAATGACGCTACACATCGGTTATAGCGCAGCGAAGAAACCGTTGTCACGGCGGCGGACCCGCGATCTGCGCGCTTTGCAGCGGTTCTAAAGCAGTTGGCGGCGGATTTCGCGACGCCGGGGCTCAGGCCGGAAACCGTCAACCGGTCTGGACTATATTCGTCTATATAGTTGCCAATCCGGCTATCGGCGCTCGGTGCCTTCTGCTGGGGGAAGTGTGCGAAACGAAAGATGATGGAAACTGAAGACCACGTGACGGAACGGAGTGTCTCCAACGCCCTGCTTGCCGTTCTTGGAGTTTGTCTCGTTCTGGGTATCGGATCGCTGACCTGGTGTTACCAACTCCAGGGCCGCCTGCGCGCTACCGAGCAGAAGCTCGCGGACGCCACCCAGCGCAACGCGACCCTTGCGAACCGGCTGGAGAACACCAACGCCCGGCTGACCGCGACCAGCGAGACCCTGAGCCGCAACGTCGGCGCCACCCAGCAGCAGATCGCGGCGCGTGCCCAATCCATCATGGCGGCGCAGCGTGCGCAAAGTGCCGAGACGGCACGGCTGGTACAGCAGCAGCAAGCCGCCGAGAAGCAGATCGGCGCTGTATCCAGCGACGTGGCCAACGTAAAGAAAGATGTAGGTGGCGTGAAAACGGATGTCGCCTCCGCCAGGACCGAGCTTGAGACCGCAAAGACGCAACTGCAGCGAGTGGTCGGCGATGCCGGGGTGATGAGCGGACTGATTGCTACCAACCACTCCGAGCTCGAGGAACTGAAGCACAGGGGCGATCGCAATTATTACGAGTTCACCCTGCAGAAGGGTGCGCCGCCTACCCTGCTGTCGACGGTCAAACTGCAGTTGAAGAAGGTTGACCAGAAGCACTCCCGCTACACTATGAGTGTTTCCGCGGACGACCGCAATATCGAAAAGAAGGACAAGAACCTCGATGAGCCCGTGCAGTTCTATACCGGTAAAAGCCCGGTGCTGTTTGAACTTGTTGTGAACAACATCGAGAAGAACAAAGTGAGCGGGTATCTCTCCACGCCGAAGGGCGCACCGCGCGGCGCTTCCGTGCCTTAACATCGCTGCCGCAGAAAGCCGCATGGACATTAGCGCAAACGCAGAACGGGGGACGCATTCAGCGTCCCCCGTCTTGCTTTGCCTTGGTTGGAAGTTACTTCTTTTTCGTTGTCTTCTTGGCTGCCTTCTTCGCTGCTTTCTTGGTTGCCATTTGCCTATTCTCCCTATCGATCGAACATCGATGCTGCAACCGCAAAGTTGCAGCTAACGAAGGTATAGATTTGATGAAATTCAGTGTCAAGAAAAATCGAGAGATAAACGAAACTTTTTTTGCACCCACCGCACCCATCCGAACACCTCAACCAAGCTCGCGCGATTGCTCGCGACCGTACTCCATCACATCCACGGAAGCTGACTCGGCATTACTCGCTCCTAATTTGTGCCTGAGCTTTGTACCTCGAGCCTCGCTGCAATGACCCATGCATTCACTGCGACGTATACTGACCGCCGTCTCCGACGGAGGAGCTTGCCATGCAAGAGATCGTCATCGTAGCCGCAGCACGCACACCGGTGGGTAAGTTCCAGGGCGGGCTGTCCTCGCTCTCTGCAACGGAACTGGGCGCCATTGCTGTGCGCGAAGCGGTCTCGCGCGCCGGCATTGCCGCTGCATCAGTCGACGAGTGCATCATGGGCTGCGTACTATCGGCCGGCCTCGGCCAGAACCCCGCACGCCAGGCAGCCTTGCGCGGCGGACTGCCCGACACCGTCTCTGCGATGACGATCAACATGGTTTGTGGTTCGGGGCTGAAGGCGGTCGCGCTCGCTGCACAGTCCATTGCAACCGGTAACTCAGAGGTCGTGGTTGCGGGCGGTCTGGAGTCGATGTCGAACGCCCCGTATCTTTTACCTTCGGCGCGCAAGGGCTTCCGAATGGGTGACGCTACGGCCGTGGACTCCATGATTCACGACGGTCTCTGGTGCGCCTGCGAGGACTTCCACATGGGCAACACCGCCGAACTGGTTGCGGAGAAGTACGGCTTCACGCGTGAGCAGCAAGACGCCTATGCGCTCGAGTCTCATCGGCGGGCCGCGCTCGCCGAACGCGAAGGCCGTTTCGCTGACCAGATTATTCCTGTCACCATCAGTGCGCGTGGGAGCGCTCCGACCGTTATCTCGCGTGACGAGAGTATCCGCATAGCGTCGCTGGACGATCCCGCCGCTGCGCTCGCCAATCTCTCCGCGCTAAAGCCGGCCTTCAAGTCGGATGGCACTGTAACTGCCGGCAACGCACCTGGCGTGAATGATGCAGCGGCGGCCGTCGTTGTCATGTCTGCGGACCGTGCCCGTTCATTAGGCCTTACGCCCCTGGCGACCGTACGCGCTCAGGCGACCAGCGGGATTGCCCCGAAGTGGGTGATGCTCGCGCCGATCGAAGGCGTTCGTAAAGTCCTTGACCGGGCCGGCTGGACGGCTGAATCGGTGGAGCTTTACGAATTGAACGAGGCGTTCAGCGTTCAGGCCATGGCCGTTCGGCAGGAACTGGGGCTTGCCCCGGACCGAGTAAACGTCAACGGGGGCTCGGTCGCGATCGGCCATCCCATCGGGGCATCCGGTACGCGCGTGCTGGTCACGCTGCTCTACGAGATGCAGCGCAGAGATGCTCACCGCGGCATTGCGGCACTGTGCCTGGGAGGCGGCAACTCTGTCGCGCTCGCAGTGGAACGCTGAGGCATCTGAGGGATCATGCCTGACCATACTCAACGCTTCACCGGCCGCGCCGAAGACTACGACCGCTTCCGACAGCACTATCCCGCAGACGCCGTGCTTGACCGGTTGCGAAACTGGTGCGGGCTGACGCCGGCCTGGCGGGTCGCGGATATCGGCGCCGGAACCGGAATGCTCGCCGAGATCTTCGTCGCCAACGGCAACCCGGTAATTGCTATCGAGCCGAATGTCGATATGCGACACGCCATGCACACGCGGCTCGCGCCAACTCACATGCGGGAGGGTTATCTGCGGATCGTCGACGCCACAGCCGAAGCCACGGGGCTGCCGGATGCATCCGTCGAGCTGATCGGTGTCGGGCGCGCTCTGCATTGGTTTGATCGCGAGCGCGCAACGGATGAGTTCCGTCGCATCCTTGTACCCGGCGGGTGGGTTGCGGTCGTTGCGCTGGACCGCAGACGAGGGTCCGATGACCCCGAACTGAATGCGCAGCTTGCCGGCTTCGAAGCGCTGCTCGCCAACAGCGGCACCGACTACAATCAGGTCCGCGGCGGCTACCGCACCTACGAGAACATGAGCGAATGGTTCAGCGGGGAACTATACCAGTCGCAGATTCAGGGTACGCGCGATCTGGACTGGGAGACCTTCCGCGGACATACGCTGTCGCTTTCTACGGCACCGCGGGCGGACAACTCCAACTTCAGTGAGTTCGAGTCCGCCATGCGACGTTACTTCGAGAGTTACGCGCACAATGGCATCCTCACAATTCCCATTACCACCTGGATCACCGCCGCGCGATTCGACAAGTCGTAGATATTTTCTGCCGGAGGTTAGTGATGAACGCGCAGGACTTTCTAGACTCACTGAATCATGCTGACCCGCCGTCCGGTCTCGCCCCGCAGGTCGAGGCTCTCTGGTGGGACGCCAAGGGCGATTGGGCACGCGCGCATGACCTCGTCGATGAACTCGAGACGCCCGATGCGATGGCCGTCCATGCTTACCTCCATCGCAAGGGAGGTGAGGAGTGGAACGCGAATTACTGGTACCGCCGAGCGGGGGAACAGTTCCGCCGCGCCAGTCTCCAGGAGGAATGGACGGCTCTCGTTTCGGGACTGCTGCAATAGCTCTGCGTCGATCAGGCGTTGGACCGCAATCAGGGAAGTGGATTCAGATCCACGATCGTATTCGCACGCGTGGGCACAAACACCATCCCTATCGGAGGCACGGGCCGCGAACCGGTAGAGCTACATGAATCGAATGCCGTTTTCGCCGAGCACGGTAAACACTGAGAGCATATTCGTAAGACCCAGCAAGTGCTGGATCTGCTTGCTCAGGTGCATCAGCTCCAGGCTGCAGCCCGCGGACTTAGCCGAAACGTACAGGCGCACCAGGCTGCCAAGGCCCATGCTGTCCGTGTGCTTCAGTTCGGCGAGGTTCAGGATGATGCGCTTGCTTGTCGGAATCAGCTCATGCACTGCGGTGGCGAGGATATCGGTGGAGCCGGCGACTAGGCGGCCGTGGCAGCGGATGACTACGGCCCGCTCGGCGCAGTGCTGAATCTCGAGGCTCAGGACAGGCTCGGCAGCGGTCGATGCCATGAGTCACTCCGGTTGGTAGTGAGGTCGTGCTGCGAGGGCCCGGTACACGCGATTGTCGCACAGCGACCGTGAATTCACCCCGGATTTTCACTCACCCCCGTACGCGCCGCGCAGCCGTGATCCCCTTGAAGGTCTGCACTCCCGGGTGTGTTTCTCGGTTCTGAAAACAAAAAAGGCGACCCGTTCTCCAGAGGAAGGCGGATCGCCCTGGATGGCGATGCGGTGGTTTAGGCGGTGGCGAACCGGCGACGAAGCAGCCCGGTTGCACCTAGGAGACCGGTCCCGATGAGGATGAGCGAGGATGGCTCCGGTGTAGGAACCGTACTCGGAGTTCCCGGAACGAAGGTGTCAGGGCCAGTGCCGAAAGAGAAAGTAGCGCCGGTGATGGTGGTGTTCGCCGTCACTCCCGAGAGCGCAAGCGTGAACGTCGCCGGGCCAATGACGTACGGGTCAAAGTTGCCGAAGCCGCCGTTCGCGTTGGTGTAGGTGCCGCCGTTCGCGAGCGTCGGGACAATTAACTGCGAAGGTTGACCTCCGCCGATGGCCTCAAGCGTGATGGTGTTACCGGTGATAGTGAAGAGACCCTGACCGCCGCCGCCGAGCCAGCGGGTAGGCGAGCCACTGATGTAGGTCACCACTCCGCTGCTGCTGATGTTCCCGAGTTGGCCGGTGGCCGACGTGGCTCCGAGAGTGCCGGGTGCGTTGCTCAGGGTAAAGGAGATATCGCTCAGCGCCTGGCCTGAGCTGCGGATAATAGTTGCGGCCAGAGTGTCGCTGAGTGTGATTTGCAGTTGACCCGCGCTGGTAACGAACAAAGCGCTGGCAGACAGAGATCCATCAGACCCGCTTCCGGAGCCTGTGTATGTTATGGAGGAAGCGCGAGCTGAAGTCACTCCGAGCAATAGAGCCAGCCCGGAAAAGGCAACACCAATAAAGGAGAGTTTTCGACGCATGTACAGGGGCCCTTTTCGATTGTGTGGAGGGTCTTCGAGGGCTGCAGGTGCGAAGACGGTTAAAGGTGTCCTTCGGTCTGCCGGCTCCAAAGTTTGGACGGACAGATGCGTGGTCTAACAGCCCTGTGACAAGAGATGCTGTATGGGCTCGGCTTATTGCCTCAGCCGCGTGTTCCGGGACCGAATTCGCTACCGCGGGATATGTGATGTATTTCATCCCATCGAAGCGAATGCCTAACTATCTTGGATTCAGTAGCTATGCTGGACGAGATTGGATCACACGGCACGGGTGCTGCGGCAAGCTCCCAGTGGCGTCCCGGCGTAGGAGCGGGTACAATAAATGCATCGGCTTCGTTAGTTTCACCGCATTTGATTTGGTTCCGCTATCGCGCCATCCCTCTTCACTCGCAGCGACACTTCCTGAGCAGAAATTTGACAATGAAACAAAGGTAACAACGATGGAACAGGGAACAGTGAAGTGGTTCAATGATGCAAAGGGCTTCGGCTTTATCAGCCGTCAGTCCGGCGACGATGTCTTCGTGCATTTCTCGGCGATCCAGAACAGCGGATTCAAGAGCCTGCAGGAAGGCCAGGCGGTACAGTTTTCCGTGACAAAGGGCCCGAAGGGCCTCCAGGCCGAGAACGTTCAGGCTCTCTAAACTTAAGTAGAGCCACAGGCTGCCGGCAGCGATCATCGCTGCCGGCAGTTTTGTTTTTCCCGGAGAGCTGAAGAGCGGGGGACTCGACATGGTGCGATCCGTACAGCCGCTAGGGTTCATCTGGATGAATTCTGCTTGAAGTAGGCGATGAGGTCTTTGCGTTCCTGAGGTTTAGGCACACGGAAATCCATATTGCTGTTCGCGATGAAGGAATCGGGCTCGGTGAGCCACCGGTCGAGCGACTCCTCATTCCAGACCGCGTGCGCGTGCAAGACAGCCGTCGAGTACGGAAAGCCGGCAATCGATCCCGCCGGACGTCCGTAAATTCCCTGCAACCGCGGTCCTTCGCGATCTGTCGTAAGCGAGTGACAACCTGTGCAGCGCTTCTCAAACACCATCTGGCCGCGTGCCGCATCGCCGGGCAAGGTGGCCGCGGCCGCTGAGGCGCCGAATGCGGACCCATGCGCCCAGGCGGTAAGCGTCTGGATATCGGCAGGTGTGATGCTGGTGCTCCAGTGAAGGACGCGGTACTGCAGCAGCGGCATCTGTCCGGAGCGCGCCTGCTGGAGGATCTTCGACTTCAAAGTGTCCTGCTGCTCCGGCGTATAGCTGGCCCAGTCTGAAAGGTTCATCCGTTTGCGGGCCTCGTTGATGTCGCGCTCGAGCAACCACGAGATCGGTGCGAAGCGACCGTAGACGGGCGCGCTGGTCTGGGACGAGTGGCAGTCTGCACACTTGGCGCTGAGCACGGCGCGAACATCAAGGGGGACAGAGGCGTCTTCGGCCACGCGGTGGGTAGTGGCGGGATTCGCGTAAAGGCCCGCATCAGCGAAGGGGTGAACGCGGGCCAAAAGGAATGAGGGAACGATCGCCAGGGCGGTTGCCCAGCCGACGAGGCGAAGCTTCCTCATCCCTTTGCCTCCAGAGAAGAGTCGATGATGGCCAACGGTCCACGCTTGGTGACGTATTTGACCTCGGTGACACCGAGAACGCTCTTCAGCTTGCCGGCGGGGACGACCATGGGTCCCGCGCTGGGAGCCTTGCCTGGGGAGGGCTGCGGAAATGCGGTGGACGTAGCCGTGTGGAAGGAGACATTGCCTTCTACCTTCTGCACAACCTGGTGAATGTGTCCGTTCAGGACGGTAACGGAGCCGAAGCGGCGGAGGTAAGAGAGTGCCTCTGCGCCGTCTTTCGTACCCCAGCCCCACTCCGGATAGACCATCCATAGCGGTATGTGAGCGAAGACCACGATGGGAGTGGACGCAGACTGCGCCCTGACATCCTTCTTCATCCAGTTGAGCTGCTCGGCCCCGAGACCACCCATCGCGTCAACCTGCAGAGAATTGTTGAGACCGATGAAGTGAACGCCTTTGTGGTCGAAGCTGTACCAGCCGGTCCCGAGAGTGCCTTTGCCGAAGCGCTCGCGGTAGACCGCACCATCGTCGGTTGCAGTATCGTGCTCGCCGGGGACGTAGTGGACGTCTTTGACGCGGGAGCCGCGGATGATCTGCTGCGCGGTATCGAACTCGGAAGCCTTGGCGGACTGAGTGATGTCGCCCGTGTGAAGCATGAAGTCAGGCGCGGCGGGCATCGCGTCGATCTTGTCGACGGCGAGCTTGAGCGTACCGGTGACGTCCTGGTTGGCTGCCTTGTTGAACCCTATATGGCTATCGCTGATCTGCACGAAACTGAACCCTGAGCCGGCGCTGCTCTGCATCGGCTTGGCTGCGCCCGCGGCCAGCAGCTTCGAAATCGGTACACCTCCGGCCATCGTCCAGAGCAGGCCGGTGCCGGCCCATGCCATGCAGCTCAAAAAATTGCGCCGGTCGATGCCATCGTTCGCAGCCTTTTCGGCTTCGCTTGGCCCGGTAGGCTCCGCAGAGATTAATGTAGGGTTATCTTGCATATTTGGTTCCTCCAATATCGAAAACGGAGATGCGGCAGGTTTATTCCCTGCTTCGGCGAATAAGTTCGCGAGTAGTCCGTTTACATAGGTGGAGGTAAGTGAGCCCGCAGCAATGACGCTGTTGCCATGGAAGCGCGCGCATCGCGACGTCAAGCCCGCAGCCCAGGGGTTTGAACAACTCGCTATGCCGCTGCTGCCTTCGCTCTATAACGTTGCCCGCTGGCTGACGCGTGATGCGGTGGAGGCCGAGGACCTGGTGCAGGAGACGTTTCTGAAAGCGCTGCGTGGGTTCGCGGGATTTGAGCAGGGGAGCAACTTCAAGGCATGGATCTTTCGCATTCTGCGCAACACCTATCTGAGTTCACGCAACGGTCTTGCGGCGAGGCGAACCGTTGCGCTGGAAGAGGAGTTGGAAGACAGCAGCGCGCTGGTGCCGGAGGGAGCAATCGATCGTGCGACGCCGGAGCTGAACCTGATGCGGCTTGCAGACCGCGCGGCTCTGGAAGATGCAATGCAGAGCCTTGCACCTCCGCTGCTAGAGGTGATTCTGCTCTGTGATGTGGAAGAGATGAAGTATCGGGAGATCGCGGCGGTGCTCGAGATACCGATTGGCACCGTGATGTCGCGGATCGCTCGGGCGCGCGTGGCCTTGCGGGCGAGCCTGGAAGGGCATCGTGGTTCGGCGAAGAAGGTGGTGGTATGAGCGAGCATCTTTCTGCGGCCGTGTTGAGCGCTGCCGTTGACGGGGAGTTGGAGGGCGCGGAGCTGGCGCGCGCCAACGAGCACCTTGCGATCTGCCTTCAGTGCAGTTCGGAGTGCTTGTGGAATGGGCTGCTCAAGCGTCGCGTTGCGGATGCGGGCGCGCGGTATGAGCTGCCGTCCAGTCTTGAGGAGCGCATGCGGCGAGTCGCGACGGGTGGGTCTGCGCGGCGGTCGAACTGGGGATCGTGGGCGGCAGTTGCGGCGCTGGTTGCGGTATGCGTGGGCGCGGTCGTGATGCAGCGCATTTGGCGGGAGAGGGCGCAGCAGGCCGCTTTCATCGGCGAGGTGCTGGACCAGCACATTGCCACGCTCGCGGCTGCCGCGCCGCCGGAGGTGATCTCATCCGACCGGCACACTGTGAAGCCGTGGTTCCAGGGCAAGCTGCCGTTCAGCTTCAATCTGCCGGCGGCGCTCCCGGCGGGTATGACGCTGGATGGGGCGAATCTGACGTATCTCGATCGGCGGCCGGTCGCGCAGCTTTTGTTCAGCATTGGCAAGCACCGGGTCTCGGTGTTCGTGGAGCAGAGCGCGGATGAGCGGGCGGTGTCCGCGGCGGAGCGGGCGGGCTTCCATGTGGTCTCGTTCCGAACGGTTGAGCTGGAGGCGGTGGCGGTCAGCGATGCGGAGGCGGGCCGGGTCGCCGAGCTGATGCAGGCGCTTCGTGCTGCTCAGTAGGAATGAAGAGAAATATTTTCGTAAATTCTTGATTTCAAAGTGCCAGCTTGTAAAATCTTCATTCCAGAACAGATGCTAGTCAAAATTAATGGAATCAGGTACTTAGCCGACGTCCTAATTCTTTCAAAGGCAAAAGGCCCGGCGGGTGTGCCGGACCTTTCTTTTGATTTTGTTCTCTATACTTAAGTATAGCTGGTTGCGCAAAACTCAAATGCCATCGAAATGAAACGTGTAAGTTGCTGGATTAAAGCTGGTTGCGTCGAAATCTACCTTTTTGGGGGCTTGACACGGCTGTTCACGGCTTCTGGGCGAGGTAGAGATGGCGGAGCAGGCGGCGCTCGGAGGTGAGGGTGTGGACGCAGGCGAGAAAGCGCTGCAGGCCGTCGAAGCGGTCGGGATCCTCGGGAGTGTTTTCGAGCGCGATTAGCTGATCGCGGCGGCGCTCGCGAGCATCATGCCAGCGCTTGGCGATGGTCGCGGCCTGACTGGAGGTGTCGGTGACTGAGAGGATGCTGAAGCCGGCAGCGGTGAGGAGGCGCTCGTTCTCGCCTGCGGGCGAGAAGAAGTAGGGGCCGATGGAGCTCCGGGTGGCGAGCTCGAGGTGGGAGACGACGCCGCCGACGATGAGGGCATCGGTGAAGAGCAGGCAGCCTCCCGGGCGGAGAACGCGAAAGAGTTCTCTCAGCAGGCTGGCGCGTCCGGGGATGTGGCAGAGGGCGTCGTTGGCAAAGGTCGCGTCGAAGCTGGAGTCTGCAAAGTCGAGGGGCTGGGACGCGTCGCACTGCCGGAAGTCGGCGAGGGTGTCGAGCGAGGCGACGGCGGCGAGCTGCGTGGCGGTCGCGATGGCGTGCGGGTTAAGGTCGAGGCCGGTGATGTGGCAGCCGACGCGCTTCGCAAGATGGAGGGCGTAGAGGCCGGAGCCGCAGCCGATCTCGAGCACGGCGGAGCCGCGCGTGAGGTTGAGGAGCGCTGGGATGAAATTCGACTCGTCGATGGTGACCCAGCTGGTCTGGCCGAGGTCGTGCCCATAGGTCTCGGTACGGATCTGGCGGTAGAGATCATGCTCTACCCTGGCGTACGCGTTGTCGTACAGATCGACTTGGTTGGGCATGGGCGTTTACGAATGAGTTCGGAGGAATGATACGAGGTTGCCGGAACGTGGCCAATGTAAAACACACGAAAAAGGCCCGGGAGTGGCCGGGCTTCTTTTCTTCCCAGGTTAGTTCTAAAGGGCGTGTCACGCGGTGCGGGGTGGAAGAGTTGGCGCACGGGTGAGTGGCACGGTTCGTGCACGGCCTGACGTTATGACGCGGACGCAGTGCAAGGCGCGCGGCGGAGCATTCCCAGCACGTGGTTGATGGAGTCCTCCATGCGCTCTCCGCGTTTATGCATGATGTGGACGCCTTTGGAGGTAAGGTGACAAATCTCAAAGCGATTGTTTCCCTGTGCGATTGCTACATGAATCTGGTCCGTACGCATTTTTCTCCGTTTATTTACAAAACTCACCAGGATGGTTTCCGACGAGCATCACTTTGCCGCCGAACACCTTTTGATGGTTCTTCGCCATTTCGAGGTTAAACATCTGGGACATCTTGCCATCAGCGTAACGGACGCGCCATCGGAGATCTGTGGGCCGATGTTGAAGGTCTTGGCGCGCGGCGAGCCTCCGAGTCCGCAAAATGTTGAACCACAGAAATCCGATCAGAAAACTTATCAGGATTATTGAGGTCATTGCCGTGTCGCTTTCCAGGTCAGGTGCAACTTGTTCGGTACACGATGACGTGACTCACTCCGAAAAAGGCATGCCGAAACACAGAACGGCGCTGCGTGCAGGCCGATGGGATTCTCCGATGACGGTAACTGGCATGCCCATCTCGCGCCAGATCCTGAGTGCGCTTGCGTTCATGTAGAGCAGCCGCGACTGTTCTCTCGACGAACCGCGTTCCGCGTAGATGCTGATCTGGTTGACTAAGCGCGTCTGCGCGGAGTTCAGCAGGTAAGGCCACATGCTGATGCTCGGAGAGTTGTCCGGAAACAGCAGTTCATCGCGGTTCTGGGCGACGATGGTGTAGTTGGCCGAAGCGACGGAGCTTTGAACCATGACGAAGGGCTGCCGTTGCATCTTGACCTTGAGGCTGACTGGGGGCAAGAGGAGGCCGGGGCTGGCGCAGGAGGTCATCATCGGGCCACCCCCGTGTTTTCGTTGTGCGCGCTGCGGAAGGTGATGCCAAGGTCGTCCGAGATGAGACTGGGCCGGGCTGGGACGGATGCGGCCAGGAGAACGACCGGGAGCAACTGCACATCGATTTCGGGCACTTCCTTGATGGGAATGATCTCTGGCCGAAGTTTGGAGACGAGTCTTGGCTTGCGCGCCATATGCATGGCGACATCAGTTTTTCTGGGGAATGTCATGGTTGCTCCGGAGAACAGTTGCGTACCTGAAGGACGCTCGTCTGGAGCAGGATGTTGGGCTGGAGGCGAGATAACGACTAGTCCCAGCCTACGCTAGTTGGGGCGGTCGTGCGGGTTGGGCCTAGATTTATGTGAGCTGGAGCGAGGGTTGGGGTGGTGCTGTAGT
>Ga0070658_10002694_pt1 | contig 14773 bp, 14 predicted proteins | sample KBSC13metaG_FD_64664 | JGI IMG/M metagenome (GOLD analysis project Ga0070658, IMG submission 64664) | Corn rhizosphere microbial communities from Kellogg Biological Station, Michigan, USA - KBS C1-3 metaG | ecosystem: Host-associated > Plants > Roots > Rhizosphere > Soil ...
GGTCGTCGAAGCCCGTCACCGAAATGTCGCCCGGAACGTCTACGCCCAGTTGATGCAACGCACTGAGCACGCCGTAGGCCTGGAAATCCGTTGCGCAAGCAATGGCGGTGACGCCGGCCGACCGCCAGGATTCCCACATCTGCAACGCAAGTTCGCGAGCTTCGTCGACATCGATGCGCGTGGTGACGGTTTCGAGAGTGGCACCTGCATCGTGTAGCCGAGCACTCAAAGCTTCTTTCCGGACGGCGAAAGTGCGGCTGCCGGTGCTCGCCTCGAGGTAGACGATTCGCGAATGACCGAGGTCGACGAGGTGATCGGCGAGTGCAGTTGCACCAGCCGGCAGGTCGTAGTTAACCCGGCCGAATTGGTCGGTCTCGATAGGCGAATCGAGCAAAACCACCGGCACACCAGGGTGCAGATCGGTAACGAGCTTCGGATCGACCGCGAACAAGATCATGCCGTCGACCCCGAGCGACAAAAGCTCTTCGACGTTTCGACGCGCCACGCCCTGGCCGACGTCAGTCGCCATGAGCAGCACCTGGTACGAACTGCCGAGCGCGTGCAGCACACCCATCTGCACAGAACCGAAGAACGGGTTCGCCGTGTCGGGCGCGACGAATCCAATGAGTCCGGAGCGGCCGGTCGCGAGGCTTTGGCCGCGGCGATCGATGCGGTAACCGAGCCGTTGCGCCACCGCATGCACGCGAGACGCGGTCTCGACGGTGACCCGACCCTCGGCCTTACCGTTGAGCACGAGTGAGACCGTGGCGGCAGATACGCCGGCCGCTCGACCGACGTCGGCGGCGGTTACGCGCCGGGGCGCGCCGCGTTCGCCTGCTCGGTCGCTCACCAGCACTCCTATCGCAAAATCCCCCCGACGATCCGGAACGATCGTAGGTGATAACCGCCGCAAGGCGACCGACATCCGCATAACTGCGGTTGAAACGGTGCTAGTCAGCGCAGGCAGGGCAGGTGCCGACGACCTCGATCGTATGCGCGACATCGACGAAACCTGCTTCTGCAGCAACCTTTTCGGCCCATCGTTCAACGGTAGATCCGGCGACCTCGACCGTTCGGCCGCAGACCCGGCACAGCAGATGATGATGATGACCGCTCGTATCGCAGCGGCGATAGAGAGTTTCGCCGTCCGCCGAACGAACGGTGTCGACCAGGCCCGCCTCGGCGAGCGACCGAAGCTGGTTGTAGACGGTGGTGAGACCGACGCGCTCGCCGCGTGCCCGTAAGGCTTCGTGAAATTCCTGCGCGCTACGGAATTCCTGGGCTTCGTCGACGATGGCCGAAAGCGCGCGCTTCTGGCGCGTCGATCGCCCGGTACTCGTCGTCATGGCGTGCCCACCCTATCCGATCTCCAGCCCTGTTGAAAACGGGAACCATTACCGATAGGTTACCTGCAACCGTTCCAAATAAGCCAGGCGCTCCGACAGGCGCCGACGTCACTGCAGGAGCAACGTGCAACCACAGCCGACGACGAGAGGCGGGCGCGGCACCGCCGCATCGGCCGCGCTCGCGCTGCTGGCGGTTGTAAGTCTCACGGGGCTGGCAGGCTGCGCCACCGGCCGCGCGCAGGCGCCTGCAGGCAGCCGGCTGAATGTCGTTGCCGCCGAGAGCTCATGGGGGTCGATCGCCGCACAACTTGGCGGCGACAAGGTCACGGTCACCAGCTTGATCGACAATCCGGCCACCGATCCGCACGACTACGAACCGACGGCGGCCGACGCCCGAGCGGTCGCCACGGCGACCGTGATGGTCATCAACGGTGTCGGCTACGACGGTTGGGCAGCGAAGCTACTGGCGGCCAACCCGTCGAGCACCCGCCAACTCGTTGACGTCGGCGCAGTCGTCGGCGCGGGTGCCGACGCAAACCCGCACCGCTGGTACAACCCCGCCGATGTGCATCGGGTGGTCGACTCCATCACAGCGGCCCTCACCAAGGCCGATCCTGCCGACGCCGCCTACTTCGCTGCGCAACACGACACGTTCAACACGACGGGCCTTGCGCGTTACGACCGGCTGGTCGCCCAGATCAAGAGCAACTACGCAGGCACGCCGGTCGGCGCTTCCGAAAGCATCTTCGCAATGCTCGCACCGGCATTGGGGCTGAATCTTGTTACACCACAACGATTTCTGCGCGCGATCAGTGAGGGCAGCGATCCGACGGCCGCAGACAAGGTGAGGATCGACAACCAGATCAAGCACCACGAGATCAAGGTCTACGTCTACAACAGCCAAAACGCTACGCCCGACGTGCAGGCACAGCTGGTGGAAGCGAGAGCGGCCGGTATCCCGATCGTCAGCATCACAGAGACGTTGACCCCGGCGACTGCGTCGTTCCAGCAATGGCAAGCCGATCAGTTGCAAGCGCTCGACGACGCGTTGGCCAAGACCGCACCCGCGACAGCTTCGGAGGAATCGTGAGCGAACCGACCGGCGTAACCGATCGTCGCAGCACCGAGGAGTCTGCCAGCGACATCGCGGTGCGCTTCCGCAATGCGGCCGTGCGTGTCGGCGACCGCACGCTCTGGCACAACGTCGACCTTGAGGTGCCTGCCGGGCAGTTCGTCGCGATCCTCGGGCCCAACGGCGTCGGCAAGTCGACGCTGGTGAAGGCAGCGCTCGGCCTTTTCCCGCTCGCGGCCGGCGAAGCGCGGGTGCTCGGCGAGCCGCCCGGCGGGGCCAGCCGCGACATCGGTTACGTACCGCAGCGCCGCAGCTTCGACCATTCCGTACGGGTACGTGGGATCGATATCGTGCGGCTCGGCCTCGACGGCGATCGGTGGGGATTGCCGATGCCATGGGGCGAACGGGCACGAAAAGCGCACGAGCGGGTGGCGCATGCGATCGAGCTGGTCGGCGCCACCGCCTACGCGCGGCGCCCGGTAGGCCAGATATCGGGTGGCGAACAGCAACGGCTGCTGATCGCGCAAGCGTTGGTGCGCGCGCCGCGCCTGCTGATTCTCGATGAGCCCCTCGACAGCCTCGACCTGCCGAACCAGAGCGCAATTGCCGCTCTCATCAAGCGAATCTGCACCGATCGCGGCGTCACCGTATTGATGGTGGCCCACGATGTGAACCCGATCCTGACCTACCTCGACCAGGTCGTGTATCTCGCCGGCGGCGGTGCCGTATGCGGTGCGCCGCGCGAGGTGATCACGTCAGCGAACCTCACCCGGCTCTACGAAACGCCGATCGAGGTGCTGCGCACCTCCGACGACCAACTCGTCGTCGTCGGCCAGCCGGAAGCACCGGCGCATCACGCCGACCGGCACACCGGGCAGCCGCTGCAATGAACTCGTTCACCGTGCTCGCGAGCGCAGCGTCGAGCTCACCAGATGCTCCCTGGTCGTGGAATCTCGCCGCCGACCTGCACGACATGCTGAGCTACCCGTTCATGGTGAACGCATTTCGAGCCGGCTCAATCGTGGCTGTGGTGGCAGGGATCGTCGGCTGGTTCATGGTGTTGCGCAAACAGGCATTCGCCGGCCACACGCTTGCGGTTTCGGCCTTTCCTGGTGCCACCGGCGCCACGTTGATCGGTATCAACCCGATGTTCGGCTACTTTTCCTTCTCGCTCGCGGCAGCGCTTGCGATCGCGGCTGCCGCACGCCCGCGGCGCGGTGGTGGGTTCAACGAGGAGTCAGCCGTAGTCGGTGTCGTTCAGGCATTCGCACTCGCCTGCGGCTTCTTGTTCGTGTCGCTGTACAACGGATTTTCGACCAGCATCAACGCACCACTGTTCGGCAGTTCGTTCGCCATCACCAACACGCAGGTAATCACCTTGGGCGGTGTGGGGTTGGCCACCCTCCTCGTTCTCACCGCGATCGGCCGACCGCTGCTGTTCAGCTCTGTCGACGCCGATGTGGCGATCGCTCGTGGCGTACCAGGGCGTGGGCTTAACGTGGTGTTCCTTCTCGTGCTCGGTGCGGCAGCCGCAGAGGCCAGCCAAATTGCCGGTGCGCTGCTGGTGTTTTCGATGCTGGTGATGCCCGCGGCGACGGCTCAGCGCCTCACCTCGAAACCTGCACTGAGCATGGCGCTCACAGTTGTGTTCGGCCTGCTGGCCACATGGGGCGGTATCGCTCTCGCGTATTACCAGCTTTATCCGCTCGGTTTCTGCATCAGCAGTTTTTCCTTCGGTGGCTACCTTTTGGCGAACCTGGCCACCGCCACCCGGCTGCGGCAGCGTCGTCCGATGGTCTCAGCGAAGCCGGTAGGAGCAGTCGCATGATGGCGCACGAAACCGTTCTGGCTACTGGCTTTCTGGCCGAACCGTTCATGCGCCACGCGCTGCTGGCGGGCACCGCCACCGCGCTCGCCGCCGGTCTTGCCGGTTATTTCCTCGTGCTGCGCAGCCAGGTTTTCAGCAGCGACGCACTCGGTCACGTCGCATACACCGGCGCACTCGGCGCATTGGCGTTCGGGTTCGACCCGCGTCTTGGGCTCATCATCGCCACTGTGGCCACCGGCGCCGCGATGGCCGGTCTGGGCACGCGCGGGCGGCCCGACGACGTCGCGATCGGCTCAGCGTTCGCCTGGATTCTCGGTCTCGGGTCGTTCTTTCTCACGCTGTACACGACACGGCACAGCGGCGGTGACAGCACGGCGAACGTGAGTTACCTGTTCGGCTCGATCTTCGGCATCTCGGCATCGCAGGCGCAGCTGGTTGCCGTTATCGCCGCCGGCTCTTGCATCGCGATCCTCGCAATGGCCCGGCCGTTGCTGTTCGCCAGCCTCGACGAGGCGGTCGCGGCCGCACGTGGTGTGCCGGTTCGCCTACTCGGCATGGGGTTTCTCGCGATCGTCGGCGTGGTGTGTGCCGAAGCCGCTCAGACTGTCGGCGCGCTATTGCTGCTCGGCCTCATTGCCGCACCCGCAGGGGCAGCACATCGGTTGACCGACCGGCCATTCGTCGCCTTGGCATTGTCAGCCGCGATCGCGGTTGCCGCGGTGTGGGCGGGCTTGCTCTTCAGCTACTACCTACCGACGATTCCGCCGAGCTTCTCAATCATGAGCGCCGCCACGTTGGCCTACCTCGCCTCACTCGCGGCCCCACGCGTTGCTGATCATGCGCTCGCAAGCTGGGCGGGGGCAAGGAAAGGCGCTCACATTGACGCCGGGCTGGCCGACTAGGAGGTCGACTACGTGCTAGGAGACCTGATCCATGTCCGTCGACGCCGCAACCGGCATGCCCGAACGTCGCCGACTCGGCGACGTTCTCGTCGAGCGCGATCTCATCACGACCGAACAGCTTTCCGAAGCACTTGACGCGCAACGAAAGTTGACCGGCAAGAACCGCAAGCGGCTCGGGCAGCTGATCGTGGAGATGGGGTTCCTGACCGAGCGCCAGATCGCCGAGGCGCTCGCCGAGTTGCTCGCCCTCGACCTCATCGACGGCGGCGACCTCGCGGTGCCGATGGAAGTGGCCCGCCTGCTACCGCGCCAGGTGGCCGAGCGCGCCCGCGTGCTCGTACTGGGCCGCACCACCGACGGGTTGCGGGTCGCGACCGCCGACCCCACCAACGTCGTGGCGCTCGACGACGTCCGGGCCTACACGGGTTCACACTCGCTGTCACTCGTGGTCGCCACCGAATCGATGATCCAGGAGCACATCGCCCGGGTCTACTCGATGGCAGAAGACCCGAAACTGTCGGGAAATTCAAGCTCGGATGACGACGCCGCCGAAGACGCGCAGCTCGCGAAGGCCGCCGACCAGGCGCCGACCGTGCGGCTGGTCAACCAGATCCTGAGCGACGCCGTGCGGATGGGTGCCAGCGACGTGCACATCGAGCAGCAGGCCGACGGTGTATGGATCAGGCATCGCATCGACGGAGTGCTGCGCGACGTCACCCGCGTGCACAAGGGCGCCGCCCCTGCGCTCGTCAGCCGCCTGAAAATCGTGTCGGCGCTCGACATCGCTGAGCGACGACTGCCACAAGACGGTCGGATGAAGATTGCCGCCAACGGTGTCGCAATCGATGCCCGGGTGAGCACGATGCCCGCGGTGCACGGCGAGAAGGTCGTCATCCGCATGCTGCCGGACGCCGCGAAGATCACGTCGCTCGAAGGCCTCGGCATGGAGCCGGACCAGCTCCAGCAACTGACCCACGCCGCCACCGCCGCGCAAGGGCTGGTGCTGATCACCGGTCCGACCGGTTCTGGCAAGACGAACACGTTGTACTCGGTGCTCGCCACCGTCTCCGACCGGGAGAAGAACGTCGTCACGCTCGAAGACCCGGTCGAGATCCAGCTGCCCGGAATCACCCAGGTGCAGATCAACGAACGCGCCGGACTGACGTTCGCCCGCGGCTTGCGCTCGATCCTGCGCCAAGACCCCGACGTCGTGCTGGTCGGCGAAGTGCGCGACCCGGAGACCGCGGGTCTCGCACTCGAAGCGTCGCTCACCGGGCACCTGGTGCTGACAACGCTGCACACGAACAACGCGGCCGCGGCGATGACCCGCCTGGTCGACATGGGTGCCGAACCGTTCCTGGTGGCATCGTCGCTGGCGCTCGTCGTGGCCCAACGGCTGGTGCGAGTGCCATGCCCGGCGTGCGCGCAGCCATACGAGCCGCCCGCCGAGTTGCTCGAACGGCTCGGCGTCTCGCACTCTGTGATGGACGGCGCGACGCCGCGCAAGGGTGTCGGTTGCGTCGACTGCAACGACTCGGGATACCGCGGCCGGATCGGTGTGTTCGAAGTGATCCCGGCGACCGAGCGGATCCGCGAGATCGTGCTGAAGAACCCTACCGAGGGTGCGATCGCGCACGAAGCCACCGAGAACGGGTTCATGTCGTTGCGCAATGCGGCGCTGACGAAGGCCTGGCGCGGCGAAACCACATTCGAGGAAGTGCTGCGCATCGTGTGATCGGCGCGGCTTCGCCAACCGAGTGCTTACGGGGACACTTTCAGCGCTATAGCCCACAATTGTTTCCCAGTTAATGCAATTCGACGCCGCGTGAGATCCCGCGTTCCCTCAGCCTGGACTACATGATGGTGTTCAGCTGCCCCTTCATCGTGGCGACATTTCCCTTACGTCACAGCCGAAATCCGCGAGTCGGAACAATGCTCGACGTGAGAAGCTTTTCAACGGTCGGACGCCGGCAATCCCGTCGTCCGGGATCTTGAGGAGCGAGATGTCGAAACGCGGGTGGTTGCTGTTCGCGGCCATGTCGGTGATCTGGGGCATCCCCTACCTGCTGATCAAAGTGGCCGACGAGCAGCTGACCCCTGCCACGATCGTGTTCGCCCGCACCGGGCTGGCCGCGCTGCTGCTAGTGCCGGTCGCGGCTCGCCGCGGGCTGCTCCGTCCGTTGCTGGCGAAATGGCAGTGGGTGGCGTTCTACACGGTGATCGAGATCGCCGGGCCGTGGTTGCTGCTCACCCACGCTGAGACCAAGCTGTCGAGTTCGCTGTCGGGCCTGCTGGTGGCCGCGGTGCCGCTGATCGGCGCTGTCGCGCTGGTGCTGATGAACGACTCCAACCATCACGACCGCCTCGACGCACGGCGGCTGCTCGGGCTCTTGATCGGCGTCGGCGGGGTAGCGGTGCTCGTCGGCATCGACGTCAGCGTGAGCAACGCCTGGGCCATCGTCGAGATCGCGTTCACCGCGGTGGGTTACGCCACGGGCCCGATCCTGATCGCACGCAAGCTCACCGATCTGCCGGTGCTCGGCGTGGTGGCGGCCTCACTCGGGCTCACCGCAATCGGCTACCTGCCATTCGCCGCCACCGAACTACCCTCGCACGTGAGCGGCCGCGTCGTGTGGTCGGTGATCGGCCTCGCACTGATCTGCACGGCGGTCGCGTTCCTCGTCTTCTTCGCACTGATCGCCGAGGTCGGCCCCGCTCGCGCCACCGTGATTACCTACGTCAACCCGGCGATCGCCCTGCTGCTCGGCGTGTTGCTGCTCAACGAGAAGTTCACCCTCGGCATCGCGATCGGTTTCCCGCTGATCCTGATCGGCTGCTTCTTCGCCACCTCGCGAAACCGGACGCCGGTTCGAGAACAGGCTCGCGAACCGGTCGGATCGGTCGGGCTAACCTGAGTCGAGCGCCGGGCTGAGCCGGCGCCGGTCAGGAGGACGCCGGTGAATTCACGCTGGTTCATCGTGCAGCATGTGCCGTTCGAAGGCCCCGGGCTTGTCGCGCGCGCGATCGAAGCGGCCGGCGGCACCGTCGACGTCCGCCGAATGTACCTGGGCGATCGATTGCCGGACGACGAATTGCTCGCCGGCGCTGGTGCCGCGCACGACGCTGCCGGCATTGCGGGACTCGTCGTCATGGGCGGGCCAATGGGCGCGCTCGATGACGCGCAATTCCCGTTCTTGGCCGCCGAGCGTCAGCTGCTGCTTCGTTGTCTTGCGGCCGATGTGCCGGTGCTCGCCGTATGCCTCGGCGCCCAACTGCTCGCGGCGGCGCTCGGCGCGAGGGTTTACACCGGCGCCGCCGCTGAGGTTGGCCTCGGCACCGTGACGCTGACCGACGCCGGCCGACGCGACCCCGTGCTCGGCCGTGGCACGCGCGTGCTGCCGGTGCTGCATTGGCACGGCGACACATTCGACCTCCCCGACGGCGCCACGTTGCTCGCATCAAACGACGCGTACGCCCATCAGGCGTACCGGATCGGTTCGGCCTACGCGCTGCAATTCCACGTCGAGATCACCGCCGACCAGCTCATCGACCTCGAGCCAGAACTGCCGCACGGCGCGCGCATCGACAAGCGGCACCTCGCGCTGGTCAACCGCACGGGCGCCGCCGTGCTCGAACGGTTCGTAGCGAGCGCAATTACGCGCGAAATGGCGGGCACGATGGCGGACCGACGTGACGGCGACGGCATCCGCGACGGGGTCGGCGTATGAAGGTGCGGCTGGCCGTTGCGGTGCTCAGCATCTGCGTTGTGACGGCAGGCTGTTCGCACCACCAAACGCCGTCAGCTGCTGGGGTTTCATCGTCTGAGATCTCGTCGTCCAACGGAGATGTTTCAACGCCAGCATCGGTGATTTCGTCGAGTGCTACCGCGGCTTCATCTACTGCTGCGTCGAGCGCGCCGCCGCCGGTCAGCGCCGCACCGACGCCCGCCACGACGGCCCCGGCTCCGCAACCGGCGAAGGCAACGGCGCCTGCTCCGGCGACTGCTCCGAAGCCAACGCCGAAGCCCACGCCGAGCGCGGCACCACTGCTCGTGCAGCAACTCACAAGCGTCGGCGGAGCGCACCAGGTAGTGATCGTCACCGCCGCGAACTCGACGACTGACGTCGCGACGCTACAGACCTTCGAATACTCCGGTGCCACGTGGCACGCCGTTTTTCCAGCAATGACGGCGCATATCGGTCGGGCCGGATTCTCCTCGAACAAGCGCGAGGGCGACCTCAAGACACCCGCCGGCATGTACGGCTTCGGCACCATGTTTGGTCAGCAGCCGAGTCCGGGCGTCAAATTTCCTTACCGGCAAGCAGATTCTGCGTCAGTGTGGGTCGACGATGTGCAGTCGCCCTACTACAACACGTGGCAGGAGAACGCGGCGCTGAGTGGCGAGCACCTCGCGTCATCGGGCTACGCCACGGCCTACGCGTATGCGGTCGACATCGCCTACAACACCTCACCAATCGTGCCCGGGAGGGGCAGTGCGATCTTTCTGCACGTGAGCACCGGAGGCGGAACGGCCGGCTGCGTATCGGTTTCGCAATCGAACCTGTTGCGCATCTTGCGCTGGCTTGACCCGGCGGCGCACCCGGTCATCGTGATGGGCCCCGAATCAACGGTCCGCAGCTACTGATCTGCCCAGCGGATAACTGTCGACAGCGACGAGCTCGGGCTCACCCGCAGCAACATGCAGGACGACGAAACCTCCTTCAGCTACTGAGTTCTCGATGAGTTGCGTACCACCAAGCGAGCGCCTAAGGCCAGCCACCATGTCGCTGAATCCGATCGGGTTCGCGCAACACAGCACCGACTCCCCGCCTCGAACATGGCCGACGATAGCGCCCACGTCGGCATCGGTCATGACCGCGGCATCGAGAACCCGAACCGGGCGAAATGCCTGCACAGCAAGCACAGTTGCCGGTTCAAGCAGGTCGACACTCAGCGCTCGCGCTACGACACACGCCGTCGTGGCCCGCATGTCGGTGGCGAACGCGTCGAGAATCCGTCGGTCGGCATCGGTGTCGACGCGCTTGGCCGCTTCGGGCAACGGCAACCACACAAGCTCGTCGACTTCGTCACCGCTGACGAACGTGCCGCCAGTGGCACGCATCGCCCAGTACCGCACCCGCTTGGGTCGACCACCGTGCCGATAACGCGCCTCGCCGACGAAGCGACCGACAACCGCATCGCAGCCGGTCTCCTCATGCAGTTCGCGCAATGCGCCCAGTAGCGGATGCTCGCCCGGCTCAAGTTTTCCCTTGGGAATCGACCAATCGTCGTACCGCGGACGATGCACCACTGCCAACTCGATCGTGTCGGCAACTGGTCGCCACAACACCCCGCCGGCGGCCTCGATCTGCGGCTCCGCGCCGGCGGCGGCGGCGGCGGCGAGGCAGCCTGACGCGCCAGCCACTACGCCGAACGTAGCCGGGTCGTGCGGCACAAAGTGAGTTCGGTTGGCCACTCCAACCGCATGCACTGGCCCTCGCCGAGCGCCTGCCACGATGCCGAGACATCGTCGAGAATGCGCACCGCCGCAGCGACGCGTTCGGGCGCGGCGATGGCGCAGTCGTGAAGTGCGCGCACCGGCCACGGGTCGGATGCTGTTCGCCGTCCGGTCGTGATCTCCCAGGCGGCAAGGCAGGCGGCGGTGAGCTGCTCGGAACGGCTCAGGTCACCGCGGCCCGCGACCCGCAGCCGATGGGCGCGCTGCGCCAGGCGGGCGGTGCGAACCGCCGGAGCACACCAGAAAGTGCCGGCGTCACCACCCGCGGCAAGTTGACCGAAAATCCCTAATCTCAAGCCGAATTCTCGTTCGATCACGAAACGCGCGAGGTCGTAGGGGAGAAATTCGTCGAATCCGGGGGCTACATGCATCGCGGCGGCAGGGTCGGGCGTGCGGGTCACGTCGATGCGATAACGACGACCCGGGCCCTTAATGAAGGTGACATGCACGGTCCGAGGTTACGTGCGGCGGGCCGCGGTGTCGCCTCGTATACCGAAAGCCGGGTGATCCAAGTGCCGACAGCGTCCGGCTAGCTGCTCCACGGCGCATCGGGCAGATGCAGGTCGAGCCGACCGCCCGGCCGGCATTCGCTTGTCGTGTAGGCGTCGGGCATTCGCGGATACACCGTGATCCAGTATTGCTGGGCCAGCGCGAGTGCCGCCGCGTGCGGCGCGCCCATGATCCGGGCGAGCTGCGCATCGTGCTGCATCGCGTAGCACTCGGCGATGGCTTCGCTAGTCTGCCCCGCCATGTGCATCGACTCGTGGCTCAGCACGTGAACGGCCAGAATCTGCGCAGCCGTAGGGCTTTTCTTGCTCGAATGCAGATACGACTCCAAGTCGTTGCACTGCTGATGCTTGATCAACGTCTGGTGTTCGGGTACACCGTCGACGCCCCATTTCACGTAGCCCAACTCGCTACCCATGTCGATCGTCGAGCCGGTCAGCGTTTGGCAGTTGACCTTGACCTTGACCCCGATCAGCTTCGACGCGTCGTGCCCGAGCCGGGCATCGAGATCAGCCCGGACGACGACGGGCAGCGACGCTACGACGGCCAGCACAGCGCACGAACCGACCGAAATCGCCGGGAAGGCACTCGCGCCGTGCCCGCGGTTCGCAAGCCACCTGACCACCAGCGCGAGCGCACCGAGGGCGAACAGCAGCGCGACGTCGAACATCACCATCGCGCGCGCACCTCCCGGGCCCGGCTGGTCGATGCGGCCAGCAGTTCGTCGTAGCTATCGGCAGCTAGCCCGAGCGAGCTGAGATTTGATCACGAAGCCTGATCGGGCGGGATGTCGACGAGCCCGGCCCGCCAGGCGGCGATGCCCGCCGCGAACCGGTTCGGGGCGCGCAGCTGCCGGCACAGCTCGGTGATCTGCCGCCGGACCGTTCGCACGCTCACCCCGAGGTGCCGGGCAATCGCCTCGTCCTTCAAGCCATCGGCCATCAACGAGATGAGCCGTGCGGAGCCGCGCCTCGGCGGCACCGTCGACGCCGCCGAGACCGCCGACGGTTGCCGGGTGCCGGGTGCCGGACCAGTGGCGGTAGCCGTAGGGGTTGCGGTGGCAACCTCGCCGTACGGCGTTGCTCGCGCCCAGATCAAGTCGAAGTAGCGCGCGAAGATGCGGGCCACCGACGGGTCGCGGATCAACAGCGCAGTCGCCCCGAACGGCTCGAGAGGCACCAGCGCCGCGCGCTCGTCGAGCACGTACAGCTTCATCGGCAGCCGCGGCACGATGCGCACCTCTTCACCGACTTCGGCGCATTTGGCGACGAGCTCCTTGCCGCCCGGCAGCTCGAGCGCACCCTGATCGTAGGTTCCGAGAACCCGCGCCCCGCGTTGCATGGCGTCGCGATCGGGCAGCACGATCGTGTCGAGCATCGATTCGACTCGCTGGACGGCGAGGAACGGCCCGGTGTTCCAGACTCGTAACTGCGAACGGACCACGGCGTGAAAGGCCGAAATGACCGGCGAAACCTGACCTGATCGCACGATCTCGCAGTCGCCGACCGCCTCACCAATGATGCGCGAACTCGCGTACACCGATTGCAATCGATCGACGAGTTCGTACGCCCGTGCGACGTCGGCGCGCAGCTGGGTGAGCGCGCGTCGAGCGCGGTCCTGCACGCTGATGTAAGCAACGACAGGGGTGACTGCAAGGTAGCGACCGGCCCGTCGTCCGGGCCGTTCGTAAATCAGGTCGCGGGCGGCCAGTTCTTGGCGCTGGTCATCGTCGAGCACGATGCCCTCGGTATCGAGGGAACTCAGCATCTCGATGTAGGTGGCTTCTGCCGCGGCCGAGAGAAATCCGGCTCGGCGAGAAATCCCTGAGTTACCAGGCACTTCTGCGTCGTCAGCCATGAGAGAGCATCCAGCGCAATACCGCGACGACCAATGCGGCCGCTACGACACCGAGAATCGCCACCGCGAACGAGCCGCTGATGGTGACCAAACTGAACGCTGCGATGACCGCCACCAACGCGAGGCCACCCGCAAACGTAGACCCGAGTTCGACGCCAAGATCGCTTCGGTGAGAACGCAACTCTCCCCCTTCAGGTGCGATATCTACGCCTTGCAGATACGCGAGCAATACGACCGCCTCAGCGACGGCCAGCACGAAACCGCCCTCGTGAACGGTAACGATCGCGGTTTCGACAATGCCGAACCCGCAAATTGTCGTGGCCACACCGGCGAACGACAAGACCACGGTCGACAACGCGAGCACGACACCGGCGAGCGCGATGAACCGCACGTTGCCGTACGGCGAGGCTGCAGGAATCAGCACCACGACAAGGCCCAGTGCTGCGACCAGAAAACGGCCGGGCGTCGGTCGCGCATACCCGGGCCGGAGCAAGGCGATGAGTTGGCTCATCACGCCGACCTCATGCGGTTCGGCAATTGGCTGAATGCGGCGTCGAGCCCTTCGGTGCCGTCCCACGCGACGATCGGCACGCCCGACGCCTCCAAACCGCGAAGATCGAGATCGTGCTCAATCCGCCACAACCGCAGCGCCAGATCGGAGTTGGCAATGTGCGGCTCGGGAACCGGCTCGCAGGTGCGCACGTCAATGACGACCGGCGTCACCCCTCGGGCACGCAACACCGTCACCGCATCGAGCGCGCGCTGGTCGAGCAACGGCGAGAACACCAACCCCAAACCGCCCGGCCGCAACGCTGCCGGTGGCACAGCGGCGAGCGCCGGACGATCGCCGGCCCGTGCAAGCCGCGCATCGAGCACCTGCTCGACCACCCGGTAGAACTGCCGCCCCCCGATGTCGGCCCGCAACCAGCGCAGTTCGCCGCCGAGCACCACAAGCCCGACCCGGTCGTGCCGATCGATGTAGGCCTGCGCCGCCGCAACGACCCCGCGCACCGCGACGTCAAGACTGCTGTTGCCCGCGCCGCCGACGTCGCTGAAAGCATCGAGCACGACGACGACGTCGCAGGCGCGCTCGGCCGCCGTTCGGTTCGCCTGCAACGAGCCACGCCGCGCGGTCGCCCGCCAGTTGATGCGCCGCAACCGGTCGCCCGCCTGATATTCGCGGACGTCGAAAAACTCCACTCCATCACCGACCGAGCGGCTCACGTGGTCGCCCACCCGGTCGGGCAACCACGCCGGTGCGCGCAGCAGCGTCAGCCGTGGGTGGTGCGGGTAGACGCTCACCTCTGCCAATGAAAACAGCTTGGACGACGACAGCAACCGGCCGCCCGCAACGGCCCGCACCTCGAGTCGGCCGACGTCGCGGCGCCCCCATCGCACGGCACGCAACGACCAAGACGCCTCGACCGGCGAACCAGCAGCGCCCGCCGCACCCGGTATGAACCGCAGATGAGCTGATCCGCTTGCCAGCACGACACTTTCGCCCGGCGTGAAGACGAGATCGACTTGATCGAGCGCGATGCTGCTGGTGACGACGACCCGCACCTCGAGGTCGTCGTCCTCGAGGCAGCGTTGCTGCGACGCGACGCTACGAATGGTCAGGGTCGCGGTCGAACCGGGCGCTGTTAACGCGCCACGAAGATGGGGCCGCACGAGCAACCAGACCGGCGGCACGGCAAGCACCACGAGCACTGAGCGTTGGGTGGCGAGCGCGAGCAGCAAAGC
>Ga0070658_10002698_pt1 | contig 14764 bp, 11 predicted proteins | sample KBSC13metaG_FD_64664 | JGI IMG/M metagenome (GOLD analysis project Ga0070658, IMG submission 64664) | Corn rhizosphere microbial communities from Kellogg Biological Station, Michigan, USA - KBS C1-3 metaG | ecosystem: Host-associated > Plants > Roots > Rhizosphere > Soil ...
GGCGATTCTGATGCGCTGCAGGTTGGGCAAAAGGTGCTGGCGATCGGAAATCCATTTGGGTTCTCGGGCACATTGACCACGGGTATCGTGAGTTCGATGGGCCGCGAGATTCGCAATGAGAACAGCACGCTTGAAGGCCTGATTCAAACCGATGCCGCCATCAATGAAGGCAACAGCGGCGGTCCGCTGCTGGATTCGCAAGGGAACGTGATTGGCATTAATACCGCGATTCTGGCGCCAAGCGGCGGCAACATTGGCATAGGGTTCGCCATGCCCATAAACCGCGCCAAGGCAATGTTGGAAGATTTCCGCGTCGGCAAGAGCTTCGGAAGGCCGCGCTTTGGAGCCTCCACCGTCTTTATCGCCGGCGATCTGGCCGCTGAATTGAAGCTGCCGACCAACGGCGGGCTGCTGATTCAGGAAGTCGGCCGCGGATCGGCGGCGGAGAAGGCGGGATTGAAGGGCTATAGCGACGTGGTGCTGGTGGGCAACGAACGACTGGGCGTCGGCGGCGATTTCATTACCGAGGTTGACGGTAAGCCGGTGACCGAGTCCGATGCGTTAGCGCGGGAAATTGCGCGTAAACGTCCCGGCGACACGATTACCGTGAAAGTTTTCCGCGCCGGAAAGGTGCTGGATCTAGCGGTGAAGTTGGGCGAAGTGCCCGAAGAGCGGTTCTAGCGCGTGACGCGGTTTTTCACGCGAGGCTGGGTTTGGAAGCAGGATTAGATGCGCGTGGCTCCGGAAATACCGCCCATGGAAACGGCCAAGACTCCCCCGGCCGGGTATGGAGGACCACGTAAGGCACTGGCGGGGTTCTTTGTGTCGGGGATCCTGCTGGGGTTCCTGGGCGCCATCCTGCCTTCCTGGGGCCATCATCTGCAGCCGGATTACTGGATGGTAGGGCTATACTTCGTGGCCTTGATTCTGGGGGTGCTGGTGTCGGTGCGGATGGCGCGCCCTCTGATGGAAAAGCTGGGTCTGGCGTACACGCTGTCATTGGCCTGTTCGCTGGCGTCAGTGGCGCTGTTCGATCTGGCGTTCTTCTCGCCGCCCTATGCCGCTTGGTGGCGGCTTCCGGCCATTCTGATTCTGGGCTCCGCTGCGGGACTGTTGCATACGGCAATCTTTCACGCCATCTCTCCAATGTACCGGCAAGATCCGGCGGCTACCGTCAATATGGGCGGCATCCTGTTCGGACTGGGCTGTTTCGGCGTAGCGCTGCTGATTTCGCAGACCTTCTATTTCTACACCGCCACCGCAATCCAAATTTGGATCGCGCTGATCCCGGCTTTTTTCGCCATTGTTTACGCGCGCACGCGTTTTGCTGCGCCTAAGCCGTCTGCCGAGCCACAGGTGCGCGCAGTTTTGGCGGAAATCAAAAGTCCCGGCGCCGTGCTATTCAGCCTGGTCCTGTTCTTTCAGTTCGGAAATGAATGGGCGATCGCGGGATGGCTGCCGCTGTTTTTGAGCCAGCGCCTGGGGATGAGCCCGGCCGATTCCGTCCTGATTCTCGCGCTCTACTGGATGGCTCTGCTGGTGGGCCGCCTGGTGGCGCAGTGGATGCTGCCCCTGGTACGGCATACGCGACTTCTCATAGGCAGTGTCTTACTGGCCATGTTCGCCTGCACAATCTTGCTGGATACCAATAATAGTTTCGGCGCAGTCAGTGGAGTGCTGCTGCTGGGAGCGGCGTTTGCGCCAATTTATCCGCTGGTGGTGGAGAAGATCGGACACCGTTTTCCGTATTATCATCCGGGATTCTACAACGGCATTTTTTCGTTCGCGATGGTGGGCGGATTGCTGGCTCCGTGCATGTTGGGTTACTTCGTGTGGCTGCTGGACGTGCGCGTTGTGATGGAATTGCCGCTAGTGGGGTCTGTGATCGTTTTCGTGCTGCTGGCGCTCATCTGGCTGGAAGCGCGGCTGAGCGCGACCTTGCATCCTGGCGTCTAGTGATGGAGTGAGTGGATTGCTAGAATAGCGACAGAGCGGAAACGAGCGGAGTGGATCATGCCCATCTTTGAATATCTGTGCGACGATTGCGGCAACAAGTTCGAGAAACTGGTGCGGCGGAGCGCCGAAGCGGACGGGGTCGAGTGCCCTTCCTGCGGCCACGATCATGTGACTACGCAGGTTTCCAGCTTCGCGGCCCGCACCACCGCCGGCGATCAGGACCGCATGCCCTCTTGCCCGTCCGGCATGTGCGCCACGCCCGGACTGTGCGGCCGGAATTAGAGACTTCTTAAGCCTTGAGCGCCCGCTCGACGGCTTGCGCGAGCAGGTTGGGCAAGAACGGTTTCTGCAGAAACTCAACACCCTCGGCGCGGGGTTCGTAGGGATAGCCACTGGCAATAATGGCGCGCAGATGGGGAGCCCGCAGGCGCGATCGAGTCATTAATTCCTCACCGCTCATGTCGGGCAGCGACAAGTCCGTGATTAAAAGCGCGTAGTCTTCGGGATGAGCATCCAGCAGGGCCAGCGCGGCATCCGCCTGCGCGCACGCGTCCACCTGGTAACCTAGCCGTTCCAAATATTTCTTCAGGAGGTTGGCCAGAGCCGGCTCATCTTCGACCAGCAGCAGGCGAGCGGAAACCATGGCATTCGTCGGGCCGTTTAGCGCTACCACAGCGATAGAGGGAGATTCCCGGGACTGAAGTTCAGGCCGATAGTGGCGCGCGAGCCACTATGCTTATAGTCGGAGATGTTGACCTGCTGATCGCGAAAATCGTAGCGCAGCGACAGATGCATATCGCGGCCCAGGGCGTAGCTGACGCCGCCTCCAGCCGAATATTGTGAGTAGCTCCCCAGGTTCTGCCCGATGGACTTGATCGCATAATAGCCGCCATCGGCGCCCAGGTTCACCTTGCGGACGCCGGTATAGCTGATGAACGCGCCGGCGTTGTCCAGGCGTCCCGTGGTGTAAGCGCCATTTCCAGAATTCACTCCTCGGTAGTAATTGACTCCAAGAGCGGCGTGCCGGAACTGCCGTTTGAGCGTGAGCGTGCCGCTAGGATAAATCGTCTTGAAGCTGGATATTCCTGAAATCGTCGACTGGCCGAAGATAGCCGCCAGAACTGGATTGAGAGCAAACGTGACCAGACTTTTGCCCTGCGTGAGGGTTGCGCCCGCCTCGATCGAAAGCGTCCAGAATCGACCTAAGCCAGTGGCGTAAAGCCCCTGAAAGGTGTGCGAATCGGACGTGCTGAAAAATTCCGGGAACTCGAAGTGTGAAAATGCGTAGGTAACGCCCACCGTTGAGCTTTTGGACATCCGCCGCATCATGTTTCCATTGAAACCGTAGCCCCACGCATTGGATAAACCATCGGACTTTAGGTTCTGAAGGAAAGTGTTCGCGCCGGCGGTGTAAGACATACGCGCGGATTGTAACCAGGTGGCGGATACCGACGACTGGAGGTAGTAGGTGCGGGTGTCGAACAAACGTACCCCGGGCGTGAAGGAAGAGGTGAGGTCGGTGGATGCGGCATTTGCCACTTGCCCGGTGCCGTAGGTGAGACTGCCGGCGGACTCGCGCAAGTCGAGCTTCAGGCGTCTGGAAACTTGATCGGTATAGCCCAGGGTCAGGGCATGATCGGTGCTGTTATAAGCATCATAATTGAAGAACTTAGTGTAGGAGCCCGCGTAGTTCAGTGCGAGTTGCGAACGTTTCCAGCTATGCACTCCATAGATACCGCCATCCACTTCGATCCCATAGAGATAGGGGATGTGAATCAAGTTCCCTTTGGAATCCGTCACAAAGGGCGCGATGGTACTATCCGCCACGCCCGAAACGCCCAGGTAATACCGCAAGTCGACCTGTTCACCGCTGCGGGTGCCGATATCGCCCACCCCGGGGCTTGAAATTCCAGGTCCTTGATAACTGCCCTGGGCGGCGTCTTGGGCGATCAGTGCGGGAGCCGCGGCCAGCAGCAGAACTCCGCTCAGCACCCGCCCCAGCAACTTATTCTGCGTGCCCGGCGTCAAATTTCTATGCAAGGGTGAAACTCTCCCGTCCGATAGACTGAAATGGACAATAAATTGAGTCTGACGCTTGACGCTTGTCCCTGTCAAGCCCCCATGAAACAGGAGGAAACTAGAATGTTTTGGCGCATCTGGCCCGCTTTGTGCCTGCTTCCGGCGCTCTCCGCCGCGGATCTTCCTATCACTGAAGTTACCCTATACAAGCACGGTGTGGCTCACCTGGAACGCGCGGGGGAGCTGAAGCCGGGCGAGACGGCCCGCCTGGATTTCAAGCCGGACGACATGAACGATGTTCTGAAGTCGTTGACAATCACCGACGGCAATGGCGGCAAGGTGAACGGCGTGCGTTACGATTCGAGCGATCCATTGGAGAAGCGGTTGGAGGACTTTCCGTTCAAGTTGGGCGCGAGTGCCTCGCTGGCGGCGTTTCTTGACCAGATAAAGGGCGCGCGTGTCGAATTGAAGCTGGGCGCGGGCGACGCGGCGGGCATCATCATCAGCGCGAGGGTGGTCGAGCAATATGGCCAGCCGCCGCGTGAAGTACTGGTACTGCTCATGGACTCGGGAGACATCCGCAGCTTCGATCTGGGCGCGGCCAGCGCCGTGAAGCTGAGCGATCCGAAATTGCAGAGTCAACTCGCGGCGTATTTGACGGTGCTGAATCAGTCTCACGCGCGGGACCGGCGCAGCGTGTATATCGACGCGGTGGGTTCGGGGACACGCAAGTTGACGGCTAGTTACATGACGCCGGCAGCAGTTTGGAAATCGAGTTACCGATTGATGTTCGGCGCGGCGGGGGAGCCTATGCTCGAAGGCTGGGCGATTGTCGACAACACTTCAGGGGACGATTGGAACAACGTGCGGCTGGCTGTGGTGTCGGGCAAGCCGGTGTCGTTCATCACGCAACTGTATGCGCCGCGTTACGTGCAGCGGCCGTATGCGGAGCTAGCGGAGAATCTGGCGGCGGCTCCAGTGGTTTACGCGGGTGCGATGACGGGACGGATGGAAGCAGCGAAGGATCAGAAGGCGGCGGCCCCCGGCCCTCCGGCCATGGCCCAAGCGCTTCCTTTATTCGGCCGCAATGTTGCCGATCTCAACTCCTCCGTAGTTCCCTCTTCGTTTGCTGCGACCGCGGACGCCCGTCAAGCCGGCGAGTTGTTTGAATACAGCTTCGCTACGCCGGTCACGGTGAAGCAGGGCGAGTCGGCGATGCTGCCGTTCCTGCAGCAGAAAATCGGTGCCCGCAAGCTGCTGGTGTATTCGGAAAACTACGGGCTCAATCCGCGGGATGCAGCCGAACTCACCAACAACACCGGCAAGACGCTGGATGGCGGTCCGATCACGGTGTACGACGACGGGACGTATGCAGGCGAGGCGCTGATCGAGACGCTGCCCAGGAGCGACAAGCGCCTGATCAGCTACGGCGTGGACCTGGGAACGCGCGTCACTACTGCGTTCAATTCATCGCAGGCGGTGGTCCGTGAGATTCATTTCCAGCGCGGCATCTTGACGGCGCGTTCCGCCGTGCAGGAGACCAAGACGTACACCATCAAGAATGTTGACGCCAAAGCCAAGACACTTGTAATCGAGCATTCGCAGCGGCCCGGCTACACGCTGATGGAACGCAAGCCCAGCGAGACCACTCCCAGCGCGTATCGCTTCGAGGTGAAGCTCGCCGCGTCGGTAACCGAGACGTTCCCGGTGCGCGAGGAGCATGTGTACGATCAAGCTCTGTCGGTGACAAATCTGACGCCGGATGTGTTGGCGGTCTACGTTCAGAACAAAACGTTGAACGCGGCGGCGCGGCAGCAACTCGATCAGATCGCGCAGAAGAAGGCCGAGGTAGCTGCTAACGACGCAGCTCTGCGTCAGGCCGAAGCGGATATCAACAGCCTCACGCAAGATCAGACTCGCATCCGCAGCAACATCGAGAGCCTCAATCGCGTCAACGGGCAGCAGGATCAGGTCCAACAATATGCACGCCAGTTGGCGGGGGCCGAGACCAAGCTGGCGGCGCTCCGCGATACGCAGAGCGACCTGCGTAAGAAAAAAGCCGCGCTCGAAAGCCAGCTTAATTCGCTGATGGAGCGGATTGAGTTTTAGCCGGAAGCTGGATGCCGTCGCCGTATTGCGCAAAGTCCGGGATGGTGACGGGCATGTGGCCAGTGATGGGGATCTCGCCCAGCAGCGCTTTTGCAACGGAGACTTCGGACGGCGTGGCCGTGCTGAACGCGGCGATGTAGGCCGCAACTTTGGGGAATCCAGCGAGCAGATACGGGCTGCCGAACGAGACTAGCGCAACCGGCGTGGAACTCGCAGAAAGTTTTTCCAGATAGGCGGGCAGATCGCCGGGCAGCATCGGACTGGTGGTGAAGGTGGCGAACACCAGCGCAGAGCACGTCGATACGTCGCCAGTCACGGCGTCTAGCGCGGCCATCGGCAGTGAGTTGTCAATGAAAACGATGCGGGCTTGCGGAGCGCGCTTGCGAAATTCTTCAGCCAAGCGCTGGCCGAAAGACGAGAGGCGGATCCCAGCGGACACCACCAGGCACGCCTGATTCGGGGCTGCGAGTGGCAGGACTGCGCCGTTGTTACGCACCAGCGTCAGGGCGCGGTCGGCGACGCTCTGCGAGCGCTCCGCTTCGTCGTCGGAGTCGAGCGCATTGCTCACCGTATCCAGGTCCACCAACTTCTTTTTGGGAAGTCCCACGCGAACCTTGGCCTGGAGCACGCGCAGCGCGCTCTCATCGATGCGGCGGCGCGTGATGCGGCCGCTTGCGACGGCGGCCATAACGGCGCGAATGGCGGCGTCGGGATCGGGCGGCATCAACAGCACATCGGCGCCAGCCTCAATGGCGCGAACGGATGCTTCGCCGCTGGCAAATTGTTTGGCCAGCCCGGCCATGTCCATGGCGTCGGTGACCACCAGTCCTTTGAATCCCAAGTCCTCGCGCAGCAAGCCAGTCAGTACGCGCCGCGAAACCGTGGCCGGAATGTTTTCCGGTTCGATGGCGGGAACGGTCAAGTGCGCGGTCATGATGGAATCGACATTGTGCGCGATCGCGGCCTGGAACGGTTTCAACTCGACTTCGCTCATACGTTCGCGGCTGGCATCGACTCGCGCCAGGTCCAGATGGCTGTCGATGCTGGTATCGCCATGGCCTGGAAAATGTTTGGCGGAAACCAACACTACATTCTTGGGATCGGAGTGCGCGCCGTCGATGTAGGCCGCGACATGCTGCGAGACTTCCTCCGGATTTTCGCCGTAAGAGCGAATGTTGATGACGGGATTTTGCGGATTGTTGTTGACGTCGGCAACCGGCGCGAAGATCCATTGGACGCCCAGAGCGCGCGCCTCGCGGGCGGTCGCCAGTCCCTGATGACGCGTAGCCTCGACATCGCGCGCCGCGGCGAAAGCCATGTTGAACGGGAAGCGAATGGTGTCGCTGACGCGCATGGACGAGCCGCGCTCAAAGTCGCCGCCGATCAGCAACGGGGTCTTCGACAGCTTCTGCATTTGGTTAAAAAACAGCGCCATCGCGTGCGGCTCGGCATTGTGAACCAGTCCATACTGCACGCGATTGTTCATGATGAGTCCGCCGATGCGTAGATCCTTCACCCAGTGGCGGAACTTTAGGTATTCTTTAGAGCCGGCACCGGGAACGTCGCCGTAGCAGACGCCGATGACCAACTGTGCGATCCGGTCGTGCAGATTAAGCGAGCGCAACATGCCTTGCGCGGCGCGTTGCTCGGCGGTGAGCTTTGGGGCGGCCTTTGCGATGGGTCTGGGCGCGGCTTGGGCGAGCAATCCGAACAAAGCGAAGGTGACGATGTTTCGCATCGCCCACTAGGATATCTTCATTTCGGCAGCGAAGCGGCGGCGATCTGGGCGATGTCCAGGAGTTGTGGCGGCGCGGCGGCGCCCGTGCCTGCGCCGAGCGCATCGCGAAACATTGAATTGCAGAACGGGCAGGCAGTGCCGACGACGTTTGCCCCAGTGGCCACCAGTTCTTGAACGCGGTTATGGCTGACGCGCTCGCCGGTTTCTTCGCCAAGGAAAGCGAGCCCGCCTCCAGCGCCGCAACAGAAGCTGCGCTCGCGGGAGCGCGGTGGATCGATTACCTCCCCGGAGCGCGCCAGCACTGCGCGCGGTTCGTCGTAGACGCCGCGATAGCGTCCCAGGTAACAGGGATCGTGATACACGATCTTGTCGTCGGTGTCGGCCCGCGGAAGCTGGTTCCGATGCCGCGCCATAAACTCGCTGTGATGCTCGATCTCGGGTGCGAGGCCGAACTCTTTCCAATCGACTGAAATAGTGCGCACGCAGTGCGGGCAGATGGAGACGATCTTGGTCACGTTCGCCTGCTTCAGCGTTTCGAGATTCTGTTCGGCGAGTTGCTGGAACACCAGGTCATTGCCCAGGCGCCGAGCCGGGTCGCCTGTGCATTTTTCTTTTTTAAGAACGCCAAAAGTTGTCCCGAGGTGTGCCATCACACGCGCGAATGACGCGACGATCTCGCGGCCCTGCGGATCGTAGGCGCCCATGCAGCCCAGCCAAAGGCAGTATTCCTGTGTGCCGTCGAAGACGGGAAATTGTTGCTTTTGAATGAATTTGTCGCGCTCCGTGGCGCTGAAGCCGAGCGCGTTGCCGTTCCGTTCGAGCGCGAGGAATAGCTTGGTGCCGTAAGCGTCTTCCCACTTGCCGGTGTTTACCGCACCGCGCCGCAGTCCGACGATGATGGGCACATGCTCGATGCCGACCGGGCACTGAAATTCGCACGCGCCGCAGGTGGTGCATTGAAATACCGCCTCCTGCGAAAGATGCTTGCCGAGCAGCGGTTCTTCGGAGAGGGCGCCGAAGTCATTCAAATAGTCGCGAACGCCGAGCGCAATTTTCTTGGGGTCGAGAATTTTGCCGGTGTTCGCGGCGGGGCAATGCTGCGTGCAGCGGCCGCATTCGACGCAAGAATAAGCCTGGAGCGCAACGATGCGCGTCAGATCCTTGCCGGTATCCAGTCCAAAATCTTCATCGCCCGCGAGCGGCGGAATGTGCGCGAACTCACCGCGCGAAAGAAATACCGTGAGCGGACTCAATACCAGGTGCAGATGCTTGGTGTGGGGGATCAGCGGCAGGAATACCAGCAATGCGAGCGTGTGCGCCCACCACAGCGGCTTTGTCTCGCCGTACCAGAAGGCCGGCAGATAGGTGATCATCAGCACGAAGATCAGCAACGCGATGATGCCGGATTCAACGGAGACTGGTTCGCCCAGCCAGCGCGGCCGGACGAAGAAACGCCGCACGAAGAGGCCGAAGATGGAGACCGCCACGGCCACTGCGAACGCTGCAGCAAAATCGAAATAAAACCTACCGAACCAGCCCTCGCGCGACAAGAACGCGAGTCCAACGCCGGCGGCCAAATGGTTCAGCGTGATCAGGGCGAAGGCGCAAAATCCCCAGAATACGAAGGCGTGGGCGAGACCGGGCAGAGGGCGCTCACGGATCACTTTGGTTTGGAACAAAACCTCCGAGATGAAATCCCAGGCGCGCTTGCCAAGCGATCCGAGCTTAAAATCGGCATCTGGTTTGGCCTGAAGAATCCTGCGCACGACTCCGCCGAAGCGCAGCCCGAAAGCGACGGTTGACGCGATCAGTAGGACCAGAAATAGCGTGGTTTCGAGCGGCGAGAAGACCGGCACCTTTCCAAAAGTAGCACGCGTATTCCCGCAGACGTTAAGATCTAGAGCATGGAGCATTTGGTTTCGGGGGCCGCCGGCTTTATCGGTTCCCACTTGTGTGAACGCTTGCTGGCGGATGGCCACAGCGTCCTCGGCCTGGATAATTTGATCACCGGCTCGCAGCGCAATCTGGCGCATCTGGTGAGCCAGTCGCGCTTCCGCTTCATTGAACATGACGTTACGCAGCCGCTGAAGCTCGACGGGCGCTTCGATCACGTATGGCATCTGGCGTCGCTGGCAAGCCCGAAGGAATATCTGGCGCATCCCATCGAAACTCTGGAATCCGGGTCGACGGGGACGCGCAACATGCTCGAGATCGCGCGGCGCGATGAGGCGCGGTTTCTAGTGACCTCGACATCGGAGTGTTACGGAGACCCGCTGCAACACCCACAGGTAGAAACCTATTGGGGCAACGTGAATCCGGTGGGTATTCGCTCATGCTACGACGAGAGCAAACGCTACGCGGAAGCCATGACCATGGCGTACCATCGCTATCACGGTGTGCGCACCAACATCGCGCGCATCTTCAATACCTATGGGCCGCGCATGGCATTGAAGGACGGCCGCGTGGTGCCGGCGTTTCTGGATCAGGCGCTGCAAGGCCAGCCGCTGACAATTTTCGGCGATGGGACGCAAACGCGCAGCTTCTGTTATGTTTCCGACATGGTGGACGGGCTGGTGCGTTTGGCTTCGTCGGACGAGCGCTATCCAGTCAACTTGGGAAATCCGGTTGAGTTAACGATACTCGAATTCGCCGAGCGAATTCGCGAGCTGATGGGCGCCGAGTTGCCCATTGTGTTTGAACCTCTGCCGCAGGACGATCCGCAGAAACGACGGCCGGATATTACCAAGGCCAAGCGGCTGCTGGGCTGGGAGCCGAAGGTGAATCTCGAAGACGGTCTGCGGGAAACGGTCGAGTACTTCAAGGCGCTGGCGACTGCGTGATCCACACTTTTGTGGCCGCCGGCCGTCCCAGTTGCACCGATTTGCCGCCGACCTTGAGAGTCAGAGTCTCGTCACAATTGCGCGAAATCATGCGCAGCTTCGTGCCGGGGCGGATCCCCAGGCCGTCCAGATATTCGAGGAGACGGCGGTCACGCTCAAATACGCTGGTGACCTGCGCGGGGCCGCCGCCGGAGATTTCGTCGAGAGGTTTCCAGCCGCGCGCGCGTCGATCCTGCGGGCGATCCATGGCAACGCGATTACCGTGCGGGCAGGATTCGCCTTCACCCAGTTTCTCGCGCAGCCGGTTCTCGAAGTCGGCGGAGACGGCGTGTTCCATTTGCTCGGCTTCGTCGTGGACTTTGTACCACTCCATGCCGAAGATTTCGGTCAGCATGCGTTCGATCAGGTGATGGCGGTTCATCACGCGGTTGGCGATTTCACGGCCCTCGCGTGCGAGGGTGATTTCACCGGCTGCCGTGACGCGGATCAGGCCGTCGCGCTTCAAACGGCGGATCGCCATGGTTACCGCCGGCGGTGACACCTGGAGCCAGCGGGCCAGCGTGGCGGCGATAACCACTTCGCCTTCGCCTTCGGCCTCCGCGATGGCCTTCAGGTAATTCTCTTTCGAAATGGTGATGCGCACTCACTGGTGATTGTAATATGCGGGCGTTATGCGGAGTGGAAGCGCATGCCGGCGAAACTCACGACGCTGGCTTCGTCGATGTTCCACTGCTGGTAGCTGAGGAGTTCGCCGCGGGCTTGCGGGACGGCTTTGAGAAATGTATAGACCGGCGCGGAGCCGCACCATTTCAAATCGTCCTGATTCGGCTGCACCAGATCCCAGAATCCACGGGCGTCGCCCGCCCCCATGCGCTGGATGCGGGCACGATCTCGCTGTTCCACATCGGCCATTTCATCGCGGCCGGCCATGGCGGCCATGCGGTCGCCGTAGCGCTGGCCCATATGCGCCATGTCGATGCCCAGAACCCACAGCAGCTTGCCGTCCTCGCGAGCGGCCACGTCGCCAAGCGTTCCTAAAATTCGGCTGACGTTGTCATCGTCCTCCGGCATTCCGCCTTCGTAGATGCTGCGCAGATACGAACCGCACAGGATCGGCAGGACGCGGATGCGTGGTCCGAACAGGTGCTGCAGGAAGACCACTTGAAACTCGATCGAATGCTCGATGGCATGACAGTAGTCTTCCATCAGCGCCGCGGGGCCGAGCGCGCGCTCCAACTCATCGATCAGCTTCGTATCCGTGACGGCTTCACCGTAGGGCGTGACGAAAGGTTTACGGGTGAGCCCGAGGCGTTCGGGATGGCCGTAATGGGAGGTGCCCAGGATGACAAAAGTGCGCTCGGCGTCAGCGGGAGTGAGCGCGGAGTAAGCCGCGCGATACGCTTCCACTCCTCCAAAGGGGCTGACGTGAGGCGCGGCGATGGCGATGGTTCGACCGGACCCAGCGCCGTTGGTATTCGCGCCGTTCATGTATTCGGCGAACGTGGCGCGGAGTTCGCTGGGCTCATCCGGGTAGCCCGTTCCGGCGTGCGCGGGTTCGCGAAGCGGCGCCTCGGCGAAGGCGCGTTCGGTTTCGGCGCGGCGCCGCGCAAAGTTTTCATCTTCGAGAAAGCCGGCATCGCTGAGCGCATTCAGCAGATTGGTTTCGATATCGCCGGCCTGAAGGTCGCCGGTGATCCGCACCAGATGCGCCCGCAAATCCAGGGCGTTGTGCTCGCCGTCGAAGAACTCCAGGCATTCGATGAGCGGAGGCGGGACGATCAACGTTGCGTCGGAGAAATGGAACGGATCGCGAATCACCAGACCAGGCTTGTCTTCGAAAGGCGAAGGCACGAAGTCGAGAGTCATTCGCAGGCGTGGCAGCATGGTGGGCCCTGGGCGCGGGCACCACCAGCATACAACGCCGGGCAGGGACGGGCAGATTAGAATTGAAGGGACTCCCTTGTCCATTCAAGACGCATCCCCGCTACAGGAATATCGCACGCGATTGGAACGCTGGCAGACGGAGCGCGCGGCCAGCGAAATCCGCTCGCGACAACTCGGCAACGCGCGGCTGGTGACGGGATTGTCGGCGGTTGCGATCGCGGGGCTGGCGATTGGCGCCGGGGTTCTGTCGCCGTGGTGGTTGCTGGTTCCTCTGGTGGTCTTCGTCGCGCTCGCGATTCTGCACGATCGCGCGGACAAACGGCGCGACGCGGCGCTGCGGGGAACGGCGTACTATGAACGCGCGCTGGCGCGGATGGAAAACCGGTGGATCGGCAAAGGCCACCAGGGCGAGGCTTTTCGCGATCCCAAACATCTGTACGCCGATGATTTGGATCTGCTGGGTCCAGGGTCCGCGTTCGAATTGCTTTCGACCTCGCGAACGGCCACTGGGGACCGCATTCTGGCGGGATGGTTGCTGGCGCCATCGCCGCCGGAGATTGTGACGGCACGGCAAGCAGCGGTGGCTGAGCTGCGCGGAAGGCTGGACCTGCGCGAGGACATCGCGCTGATGGGCGAAGATATTCGGACGGCCATCGACGACCAGGCGATGAAGACCTGGGGCGAGCGGCCCGCGGTGCGCTTCTTTCCTGGCGCACGATGGCTGGCGCTGGCGCTCGCGTGCGGCGCGGTGCTGACGTTCGGATTATTTCTGGCGCAGGCGATCAGCATGCGGCCGTTTCTAGCGGTGGTTTTGGGGGAGCTGATTTTCGGTTTGACAGTGCGGGATGCGGTGCGGAGGGTGGCGGTCCTGGTGTCGACGCCAGCGCGGGAATTGAAGTTGGTGCACCTGCTGCTGGAGCGTCTGGAAAAGGAGCAGTTCACGGCCCCGCATTTGATGAGTCTGACTCGCGCGTTCGACGTGCACGGATTGACGGCCTCCGCGGAAATCCGGCGTCTGGAGCGGGCGGTGGAATATCTGGACTCGGCACGCAATCAATTTTTTCGCGTGTTCGCCGCGCCGCTGGTGTGGATCCCGCAGTTCACCATGGCGATTGAAGCGTGGAGGCAGGAGTGCGGCCCGCACATTGGCGAGTGGATCGCGGCGGTTGGTGAGTTCGAAGCGCTGTGCTCGCTCGCGACGTTCGCGTATGAACGGCCGGACGCGGTGTTCCCGGAGCTGGCGGCGCCCGCTGAGGGCCCGCTCTTCGATGGAATGAATGTGCGACATCCGCTGATCCCTCGGGATCACGCCGTCGGCAATGACGTGACGCTAGCAGTCCAACTCGACGGAGCCTGCGCGCTGTGGATCGTGAGCGGCTCCAATATGTCGGGCAAGAGTACGCTGCTGCGCGCGGTAGGTCTGAACACGGCCCTGGCGTGGGCGGGGGCTCCGGTATGTTGCGGGCGGTTGCGAGTGTCACCGCTGCGCATCGGCGCGTCGATCCGGGTGAACGATTCGTTGGCCGATAATAAATCACGATTCTATGCCGAGATCAGCCGCTTGCGGGACATCGTGGACCTGGCGCGCGCCGGGCAGCCAACGCTGTTTTTGCTCGACGAGCTGTTGAGCGGCACCAACTCGCACGACCGGCGCATCGGCGCGGCGGCGGTAATTCAAGGTCTGGTGGAAAAGGGCGCGATCGGACTGGTGACTACCCATGATCTGGCGCTGGCGGAGATCACCGCTACGCTGGGCGAGCGGGCGCGCAACGTACATTTCGAAGATCACATCGAGAATGGCGAGATCCATTTCGACTATCATCTGCGGCCGGGAGTGGTGGAGCGCAGCAACGCGCTGGAGTTGATGCGCGCGGTTGGCTTGGATGTATAGTGAGCCTATGAATGTCCTGATCACGGGCGCAAGCGGCGGGCTGGGAACGGCGGTATGCCAGGAATTTCTAGCAACCGGAGCGAAGGTGATCGGTGTGGATCGCAAGTGGAAAACGCCCGCGCCGTTTGTAACGGTTTCAGCCGATGTCTCGACGGCGGAGGGCTGCGAATCCATGGTGAAACAGGCTTTGGAACACGGGCCGCTGGACGCGTTGGTGCACCTGGTGGGGGGATTTGCCGGCGGCTCGGGGGTGGCCGAGACTAGCGACGAGACCTGGGACAAGATGATGAACCTTAACCTGCGCACGGCGTTTTGCTGCATCCGTGC
>Ga0070658_10002699_pt1 | contig 14761 bp, 15 predicted proteins | sample KBSC13metaG_FD_64664 | JGI IMG/M metagenome (GOLD analysis project Ga0070658, IMG submission 64664) | Corn rhizosphere microbial communities from Kellogg Biological Station, Michigan, USA - KBS C1-3 metaG | ecosystem: Host-associated > Plants > Roots > Rhizosphere > Soil ...
CGCGGCGAGCAGCGCATCGACCACGCCGGCGAGGCGTTCAGCGGCCGCCAGTGCTGCCGCGGCCTCTTCCTTGACGTCGGGATTCGCTGCAGTGGCGATGATCTCTTCAAGTCGGATCGACAGGGCGGTCAGCGGCGTGCGCAGCTGGTGCGAGATATCGGCGGCAAGCGCCCGCTCCGATCCCAACAATGCGGCGATCCGTTCGGCGCTGCGGTCGAGCACCCGGCCCACCTTGTCGATCTCTGGCACGCCGAAACGCCGGCCGGCCGGCCGCGAATCCCCCGAACCGATCCGCTCGGCGGCTTGGGCCAGCTCTTCGAGCGGACCACCCAGTCGCTTCGCCTGCGCGAGTGCGAGCCCCACGGCCGCACCGAGCGACACCACCGCGAGACCGGCGACGACCAACCAGACCGTGGCGGTCTGCCGGGTGGTGTCGGCGTCGGATGCGTAGATCGTGACCCGCTCGCCGCTGCTGCCCACTGCCGAGCCCTTGAGCGCCGAACCGTTGACGTGCTCGCCCGCCGTCAGGGTTTGAGCCGGCGTCCGGATTTCGAGGTAGCGATCTGATGCGGCCAGGCCCGCCACGTCTTGAGAGGTCATCGCGCGGTGCTCGTGGGCGAAGCCGTCGACCCGGCCGGCTACCTGGGTCGCCTCCCGATTGATGCGGGCCTGCGCCTCGTCGCCGATCAGGCGGGTGGCCACCAGGCCGAGCGGCACGCCGAGCAGGAGCACCGACACCACGGCGACGAGCAGTGTCGAGACGACCAGCCGCTTACGCACGAATCTTCACGCACGCTCGAAGCGAAATCCCACGCCCCGTACGGTCGTGATCAACCGCGCCGAACCGGCGTCGTCACCGAGTTTTCGGCGCAGCCACGAAACGTGCATGTCGAGAGTCTTCGTCGAACCCCACCAGCTCTCGCCCCAAACATCGCGCATCAATTGCTCGCGGGTGACGACGTTTCCGGCGTTGGAGACCAGCGCGTGAAGTAGATCAAATTCCTTGGTAGTAAGGGCAATCTCGTCGTCACCGTGCCACACCCGGCGCGAATCGGGACTGATCCGCACGCCGTTGACGTGCGGTGCCGGAGTATCGCCGCGACGGAGCAAGGCACGTACTCGCGCCATGAACTCGGCCAACCGGAAAGGCTTCGTGACGTAGTCGTCGGCTCCGGCGTCGAGGCCGACGACGGTGTCGACCTCCTCGGCGCGCGCGGTGAGCACGAGCACCGGCAGGCGGGAGCCCTCGGAGCGCAGCCGGCGGCACACCTCGAGACCGTCCATGCCGGGCAGGCCGAGATCGAGCACGAGCAGGTCGACGCCACCCCCGAGAGCGCGGGCGAGGGCCGCCTTACCCTCACCGCTCACGTCAACTTCGTAACCCTCACGGCGAAGCGCACGCGCGAGCGGTTCGGAGATCGACGTGTCGTCCTCCGCTAGCAGGACAGCAGTCATGGCGACGATGCTAATCCTTGACCTGATTTTGACCAGGCCCGCACGGGTGACGCTGCTCAAACGGGCGTGATGCCGTGCCTTCGGCGCGAGAATGCGCGGTGCTTGGTGCGGGCAACGGCCAACCGCCGAATGAGCTGATCACGAAGCTCTTCTGGCTCGACGATGTCGTCGACGACGAGTTCGGAGGCGAGCCGCACGATGTCGATGTCGGCGTCGTAATCGGCCCGCAGAGCAGCAATCGTGCTCGCCCGCTCGTCGTCGTCGGCGATGGCGTTCAACCGCTTCGCATGGACGGCGTTGACCGCCGCTTCGGCGCCCATCACCGCAATCTTGGCGGTCGGGAGCGCAAGAGTCGCATCGGGCTCGAACCCTGGACCCGCCATCGCGTAAAGCCCTGCACCGTAAGCTTTTCTGACGATCACCGAGAACTTCGGCACGGTGGCTTCCGACACCGCACTGATCATTTTGGCGCCGTGCCTAATGATGCCCTGCTTCTCGACCGCAGTGCCCACCATGAAACCCGGCACGTCGGCGAGAAAGATCAACGGCACGTTGAATGCATCGCACAGCTGAATGAATCTGGTGGCCTTGTCGGCGGAGTCGACGAACAGCACGCCGCCCTTGTGTATGGGGTTGTTCGCGACCACGCCAATGGACTCGCCGCCGATGCGCGCCAGACCGACCACGATTTCGCGCGCCCACAACGCGTGAATCTCGAAGAAACTCCCTTCGTCGACGAGCCCGCGGACGAACTTCTTCATGTCGAACGCGGTGCGCTCGCTCTCGGGCACGATCGCTCGTAGGTCGATGTTCTCTGGCCCACGCGATTGCGCCGCGGGCGGTTGCGTTTGCCAGTTGCTTGGCAGATAAGACAAATACCGGCGGACGACGGCCAGCGCCTCAAGCTCGTCGCCCACCAGGATGTGGCCGACACCCGACTCGGCGCAGTGCATGCGCGCACCGCCCATGGCTTCGAGCGTGGTCTTCTCGCCGGTGACCATCTCGACCATGCGATCAGAACCCAAGTACATCGAGGCGTTTCCTTCGACCATCACAACGATGTCGCAGAACGCAGGAATGTAGGCGCCACCGGCCGCGCTCGGGCCGAAAAGTGCACAGATCTGCGGAATGGAGCCGCTCGCCCGTACCTGGGTGTGAAACAGATGGCCGGCTCCCCGTCGTCCGGGAAACATCGCGACCTGGTCGGTGATGCGAGCTCCGGCGGAATCGACGAGGTAAACCATCGGAATGCCTGTGCGGTAAGCGAATTCGGCAATGCGCAGCATCTTCTCGACAGTGCGCGCGCCCCAAGAGCCGGCCTTCACCGTGGAGTCGTTGGCCAGGATCGCCACCGACCGGCCGGCGATCGTTGCCGTTCCGGTAACGACGCCATCGGCTGGCAAATCGCCCGCCAGGGCATTGGCGAAAGCGGCATCCTCGACGAAAGAGTTCTCGTCGACGAGTTGGCGCACCCGTTCGCGGGCGAACATCTTGCCCTTCGCCGAGTTCGCGTCGTGATAGTGCGCCGCGCCTCCGGATTCGATGCGCTTGCGCAGCTCTGCGATGTCGTTGGAGTCGGCCACGTCGCGAATGTATCGCGGGCCCCGACTGTTTCGCGGCGGCGCGGGTTCGACACGATGGCGCGCATGGTCGAAACCGAGATCGATCCCGAGGCGTTGTCGGCGTACCGCGACCCTCCTGGTGAGGCACCGTGGGCGATGCCGATCGTGGTGCGCGTCGAAAAAGGTGCCGAGCCTTCGGCGACCGCCGTTGCCGAAGCCGTGGCGATCGCGGTAGTGCGATTGCTCGCCGACCCGCGGTCGAGCGACGACGGCGCGTGGGCGGCGAGCGTTGGCCGCTGGCTCGACGGCAGGATTCGCAAGGTGGCGCGCCGCGCGCGCGGTTCTCGGTGGGACGCCGCCTGCGAGCTGCCTGGCGTGACGGTCGAGGCGCACGGCGCGACGGCCCGGGCCTTCGTGCCGACCCCGACCGATGCGGTGCCCCCCGAAATCGCCAAGCTTCAGGTAGCCGGCTTGGAATTGCCTGACGGACCAGTGCATCCCGAACGCACCGGTGCGCTTTCGGTGGCGTTGACACCGCACGTCACGATGTCGCCGCTCAAAGCAGCAGTGCAGGTGGCGCATGCCGCGCAGCTCGCGCGTGACGTGCTGGGGTTGGCAGGCGGCAGCGAGTTAGACGGCTGGCGCGATGCGGGTTTCGACGTCCGGTTGATTCGGCCCGATGCGGCGCAGTGGGCGCGGTTCGCCAGATCGGCACGGGTGGTGGTGCGGGACGCCGGCTACACCGAGATTCCGCCCGGCACCCGGACGACGCTTGCGCTGTGGTGAACCGTTTCCTGCGATAGGCCGCAACCTGCGGGGTTTGCGGGTCAACAATCCAGTAATGGTCGAGACCGGCGAGCGCGTATTCACGCCGTTTGGCGACCACGTCACGCTCGAACGACGTCGGAGACAAGATCTCGACCGCGAGCAGCGGTGCATCGGTCAGCCGAGGCGCCCGCGCGGCTGACCTCGGGATCACGGGAAGGTCAGGCTCGCGAATCTGCAACCGCGGGGCCTGCCAAAGCACCCAATCGAGCGGCACCGGAAGCACAACGTGATCGGACGGACAAGCGGCACTCAACGTCAGCAACAATTGCGCGAGGGCGAACTGATGCCAGCCACCCGGGGACGGGCTCATCACCGGCACGCCGTCAACGACTTCGTAATGTTCCTCGTCGGGCCGCTGGTCGGCCCAGGCGAGATATTCGTCGGGCGACGTGAACGGCTCCATAACCATCTGCACCGCCGCACCTCCTTGCATGCGCACCACATTCTGCCCCCGCAACTGCCGCGACATCTCGACACTAGAGATCAAGTCCCACCCATCGTGGCAGGGCGACGAGTCATCAGTCGGCGGCGCCGCGCCGAATGTGCCTTTCAACAGCGTTCGTAAGTCGGGGTTGCCGACCATCGGCCCGAACCAATGCTCTACCTAAGATGCCAGCCCCAGCGCTGACAATGCAGCGGTGGCTGCACGAGCGCCGTATCCGCCGCCGAACAACGTTGCATGCACCAGCAGCGGATGCAGCTGATGCAGCGGCACCCGTTGCCGCCACCCGTCAGCAAGTGGAGAAACTTCCTGGTACGCAGCCATCATCGCGTCAAAATATGGTGCGCCGAACAACGCCAACATGGCGAGATCGGTTTCACGGTGGCCGCCGTGCGCGCTCGCCGCATCAACCAGCCGGACGACGCCGTCGCTCCCCCACAAAAGGTTGCCCGACCAGAGATCCCCGTGAATCGTCGATGGTGGCTCGGCCGGTCCGGCAAGCTCGTCGATGCGCGCGCACAACCGCTCAATCGTCGATCGGTCGTCGGCGCTCAAAGCAGCCAGGTAAGGCAGTACGCGGTGTTCGACATAGAACTGCGGCCAACTCTGCAATGCCGTGTTCGGCAATGCGAGGGTGCCGATATATCCGTCGTGCGAGGCACCGAACGTGGGCCGCGATGCCTGGTGCAAGACCGCCAGGCGTCGTCCGAAATCGTCGGCGGCAGCACGAGTCGGCGGGCCCGGCTCGACCCAGTCGAGCACGAGTCCGTCGTCTGCAACTGCAATAACGTCGGGCACCGGGGGCGCTCCGTCGATTCGCAACAGCGCAAGGCCACGCGCTTCGGCTGCGAAAAACGACGGCGGCGCACCAGGCAATGTCTTTGCGAAGACCGGCCTACCATCGAGAACACCTTGCCACGCCTGGCAAATGTCCCCACCTGATACGGCTCGGGTGTCTTCGATCGCGACGCCCGCGACGTTCACCCGATGCCACCGTCTCGGAGTTCGTCGAGCAAACCGCTGCAAGCGCGTTCGACCATGTCGAGGACGTCGTCAAACCCCTGCGGGCCGCCGTAGTACGGATCAGGTACGTCTAGATCGGCTCCCGATGCGGCGCGGCACAACGGGTCGAACTCACGCAGCAGCCGCACTCTGTCTCGATGTTGGGTACGTGCAAGGCGTTTTAACTCACCGGCAGTTGCGGCATCGACGGCGACCACGAGGTCGAATTCATCGAACCAGCGGGCCGAGAACTGGCGTGCCTTGTGGCCTCCCGCGTCGTAGCCGCGCCGGGCAAGCGCAGCTGCCGCCCTCGCGTCGGCCGGCTCACCGACATGCCAACTACCAGTACCCGCACTGCTCACCTCGACCACCTCGTCGAGCCCGGCGTCGGCCAACATCGAGCGCATCACCACGCTCGCAGTGGGCGATCGGCAGATATTGCCCATGCACACGAAACACACCCGGTACGCCATGGCATTAGCTTTTCATGGTTTCGCGGGCAGACTGGAACCATGACCAGTCGCCCGACTATCACTGCGGCCGCATTGGTGGCTAGCCTGCTGGCTCTCACCGCATGTACCTCGAAGCACAACAACGGTGCACAAAGCGTTTCGTCGAGTGCTGTGCCGTCGTCCGACTTGCCATCGAGTGCGGGGCCATCGAGCACCGGGCCGACGTCGGCGACGCCGTCGTCACCTACGACGTCGACCACGCCGAGGCCGACCACCGCCGCAGCCGGCCATCCGGCACCGATCTGGCCGACCTATCACCACGACAATGCGCGCACTGGCAACGCCGGCAAGGTACCGGCCGTCACGACGCTAAAGGTTGCTGCGACGGCGAAACTCGATGGTGCGTTGTACGCGAGCCCACTCGTTCTGCGCGACGCGAAAGGCCCGCTCGTTATCGCCGCGACCGAGAACAACACGGTGTACGCACTGCGCAACGATGGCAGCGTCGCATGGAAGCGCCACATCGGCACACCCGTCGACGGCTCCACCTTGCCATGCGGCAACATCGACCCGAGCGGCATTACCGGAACGCCGGTCTACGACGCTGCGAGCGGCCTCGTCTTCGCCGTTGCTTTCCTCAGCGGCTACAAGCATGTACTGGTCGCGATCGATGCAGAAACCGGCGCCCTCGCGTGGACCAAGCCGGTCGATCCGCCCGGCTCGCACCCGAACGTCGAACAACAACGCTCTGGATTGCTGGTCTCGTCTGGCCGAGTCTGGGTTGCGTACGGCGGCCTCTACGGCGACTGCGGACCGTATCACGGCTACGTCGTTGGCGTCGCCATTTCTGGCGCCGGTAGCCCGCTCATCTACCAGGTGCCGAGCGCACGCGAGGCGGGCATCTGGACCCCTGCCGGCCCCGCCGCCGACGATGCCGGTCACATCTACATTTCCGTCGGCAACGGCGCCGAGACGAATCCCAAGGCCAGGTACGACATGAGCGACTCAGTGATCGAGCTCGACGCAAACGCACACGTCGTCTCGTATTTCGCGCCATCGACATGGGCACAAGAAAACTCGCGCGACCTCGACCTCGGCACGACTGGCCCGGTATTACTGCCGGGCAATCTGGTCTTCGTGGCGGGCAAGGCCGGCAGCGCCTACTTGTTGAAACAAGGCAACCTCGGTGGCGTCGGCGCGAACGTGCCCACGAACCCATTGTGCGTGGCGTTTGGCGCTGCTGCATATGACAATTCCACGGTGTTCGTGCCGTGCACGAGCGGCGTGCGTTCACTCAAAATCAACGGGACGACGATGACCCCCGGTTGGAAGGCAGCACCGGCCGGTTCACCGGTGATCGGAGGTGGCGCGGTGCTCAGCGTCAACGCAAGGGCAGGACGGCTGTACGCGCTCGATCCAGGAAGTGGCGCAGTGAAAGCAGAAGTTCCGCTCGGAGGCCCGACAACGCGGTTCGCCACGCCAGCAATCGGCGACGACGGTCACGTGTACGTAGGCACGCAGAGCGGCGCACTGGTGATCGTGGTCACCTCGTAACTGTTTCTTCCGGCTGGGTAAGGGCACGACCAGCAAATGACCGACAACTCAGAACCTGGTGGGCTGCTCGCCTCGATGAAGCACATCGCGGCCTTGCTGATCAAGGCGAACGTGCGGTTCGCGCTCGCAGGCAGCGCCGCGGTGTACGCCCGCGGTGGCACGTTCGGCCAGCATGACGTGGATTTCGTCGTCCACGTCGATGACGTCGCCAAGGCTCTCGAGGCTGCGATGGAGGCGGGGCTCTCGGTCGAGCGTCCTCCGGAAGAGTGGCTGGTCAAGGTGTACGAGCAGGGCAACCTCGTCGACCTGATCTTTCGTTGCCACGATCACCCGGTCGACGACGCAATGCTCGCACGGGCCGACATCATGATGGTCGCGGCAGTTGAGATGCCGGTGCTCTCGGCCTCCGATCTGCTGATCGCGAAGCTCCTTACGCTCTCGACGCACCATTGCGATTTCGCCGAGCCGCTGCTCATGGTTCGGGTGCTGCGCGAGCAGATCGACTGGGACCTCGTGCGCACGGCCACCAAGAATTCTCCATATGCAGAAGCATTCTTACTGCTCGCGAAACGATTGGACATCAGCAGCACGGCCGAGGAGCGACTATGACGCACGAGCCGAACCCGGGCGAAGACGTCTACCTGGCGAAGGCAATCGAAGAAGCAATCGGTGGCGATGAACGCACAGCCGAACTCGGCGTGCACGTCGACGTGCGTGGCGGGCGGGTTTTTCTGCACGGCATGGTCGCGACCCAACAACGCAAGGACGCCATCAGCTCGGTGGCAGCCGAACACGCGCCCAACCATCAACTGGTGAACGACGTGAGCGTCAACGACCCCGGCGCGACCGCCACCGGAACCCAACCCGCGGAGGAGACGCTGCGATGACGTGCGTTGCCGCGCTCGGCGACATTCACCTCGATCGCGACCTCGCCGGCCATCTTCGGCCTTCGCTAGAAATCGCTGCGGATAAAGCAGAACTGATCCTCGTTGCCGGTGACCTCACCCGGCACGGCACGGTCGAGGAGGCGAAGGTCGTCGCCGAAGAACTCGGCGGCCTTCCAGTGCCGGTGATCTGCGTGCTCGGCAACCACGACTACCACAGCGACCAGCAGGACGCCGTGCGTGCGACGCTGGAATCCGTCGGCATCGTCGTGCTCGAAGGCGAGACCTTCGAGACGGATTTCGACGGCGTCTCTGTTGGTGTTGCCGGTTCGAAGGGCTTCGGTATCGGCTTTGCCGGGCGTTGCGCGAGCGACTTCGGCGAGCCCGAGATGAAAGCCTTTACCCGTCACGCCAAGCAGTCTGCGCAGATATTCGGAGCCGCACTGGCATCACTTAAAACCACCCGACGCATTGCGATGACGCATTTCTCCCCGGTCGAAGACACGCTGCACGGTGAGCCGTGCGAGATCTGGCCCTTCCTCGGCAGCTACCTACTCGCTGAGGCTGCCGATGCGGTCGGCGCCGACTTGTACGTGCACGGCCATGCCCACGCAGGCACCGAACACGGCATGACGGCCGGCGGCATCCAAGTACGCAACGTTGCGCAACCGGTGTTGCGTCGTCCGTTCGCGCTCTACCGGCTCGGTGAGAGCGGCGGCGGCGACTAGTAGCGCAGCAGCGCACCGATGTTGTCGCGCATGCCCGCCTCACCGGTTGCGGTAGGCAGCTCGTTGGGCACGAAATGTGCTTCTGCATCAGTACAAACAGCGGCGCGTAGTAGCGCCGAACCGACAGGTACCTGCAGCGCGAGATCGACACCCAATCGCTTCAGCTCGTCGCGCGTGAGCGCCACCTGAATCGCATCACAGCCGATCCAGGCGGGATGGTCTGCGTCGAAATCCTCGCCGATGAAAAGGGTGTCGAGCTGGCTCTGGCCGGCCGCCGCCACCACGTCAGCGAGCCCTTCGGCGGCCGCACCGCCTTTACCGAGGCGCTGCTCGTAGATCGCGTAGCGCTCCTCCAGCGAATGCCGCGCAGTCTCAGTGACCTCGTCGTTGACCGCGTTGTCGAACGCCTCTTCATCGATACCGGCGCTTTCTCCACCACGGCCGCCACTGTCGATTTCGGCCATCACCGAGGCACTCCGCGTGCTCAGCTCGTCGCGCAGCTTTTCTCGTGCCCGCACGTCTCCTGCTACAACGAGCCGCTCAGCTGCCACCTCTTCGACCAGGCGATCGATGGCGGTGGCGACGTCCTTTGCGTTGGCCTTCCAGCGTTCTTCGGTGTGATGCAGGTAGCGCAGGTGCGCCCAGTCGCCGACTTTTACCTTGCGGAGATGGAAAGTGCTGCCGTCGACCGACTCGACCTCGCAGATGCGGCCGAGTGCGTCGAATGCCATGAGGTCGCCGCCCGCACGGTTCACGACGGCAACGACATGAGGCACGGTCATCGAGTACGCCCGCACGTACGGCATCAATCGCGGCACCGGCTCCCAGCAGGCGAACTCGTCGGTGCCGGTGTCTGGCAACGCAGCATCGAAGCGCAGGGCGCCGCCAGCCCATACCAGCACCCGCTCTTCCGGTCCGCTGCCGTTCAGCTGGGTGGTCATCTGAGCCGACTCGTTCACTGCCTGCGAGATCGCCTCGGCGGCCTCTGCGGGTGCGCCGGCCTGCGCGAGTTGCTCACTGACGTGCCGCAGCCGTACGTCGATCTCGTGTGCTGCGGTCGCGGTGGCCCGGTTGGTGCGCAGGTAAACGGTGGCGAACGGGCCGTCGGCCTCGAAGACCGGACGCAAGTGGGTCAGCCGCATGGTGCTACCTCCTCATGCCGTGCTCGAACCGGCTCGAAGCGCAGTGCCTTGCTCGAAGCGTCGTGGAACCCGGCTCGAAGCTCCGTTACCCGTTCCCCGGGAAGTGGCTGGTATGCGTGCGCGGGCCGGCGCGCAGCACCTGGGAAGGAAGCTCACGCCCGACGATGCGCTCGGCGATGCGCGCCACATCGATCAGTGCTTCGAGGTTGACGCCGGTGTCGACCCCCATGTCTTCGACCATGTGCACGAGCTCTTCGCTCGCCACATTGCCCGAAGCACCTGGCGCGTACGGACATCCGCCCAACCCGCCGACGCTGGCGTCGAAATCGGCCACGCCGAGTTGCAGCGCCGCGAGCACGTTCGCCAGGCCGGTGCCCCGGGTGTTGTGGAAGTGCAGGTTGAGCGGCGTGTCGGGCAACGCCATGCGGGTCTCGCCGATTAGTTCGGTGACTCTGATCGGGGTGGCCATACCGGTCGTGTCGCCGAACGAAATCCCGTCAGCGCCGTCGGCGACCGCGCGGCTGGCGACGCCGACCACGCGCGACACAGCGACGTCGCCCTCGTAGGGGCAGCCCCATGCGGTCGAGACCGTCACGTGACAGGCACCACCACGCCCGTGTACCGCGTCGATCACCTGCGCGATCTCATCGAGCGATTCATCGGTGGTGCGATTCACGTTTGCGAGGTTATGCGTATTCGACGCCGACACGACCACCTCGATCTCGCGGCAACCGGCGTCGAGCGCGCGCATCGCACCGCGAAGGTTTGGCACCAGTGCCGAATACGTGATGTGCGGATCGTGCTCAATGCTCGCCCACACGTCGTCTGCGTCGGCCATCTGCGGAATTGCCTTCGGGCTAACGAAACTCACGGCTTCGATTCGCTGCACCCCGGTGCGCGACAACGCATCGACGAGTTCGATCTTTGCTTGTGTTGAAACCGGGTCTTCGTTCTGAAGACCGTCGCGCGGGCCTACCTCGCGCAGGCTGATACGACGGGGCAGATCGCTCATCGGCCCGACCAATTCGGCTTGCGCTTTTGTGCGAATGCCGAAATTCCCTCGCGTCTGTCGGCAGAAACAGCGGCCGTGTGCCACGCCGCGTCTTCGACGTCGAACGCGTCGGCCGCGAGGCCGCCTAATGCGGCGCGCAAGGCGCGCTTCGCACCACGCACGGCGATCGGGGAGTTGGCCGCAATCGTGGTCGCGAACTCAACCGCGAGATCACGAGCCTTCCCGGGTTCGGTGAGCCGGTTCACGATGCCGAGCCGTTGCGCTTCGGTCGCCTCGACCTTGCGCCCCGACAAAACCAGATCGGACGCCGCACCCGCGCCGATGCGGCGCGGGAGAAGTTGGGTACCGCCACCGCCGGGAACCAAGCCGACGGTCACTTCCGTGAGCCCGAACACGGCCGTCGGATCGGCCACGATGACGTCGCACGACAGTGCCAGCTCGAAGCCGCCGCCGAGTGCAAACCCTTGTACTGCAGCGATCGCAGGCATCGGCAGATCGCGTACCGACGTGAACAACGCGCGAATCACCGACCGCTGCGCGAGCAAGTCTTCGTCACTGAAAGTCGAACGCTCTTTGAGATCGGCGCCGGCGCAGAAAGCCCGTTCACTCGACGACGAGACAACAACCGCGCGTACCGTGTCGTCGGCCGCAAGTCCGTGCATGACCTCGGTGAGACCAAGGGCGAGCGCGGTGGAAATCGCGTTCAACGCCTGCGGGCGGTCGAGCTGGACCTCGACCACGAAATCACCGTGCCTTGAAACGACGATGCCCGGCGCCGGGGTGGGCTTTCCGTCGACCGGCAGGTTGCGGTTGCCGTCGTCCGGCAGATTGCGGTTGCCGTCGTCCGACGAAGTGAGCGTGCTCATGAGCCCGACCTTACGTCGTCGGTCAGGTCTGCGGCTCGGGCTCGTCGGCCAGGGTGCCGCGGCGGTCGTGGTTCTCGTCGACCATGCGGTACAGCTCGCGCTGCACGCGCTCGACGCGGGGCACGTTCGTGAGCGAGATCTGCCCGCGCTCACCGGCCGACTCGACGACCAGCGTGCCACTGCGCAGGATGCGCTCGAAGAGCGTCTCCGAGAACGAGACGTCGTTGACGCGATTCAGCGGAACGTCGCGACCGTGCCGGGCAACGACGCCGGTGCGGATCACCAGGCGGTCAGTGGTGAGCACGTAGCGGGTGGTGAGCCAGCGAAGGTATGGCAACAAGCTGAACCAGAAGATCAGCACCACCGCGACCGCAATAACGATCCATTGCACGATCGAGTGCGCGCTGCCGTGTGGCGCGGCGGCGAGGCCGTACCCACCAAGGCCGCACACCACCAGCAAAACCAGCACCGGCATGAAAAGTTGGCTCCAGTGCGGGTGCAGGTCGAGGACGATCTCCTCGCCGTCGTTCATCGTCATGCCCATGGCGCAAATCGTGGCACGTTGGAGGCCATCGGGTGCGGATTCTGCGCGACGGCTCGCCGATCATGAATAGCGCGTGACGTAACCGCGCTCACGAAAGATCCGGAGCATCCAGGCCGCATACGCGGTCGAAACGACGAGCAGGCCTACCGTGGCGCTCGCGGCGATCGCGAGTTGCCCCCACGGCATCGGATGCCCTTGGGCGAGGGTCTGCCCCACCACGAACGTGTGCGTGGTCGGCAAGGCCTGCGCGATCGGCCTGATCACCACCGGCAACGCGCTCACCGGGTAGAAGACGCCCGAGATCGGCATGATGCCGAACAAGATTCCCCAGGCCAGTGCTTCTGCGCCGCTACCGAACCGCAGCACGAGCCCGATGACGAACAACGAGATCGCCATGCCGATCGCCATCAACAACACAACGACTGGCAATAGGCCGAAACCCAGGCTGGTGATGTGAAACGCGTAAACGGTCCAGGCGATCAACGCCACCGCGCCAACGCCAACGACGAGCTTCACGAGACCGAATAGGGCGACGCCGGCGATGTACTCCCACTCGCGCGTCGGCGTGGTGAACAGGTTCAGCAGATTGCGCGACCACGTTTCTTCGAGAAACCCAGTAGAGAGCGCAATTTGCGCCTGGTAGACGACGTGCCACAACACGATGCCGACCATCAGGTAGAGCGGCACCTGAGCCGCGCCGCCAGCGTTACGCGAGGCGAAAACCCCGATGGTGCCGAACAAAAGCGTGTCGACGACCGGCCACATCACGACGTCGAAAAGCCGGTGCGGGCTGCGCTTGAGCACGAACGCGTGCCGCTTCGCGACAGCACCGACCCGGACGACGGACGCCGGCACCCCGCTGTAGGTGAGTTCGGTCATGACGACGCCTCCGTTGCCAGCGGCCGTTGCTCGGCTGCCTCACGCGGGCTTTGCTCGCTGGCAGCAGCAAGGTGCAAGAACACGCCCTCAAGGTCGTCGCGGCCGAACTGGCGGGCGATCTCGCCGACGCTGCCGTTCGCGACCACTTGGCCGTGTGACAAGAACACCACCCGGTCGCACAATCGCTCGACCTCGACCATGTCGTGGCTTGTCACCAGCAACGACGTGCCGTCGGTCTCGCTGAGGTCACGCAACCCGGTGCGCACCCGGAGTGCCACCTCGGGATCGAGGGACGCAGTCGGCTCGTCGAGCACCATCAAACGCGGCCGGTGCAGCGACGCCTTCACCACGCCGATCAACGTCCTTTGGCCACTGGAAAGTTCGGTGCCCATGGCCCGCGCAAGATGCGGCACGTCGAAGCGCTCCAGCCCGCGCCGGGCGGCCGCCTTCGGATCACGCAGGCCGTAGAGGTGCGCGAACATGTGCAGGTACTCCTCGACCCGCATGCGCTCCGGCAGCGGCAGGTAGCCGGCCACGAAACCGACCTGCTCCATCGCGCGATACCGGCCCCTGGGCAGCCGGTGTCCCAAGATCTGCACCGATCCCGAATCCGGCCGGACGACGCCAAGGCACATCAGCAAGGTGGTCGTCTTGCCAGCGCCGTTAGGTCCGAGCAGCGCGACCCGCTCTCCGGCGCCGACCTCGAGGTCGACGCCGTCGACCGCCCGGCCGCGCCGGTAATCCTTGATCAGGTTGCGTGCTTGCAGCACGGGTTCTCGAGATTCCACAACCGACGAGCTTCGCACAACCGGCACCGCAATCGCTCGTGGTTTACCGCTTGCTGCGCCGGCCTACCGAAGGTGCGTCACGTCGCCCGCACTGACCACCTCGCGGCCGCCGGCCGTTTCGACGATGAGCGAGCCAACCTCGTCGACATCGACCGCACGACCATCGACGGCCCGACCACCGGGCAGCTCTGCGCGCACCTCGCGCCCGAGCGTCACGCACAGTTCGCGGTACGAGCTCAAGATTGCGGACGACGGATCGCCGGCGCGGTCGACCCATCGGGTGTACTCGCGAGCAACTCCGCGCAACGACGCCCGCAACAACGTGTCGCGATCGGTCACCGCGGCACCGGCCAATCCGAGCGAAATCGCTGTGGGCACAGGCAATTCGGTAGCTCGCAGCGTGACGTTGAGGCCCACGCCGACGACCGCTGCCGCGCCGGTCGGCGATTCGACCCGCTCGGCCAAGATGCCGCCGAGCTTGGCGTCGCCGATCATCAGATCGTTCGGCCACTTCAATGCGACGTCGACTTCGGCAGTGCTGGCGACGGCGTTGGCCAGGCCCACGCCAACGAGCAGCGGCAGTAGCGGCCATTGCGCGGCGGGCACGGCAGCGGGCCGGAGCA
>Ga0070658_10002701_pt1 | contig 14758 bp, 14 predicted proteins | sample KBSC13metaG_FD_64664 | JGI IMG/M metagenome (GOLD analysis project Ga0070658, IMG submission 64664) | Corn rhizosphere microbial communities from Kellogg Biological Station, Michigan, USA - KBS C1-3 metaG | ecosystem: Host-associated > Plants > Roots > Rhizosphere > Soil ...
GAGCCCTTGGTCTTGTACGCACCAGCGGCCTGCTTGATCGTGTTCACCGCCTGGGCCGACAGGTTCGAACGGTCCCAATCGAAGAACACCATGAACGACGGAGCCTGCGGAGCCGCCGGCGGCGGCGGCGCAACCGCCGGAGCCGGCGGGCCGAACTTCAGGGTGAGGCCGAGCATCACGCTGAAGTTGTTGTTGGTCCAGGTCTGGCCGCCCGTCGTCGGGTTCGACGTGCCGTAGTAACGGCCGTCGAGGTCGACGCGGAAGTTCGAATCGACGTTCCAGCCGAGGCCGACGATGCCCTGGTAGGCAAACTGCGTGCTGCCCAGCGAGCTGTCGCCATCGACAAACGCCACGCCGGCGCCAGCGCCGACATACGGCGTGATCGTCGAACCGGGCGAGAAGTCATACAGCAGGTTGGCCATGGCCGAGACCTGGTTGATCTGGCTCACCAGACCACGACCGCCCGACACGAACGCCTGGCTGGTGTTGTTCGAGCGATAGATGCCTTCGAGTTCGACGCGCGGGCCGACGAAGTCATAACCGATCTTGCCACCAGCGGCCCAGCCGGTCTGCGGGGTGACAGCCTGGTTGGCGATCGTGGTGTTCAGCAGCCAGTTCAGACCGCCTTCCGCGCCGATGTAGAAACCGGACGACGGAGTCTGAGCCTGGGCCATGACCGGCAGCGCAACCAGCGCAGCGGCGGCCATCAAAGCCTTCTTCATGAGTTCTTCCCCTCGTTATTGAAAATCGGACGAGCGTTGGCGGGGCTGGGTGATCACCAACTCCACGCCGAATATACACACCAGAACTTGTGAGGTGCAAGGTTACAGCACTTTTCGGCCACCATCGCCCCACACCTGTGGCCAAGGCGCAACAGTACGTTCAGCGCGTTTGCAACGAGGTGCCGGAGCCCGAATCGCCGGAACCATATGTTGTGTCCGTGCGCGAGGCACTGGGTGCCGCCGGAAAGGGGATTCGGACCCCCAAAAGCCCCTCCAGAACGCTGTCGTTCTGCCCTCCGCGCTGGCCACGGCCGTAAATCTGGGGGCTCTGGGACGCCGGCTGGGTGGCCTCCCGATCCGCAAGATTCGGTGTCGGCAGCGGCACGCTGGGATCGGCCGGCTGGGGGTTCAGCAACTTACCCACAGCGTCGGCCCCGGAGGCTTTCGAGCTGGCCGGAAGGCCCGGCGCGATCTTCGGATTTTGCTTTAAGTCCGCCGCATAAGTCGGAATCGAGACGCACGCCATCGCCGCCAGCGCCAAGAGGCGAACGGTCCGGCCCCGGAAACGGGTCGTGGCGGGAGGCAAAAACGTCATGTCTCGGACGGGCTCTGGTCGATGAATCCTTGGGGGCATCCCTGGGGCAAGTCGGGAGGCGAAAGACGGGGCGAATCCGGAAGGCGAGGCCTCGGCAGCGAACGGGCCGCAGTTTTCGCCTGTCAGGTAGATAGGGTGTTTTCGCTCAAATTTGTGGCGGCATTTTGTATCGTTGCGCCCGGACGACTGCGATAAATCGCCCCTCGAACACCCACCAGCGGAGGACCCCATGGGCCAATACAGCAAGGTCGAGACCGACGGCCGCCTGATGATCGTCACCATCAACCGTCCCGAGGTCTATAACGCCTGCCATCCCATGGCGAACCAGGAGCTGGTCGACGCTTTCGACACCTTCCAGACCAATCCCGATCTGTGGGTCGCCATCATCACCGGCGCCGGCGACAAGGCCTTCTGCGCCGGCAACGACCTCAAGTATCACGCCGAGATCCAGGCCAAAACCGGCAAGCGCCCGGTCCACCCGGCCAAGGGCTTCGGTGGCCTCGCCAACCGCTTCGACCTCGACAAGCCGGTGATCGCGGCGGTGAACGGCATCGCCATGGGCGGCGGCTTCGAGATCGCGCTGGCCTGCGACATCATCGTGGCGTCCGACCAGGCCAAGTTCGCCCTGCCCGAGCCGCGCGTCGGCCTGGCCGCCGGCGCCGGCGGCATGCAGCGCCTCTCGCGCATGATCCCGCTCAAGAAGGCGATGGGCATGATGCTGACCGGCCGTCACGTGCCGGCCAGGGAAGGCTACGAGCTGGGTTTCGTCACCGAGGTGGTGCCGCACGCCGAACTGATGACAGCAGCCCGGAAGTGGGCGGGCCAAATTCTCGAATGCTCGCCGATGAGCGTGCGCGCGACCAAGCAGGTGGTGATGCGCTCGCTCGACGTGCCCTCGACCGAGATGGCGATGCGCAACCTCTCCTACCCGGCCTTCGTGGCGATGGCGCACAGCGAGGACACGGTCGAGGGACCGAAGGCCTTCGCCGAGAAGCGCAAGCCGAACTGGAAGGGCCGATAGCCTCAAGTCGGCGCCGCTCCCGTTTAATAAACGGAAATTAAACGGGAGAGGCTCTGCGCGGTGGCTCCTGACGACGACGCCCTCACCCTTCGAGACGCATCGCTGCGCGGTGCTCCTCAGGCTGAGGGCGTCGTCGCAGCCTCCATTTAATAAATGGAAATTAAATGGACCGGAGGAGAAGCGGCAGGACATGGCCGCGCCATTCTAGGCGCAGCGGCCGAAATCACCCATCTTGGTCAACATCACCGATATAAGCCCGTCACCGCGGGATTTTATCGCCCTCTCGCATTGTCGAAATCCCACTCGAGCGCGAAGCGATCGGCCTTCGCCGTGACGTAGGCCGCGTGCGGCGGTGCGAAGTGCGCGGGCATCAACAGCGCGCCCTGCTCCGCGCAATCGCCGAGCAGCGCCTGCCGCGTCTGCGCCGCCAGCGCGCGATCCTCGCAGAAGCAGCTGTTCCATTTCCACAACGGCACCTGCACCGGGTTATGCAGCGCATCGCCCGGAAAGATCGCGCGCTTGCCGCGCGACTCGAGGTCGAGCCGGATCTGTCCCGGCGTATGGCCGGGCGCGGGCTTCAGGGTGAGACAGCCGCACATCGCATGCACGCCCGAAACGAAGTCGGCCTTCTTCGCTTCGACCACCGGCAGGACCGAATCGTTGTAGGTGTTCACCTGGTATGCCTCGGTGCCGGGCGCCCTGGCCATCGCCGCCCAATGATCGTGATCGGTGCGCGACATCACATACCGTGCGTTGGGAAACGTCGGCACCCACTTGCCGTCCTTCCGCACGGTGTTCCATCCCACATGATCGACATGCAGGTGCGTGCACATGACGAAGTCGATCTCCTCGGGCTGCACGCCCGCTTCGCGCAGCCGGTCGAGGTACTTCGTGTTCAGCATGTCGAAGCGCGGCATGCCCGGCCGCGGCTTGTGGTTGCCCGAGCAGGCGTCGATCAGGATCGTGTGCTTGCCCGTGCGCACCAGCCACGAATGGATCGATGTCATCAGCCGCCCACTCTCGGGCTGGTAGTAGTGCGGCGCCAGCCAGTGCTGCTCGCCCGCGAACGTCTCGGCGTCGAACTCGGGAAAGAAGTCCTTGGCCGGAAAGCCCGGCCCCATCTGTTCCTCGATGCGTGTGACGCGCACGTCGCCGATGTGACGGTCCTGCATGATTCCTCCCTACACCGCGCAGCTCCGGAAGCCGGCGATGACGTCGTTGCGGTCGGGGGTGAAGAAATTGCGATAGCCCGGACGCGCGATGCGGGCGCTGGTGGCCCAGCACCCGCCGCGCAGCACCTTGCGCGTGCCGAACCATGGCTGCGAATAATCCTTGTAGGGATCGGCAGCGAAGCCCGCGAACGGCAGGAAGTCCGACGCCGTCCATTCCCAGACATTGCCGATCATCTGGCGGCAGCCGAAGGCGCTGTCGCCGTCCGCGCAGGCGCCGACGGCAACCGGTCCGCCAAACGCGAAGTCGAGATTGGCCCGCGTCGATGCCGGCGACTGGTCTCCGGCTGATGCCGGCGACTGGTCGCCCCACGGCCAGCGGCGATGGTCGGCTGCCAGCCGCGCGCCGTCGGTCGTCGGCACACCGACGGCAGCGGCCTCCCATTCGGCCTCGCTCGGCAGGCGGCGCCCGGCCCACCGGCACCACGCCTCGGCCTCGAACCAGGAGACGAAACAGACAGGATGGTCCGGCGCCAGTTCTTCCACCGCCCGGTAGCGCCGGGCGGTCCACACACCGTCGCGCCTGGGCTCCCAGTAGGCCGGGCGCTCGGCGCCTGTGCGCTCCCGCCACTGCCAGCCGGCATCGCTCCAGAATTCGCGAACGCCGTAACCGCCCGCCTCGACGAAGGCCGCGAACTGGGCGTTGGTCACGGCCGCGCGCGCAATCCGGAACGGCGCGATCGTGGCGTCGTGTGCCCATTTCTCGTTGTCGAACACGAAGCCGTCCGCCGCCGTCGATCCCAGCCGCCAGGTTCCGCCCGGCACGGCGGCGTCGCCCGGCAAGCTCCCGGCCGCGGGAGGCCGCGCCGCGCCCAAATCCGGCGGCGGCGCGTAGCCCAGCGTCTGGCGCGAATAGGTCAGCGCCTCGACGTGCATGTCCTCGTGACGGATCGCGAGCTCGTAGAAGTACCGGGCATCGCCGGCGAGCGCGCTGCCGAGCTGGTCTTCCTGCCGGGCCAGGACATCGGCCATGTAGCCGAAGGTGCCGGCGCGGTCCGGCAGGTCGAGTTGCCAGCGCGTTGCGTGCGGCACGGCGCTCGAGTCCCACAGCCGGTCCCCGCGCTCGATCAGCGGCGCGCGGCCATGGGCATGGCGCAGCGTCCAGTATTCGTGGAACCAGGAGACATGCCCGATCTCCCAGAGCATGGGATTGACGATATCGAGGCGCGGGCCCATCAATTCCGACGATGAAAGATTTTCCGTCAAGCGCACCGTGCGATGACGGACCTCGCGCAGTTGCGCGGCAAGTTCGGCGGCGGAAGCTCCGCTGGTTGGCCGGTCGGCATGGGAAGGGTCCATGAAGATCGTCCTTATCACACCCGAGGGTCCGACTTCACGCACCGGCAACCGCATCGCCACCTCGCGCTGGGCGCGCATCCTGCGGCAGCTCGGCCACCGCACGCGGATTTCCTCCGACTATGGCGGCGAGGCCGCCGATGCGATGGTGGCCGTGCACGCCTGGCGCAGCGCCGATGCGGTCGCGCGCTTCAAGTCCGAGTACCCGGCCCGGCCCGTCATCCTGCAATTGAGCGGCACCGACATCTATCACTACCTCGACGCCGATCCAGTCCCGACGCTGCGGGCGATGGAACTGGCCGACCGTCTGGTGGCGCTGAACGAGTTGGCCTGGCGCACCGTTCCCCGGCGGCTGCGCGCGCGCCTCAGCGTCATCCACCAGTCGGCCGAACCCCTGCCGTGGCCGCGACGGCCGAGCGAACGGGCGGTGATCGTCTCCGTCATCGGCCACTTGCGCGACGTCAAGGATCCGCTGCGCGCCGCCGAAGCCGCGCGCCTGCTGCCGGCGAGCAGCCGCGTGCGCATCGAGCAGGTCGGCCGCGCCTATACGCCGGCATGGGCGGCGCGCGCGCGGGCGGAGATGGCAGGCAATCCCCGTTACGCGTGGCGTGACGACGTGCCGGCCGCCGGCGTGCGCCGGCTTCTGGCGCGCAGTCACGCCATGGTCATCTCGTCGCTGAGCGAAGGCGGCGCCAACGTCGTCTCGGAAGCCGCCGTGGCCGGCGTGCCGATCCTGGCGTCGCGCGTGGACGGCAATGTCGGCCTGCTCGGCGCCGACTATCCCGGCTACTTCCCCGTCGGCGACACGCAGGCGCTCGCCGCGCTGCTGCGACGGCTGGAGGACGAGCAGCCCTTCGCGGCGCGCCTGGGCACGGCGATCAGGCAGCGGGCGCCGCTGTTCCGGCCGGCGCGCGAGATCGCTGCCTGGCGCCGTCTGCTGGCCGGGCTGCGCTGATTGCACGGTTGAGTGCTTTGGCGCTTAATCGCCGGATGCTGCTGATCGGCGTCAACCGCTCGCCCTACACGCGCCGTGTGGCGATCACCTTGCAGGTCTATGGCATCCCTTACGAGCAGCGCGACCTGTCGGGCTTCGCCAACTGGGCGGAGGTGAAGGTCAGCAATCCGCTGGGCCGCATTCCCGCCCTCGTGCTCGACGACGGCGAGGCGCTGGTCGACAGTGCCGCCATCGTCGACCATCTCGACGAACTGCACGGCCGCGAGCGCGCGCTGGTCCCGGCGGCCGGCGCCGACCGGCGCGCGGTGCTCCGGGTCGCCGCCCTGATGATGGGCGCGTGCGACAAGGGCCTGCACGCCGCCTACGAGCGCAATCACCATCCGGCCGGCAAGGTGCACCAGCCGTGGATCACCGACTGCACGTTGCGCATGAAGCACGCGCTCGCCGCCGTCGAGGCGATGGCCGAGCCGCGCGGATACCTGCTGCTGGGCCGGCTGACGCACGCCGACATCGCGGCTTTCGTCGCCGAGCGTTTGGCGCGCGGTCTCGGGGTCGACACCGAAAGCGAGATGCCGCGCCTGCGGGCGCTCACGAAGCGGCTGATCGAGGAGCCCGCGTTCGCCAAGACGGAACCTTCATAGGAGCGCGCCACTCCCGGCGGAGTAGTCCCCGCCTCGGTGGCGCGCTCCTATGAGTCAGAAAGCCTCCGCCGGCAGCGCCATCACGGTGGCCGCGCCCGCCTTGATCTGGTGGTTGAGCGACGTCGTCTGCGGCAGCACGCGGGCGATGTAGAATCGCGCGGTCGTGAGCTTGGCTTCATAGAAGGCGTTGTCGGTGCCCGCTTCGAGGCCCTTCAGCGCGGCCACCGAGATGCGGCCCCACATGTAGGTCATCGCGGTCAGCGCCATCAGGCGCAGCAGGTCGGTCGCCGCGGCGCCCGCCTCGTCGGGGTTCTTCATGGCGTTCTGCATCAGGAAGAGCGCGGCGTCCTGGACGCGGCCCATCGCCTTGTCGAGCGGCTCGACGAACTCCTTCATCTTGTCGTTGGCCTTGTGGGCCGCGACGAAGCCCGAGATCTCGCCCAGCAGGCGCTGCGCGGCGCGGCCGCCCTTCATCGGCAGCTTGCGGCCGACGAGGTCGAGCGCCTGGATGCCGTTGGTGCCTTCATAAAGCTGCGTGATACGCGCATCGCGCACAAGCTGCTCGACGCCGTTCTCGCGGATGAAGCCGTGACCGCCATAGGTCTGCACCGCGAGGTTCGCGCACTCGCTGCCCATGTCGGTGAAGTAGGCCTTGATGATCGGCGTCAGCATCTGGATCAGGTCGTCGGCCGCCTCGCGCCTGGCGGCGTCGGGATGGCGGTGCGACTCGTCGATCAGCATGCCGACCCACAGCGCCAGCGCGCGCGCGGCCTCGGTGAACGACTTCTGCGTCAGCAGCATGCGGCGCACGTCGGGATGCACGATGATCGGATCGGCGGGGCCGTTGGCGTTCTTCGGCCCGGTGAGCGAGCGGCTCTGCAGGCGGTCACGCGCGTAGGCGACCGCGCTCTGGTACGAGCACTCGGCGATGCCCAGTCCTTGCATGCCGACGCCCAGCCGCGCGGCGTTCATCATCACGAACATGGCGTTCATGCCCCTGTTCGTCTCGCCGACCAGCCAGCCGCGCGCGCTGTCCATGTTCATGACACAGGTCGCGTTGGCCTTGATGCCCATCTTGTGCTCGATCGCGCCGCAGCGGATGCCGTTACGCTCGCCTACGGAACCGTCGGCCTTGGGAATGAACTTCGGCACGAGGAACAGCGAGATGCCCTTGGTGCCGCCCGGCGCATCCGGCAGGCGCGCCAGCACCAGGTGCAGGATGTTCTCGGTGAGGTCGTGCTCGCCGGCCGAGATGAAGATCTTGGTGCCGGTGATGTCGTAGCTGCCGTCGCTGCGCGGCTCGGCCTTGGTGCGAATGAGGCCGAGGTCGGTGCCGCACTGGGGCTCGGTGAGGCACATCGTGCCCGACCATGTGCCGTCGGCGAGCTTGGGCAGATACGCCTTTTTCAATTCGTCCGAGCCATGCTGCGACAGCGCCTCATAGGCGCCGTGGCTGAGGCCGGGATACATCGCGAAGGCCTGGTTCGAGGCGGTGAACATCTCCGTCAGCGCAAAGCCCACCGTGGCCGGCAGGCCCTGGCCGCCGAACGCGGGATCGCAGGTCGTGCCGGTCCAGCCGCCCTCGCGGAACTGGTCGTAGGCTTCCTTGAAGCCCTTGGGCGTGCGCACGACACCGTTCTCGTAGTGACAGCCTTCCTCGTCGCCAGTGCGGTTCAGCGGGAACAGCACGTTCTCGCAGAGCTTGGCGGCTTCCTCGAGGATGGCGTGGATGGTGTCGGGCGTGGCGTCCTCGTAGCCCGGCAGCCTGGAGAGGCTCGACACGTCGAGCACTTCGTTCATGACGAACTGGATGTCCTTCAGCGGTGCCTTGTAGACGGCCATGAGTGCCTCCTTCGAACTTTCAGACTTCGATCGCGCACAACCTCATCCCGAGAAGCGCCCAAAGGGCGCGTGTGACGCGCCCTGGCTCGCTCCTCAGCATGAGGTCGTCAATCGTTCCCGGGATCGGCGCCACGCTTCTTCAGCTCGCCGGCGACCTGGAGTTCCACGTCCCTGAATTCCTCGATGTGCGCGTCGAGATCGCGGCGCTTGTTCTCGAGGTCCTCGATGTGCAGGCGGCTGCGGCGCAGCAGCTCGCGCAGCTGCGACACGCCGGTGCGGTCGACCTGGTAGAGGTCGAGCAGTTCCTTGATCTCGGCCAGTGAGAAGCCCAGCCGCTTGCCGCGCAGGATCCAGCCCAGCCGCGTGCGGTCACCCACGCTGTAGAGCCGGGTCAGGCCTTGGCGCCTGGGCTTGATCAGCCCCTCGTCCTCGTAGAAGCGGATGGTGCGCGCGGTGATGGCGAACTCGCGCGCCAGTTCGGCGATGCTATAGATGCGCTGTGGATCGCGCGGCTCGCTGGGGACGGCGGAAGCGGCAACTGGCATGGTGCCGATGATCGTAGTTGACGTTTACGTTAACGTCAATGCGAGTTTACGTAAACGGAAGGGAGAAATATGCCTATCTACCAACTCGGCGCCAAAAAGCCGGTCATTCCGGCCTCCTGCTACATCTCCGAGGAGGCCACGCTCATCGGGTCGGTGATCCTGGGCGAGAACGTCAGCATCATGTCGGGTGCGGTGCTGCGCGCCGACAACGAGCCGATCACGATCGGCGACGGCAGCAACGTGCAGGACAATTCCGTGCTCCACACCGATCCCGGCGCGCCGCTCAACATCGGCAAGGGCGTGACGATCGGCCATTGCGTGATGCTGCACGGCTGCACGATCGGTGACGGCGCCCTGATCGGCGTCGGGTCGATCGTGCTCAATCATTCGGTAATCGGCAAGGACTCGCTGGTTGGCGCCGGCGCGGTGGTGACCGAGGGCAAGACCTTCGCCGACCGCGCGGTGATCTTCGGCTCACCCGCCAAGGCCGCACGCGAGGTGAGCGAGGACAACGTCACCCGCCTGCGCCAGAGCGCGGAGAGCTACGTCCGCCGCGGCGCGCAGTACAAGACGGACCTCAAGCGCATCGGCTGACGCCATGATCGCCGCCCTCGATCACCTGACCCTGTGCGCATCGTTTCGCGCCGGGGCGGTCGGCGCCTACGAAACGCTGCTGGGGCGCCAGGCCGAGGACGGCCGGCTGCAGCTCGCCAATGTCGGGCTGGTGATCGAGGACGATGCGTCGACGGCGCGCCTGGGCGCCATGGTGTTCGCCACCGCCGCGCTCGACAAGGCCGAGCGCCTGCTCGAGCGCCGCGGTGTCCGCACCGAGCGCATGGGCGAGACGTTGGCGCTGGCATCCGCCGCGTCGCACGGGGTCCCGATCGCGCTGGTCGAGCGTGCTGTGCCGCTGAAGGCCGCAGCGCTGAAAGCCAGCGACGAGGCGGCTTCGATTTCCTCGCTCGATCACGTCGTGGTGCGCACGCCCAATCCCGAGCGCGCCATCGCCTTCTATGCCGGCCGGCTCGGCCTCGACCTGCGCCTCGACCGCAGCAATCCCAAGTGGAATGCGCGGCTGCTGTTCTTCCGCTGCGGCGACCTGGTGGTCGAGATCGCGCACGACATCTCGAAAGGCGTGTCGGACGGACCCGACCAACTGTGGGGCCTGAGCTGGCGCACGCGCGACATCGGCCGTTGCCATGCGCGGCTGGCGAAGGCCGGCGTCGAGGTGACCGCGCCGCGCGACGGCCGGCGGCCCGGCACGCAGGTATTCAGCGTCACCAGCCACACCGCGAATGTGCCGACAATCGTGATTGGCGGCGTCGAACATTGGTGAACGGAGCATTTCTCGTGAAGCGTCTGGTCATGGTTGCCTTCCTCCTGCTCGGCGCCTGCGCGCAGCAGACGAGCACGCTCAAGCCGGTGGTGCAGGCCTCGAGCCTCGCGCCGCTCGGCGCCTGCAAGGAGTCGTCCTGGCGGCCCGAGGCGCCACCGCCCACGGCAAGCGCCAGGGAATCGATGGTGCTGCTGGCGGTACAGGAGTGGTTCCGTTTCGGCCGCCAGACGATCGACTTCACGCGAGCCGGCGAGCCCAAGCTCGAGATCCTGGGCGTGCAGGAGACCGGCGCGCCGCAGCGCATCAACGACTATTGGAAGAGCGTCGACCAGCCCAAGCTCACCGGCCTCGACACCGAGGTGCCGTGGTCGGCGGCGTTCATCTCGTGGGACATCGAGAGCGCCGGCGTGCCGCGCGACCTCTTCTGCCCCGACGCGCGCCACACGATCTATGTCGAGCGCATGGTGCTGCGCGAGCGCCGGCCGGGCGCCGCTTTCGTGCCGCGTCCCGTGGCCGAGCGCGCGCCGCGCGTGGGCGACCTGCTGTGCTCGGCGCGCGACGGCGGCGGCACGACCTTGCAGAACCTCAATCGCGGCCCGGGCCATTGCGACATCGTGGTCGACGTCCAGCCGGGAAAGGTGCATGCCATCGGCGGCAATGTGCACGACTCCGTGACCCGCAGCGTCTTTCCACTGGACGCGCGGGGCTTTTTATCGCCCATTGCCGCCCGCCCGTTTTTTACCGTGATCGAGAACCGACTCCCCTAGGAAGAGATCATGTCCTGGCCCTACGACTACATCATCATCGGCGCCGGATCGGCCGGCAGCGCGATCGCCAACCGGCTGGCCGAGGATTACGCGCTGCGCATCCTCATCCTCGAGGCCGGTCCCGCCGACGACTCGTTCCTGTTGAAGATGCCGGCGGGCTTCGCCAGCCTGGGCGACAAGTCGCCCTATAACTGGCGCTACGAGACGACGCCGCAGGTCCATTGCAACAACCGCCGCATGTACTGGCCACGCGGCAAGACGCTGGGCGGCTCGTCGGCGATCAACGCCATGCTCTATGTCCGCGGCAACGCCTGGGACTACGACCACTGGCGCCAGCTCGGCAACGACGGCTGGAGCTACGACGACGTGCTGCCGTTCTTCAAGAAGGCCGAGAACAACGAGCGCGGCGCCGACGACTTCCACGGCGCCGGCGGCCCGCTGAACGTCGCCGACCAGGCCGATCCGCTCAAGATCAACGACGCGTTCCTCGCCGCCGCCGAACAGGCCGGCCACAAGCGCCTGACCGACTTCAACGGCGCCACCCAGGAAGGCGTCGGCTACTATCAGGTGACCCAGAAGGACCGCCAGCGCTGGAGCACGGCGAGCGCCTACCTGCGTCCCGCCGTCGAGCGCAACAGGAACAACGTGCACGTCGTCACCGGCGCGCAGGTCGAGCGCATCATCCTCGACCAGAACCGCGCCATGGGCGTGCGCTATCGCATCAAGGGCCAGGACGAGGTCGCGCGCTGCAGCCGCGAGATCATCCTGGCGGGCGGCGCCATCAACTCACCGCAGCTGCTGATGCTGTCGGGCATCGGTCCGGCCGATCACCTGGCGTCGGTCGGCATCACGCCGCTGTTCGACCTGCCGGGCGTCGGCGCCAACCTGCAGGACCATCTCGACGCCGCGCTCCTGCAGTTCTGCAAGACACGCGACACCTACGACACTGCCAACAAGCTGATGTCGCTCTACAAGTACTGGAAGCACAAGCAGGGCCCGGGCACCTCGCCGATCGCCGAGTCCGGCGGCTTCCTGTCGACGCGGCAGGGCCTGTCGGCGCCCGACGTCCAGCTCCACTTCCTGCCGGTGATGGTGATCGACCACGGCCGCACCAAGCTGAAGCAGAACGGCTACAGCCTGCACGTCTGCACGCTGCGCCCCGAGAGCAAGGGCACGATCCGCCTGGCCTCGAGCGATCCGTTGCAGCATCCGCTGATCGACGCGAACTACCTGGCCGAGCGCCGCGACCTCGACACGCTGATCGCCGGCGTGAAGATGGGCCGCGAGATCTTCGCCCAGGCGGGCCTCGATCCCTACCGCGCCGCCGAGTTCCAGCCGGGCGCGTCGGTGAAGACCGACGCCGAGATCGAGCAGTGGATCCGCGCCAAGTGCGAGACGATCTATCACCCGGTCGGCACCTGCAAGATGGGGCCGGACAGCGACGCCATGGCGGTGGTCGACAACCAGTGCCGCGTGCGCGGCATCGAACGCCTGCGCGTGGTCGACGCCTCGGTGATGCCGACCCTGGTGGGCGGCAACACCAATGCGCCCACCATCATGATCGCCGAGCACGTGGCGGCGTGGATGCAGGAAAAGCCCACCGAGCAGCTGATCTGGGCGTAACGCCCTCTCTAATTCACCCGGTTCTCGACGACCATCATCCACGGGCGTCCGGCCGTCGGGATGAGACGGCCGCGCCCGTCGGCGGGATAGAGGCTCATCGTCACGCTGTCCTTAACATTGCCGCCGATGGCGTAGACGTAACCCGAGCGGACATACGCCACGACATCGCAATGATTGGCCGTGGCGTCGATGCGGCGGCGCGCCGTGCGCGGATCGCTGTAGCGCCAGGTCGGCCCCGCCGAACCGGTGCAGACGAGATCGCCCGGCCGGGGCGAATATTCATTCGGTCCGTGCAGCAGGAAGGCGGTGCTGCCGGCACGCTCGTGGTCGAACAGGCTGGCGAGATAGCTGCCGTGGCGACCGACCCTCGGGAACTGCGCAGCGCTGACACCGGAATGGCTCATCACCCAGGCGACGAAAGCGCCCGACCATGGCCGGCCCGAGGTGTTGCCATTCCACTCGGGATGGCCACAGCTGCCCCAATAATCACCGACCCGGCTCGACAAAGGCTCGCTGCGCTCGCTGTAGCCGTTGCGATTGACGTAGCCGTTGGCGCTGCCGCCCCACACCACCGTCGAGCGGCCGAAGCGGCTCCACTCGGCCCAGGCGACGTAGGCGGTGCGGTTGGTCGGCGGCTGTTCGCTGTAGCCCGCTCCGCCGCTGCGCGATCCGCCGCCGCCGCAGCCGGCCAGCATCAGGGACAGAAGCACCGTCAGGAGAAGGAAGGCCGGCAGCCGTTGACCGTTCTCCTGGGAGGAAGGCGGAAAGGGCGGCTGCCGACAAACACGAACATCGACGAAGGGGGGTCGATACACGTTCATGCAAAGGATGCAGTTTATAAAATAACTGACTGTTTTTATTGAAAATAGTTTTATCATAGACAGCGAATGATGTCCATCCGCATCCTCGAGCGCAAAGCCCTGCGGGCGTGGCCCGCCCTGGAAACCCGTACTCACGCCGGCTGGGTCCAGCGCCTGGCCGGCGGCTACACCAAAAGAGCCAATTCGATCAATGCCTTGGAAGAAGGAGCGCTATTCACACAGGAAGTGAAGAACGCGCTGGAAGTGCCCTATCGCGAGTGCGGCCAGCCGGCGATCTGGCGGCTGACGCCCCTGGCACCGCCGGAAGCCGATGAAGGGCTGGCCGCCGCGGGCTACCGCCGGATCGACGAGAGCCTCGTGCAGGAAGCGCCGCTCGACCATGGATCGGCGGGCCGCTTCATCAGGGACCCCGAGGTGCGGATTGCCGCCACGCCCTCCCCGGCCTGGCTGGCAGGCTTCGCCGAGCTCAGTCCCGTCGCGCCGCCGCACCGCGCGACCATGGCGCGGATGCTGGGTGCGATCGCCGCCCCCGTGGCCTTCGCCTGGGTCGAGGATTCCGAGGGGCCGATGGCTTTCGCACTGGGCGTTGCCGACGGCGAGCACGTCGGATTGTTCGACGTGCTGGTGGCGCCGCGCGCGCGCCGCCGCGGCCTGGCGCGACGGCTGACTGCGAGCATTGGCGCCTGGGGCCGGACCCAGGGTGCGCGGTCGATCTATTTGCAGGTGGTCGCGACCAACGAAGCGGCGCTGCCGCTTTACGCCAGCCTCGGCTTCGAGACGGTCTACTCCTACGCATATCGTGTGTCATAGTCCTCCGCGGGAGGAACAAGACAAATGGCGCAGCATCCTTGGGAGAAGAGCTATCCCGCCGGCGTGACGTGGGAACTCGACGTCCCGAAGAAGACCATCCACCAGATCTTCGAGGAGAGCTGCGCGCAGTACGGCGAGCGGCCGTTCACCGACTTCCTCGACAAGGTGATGACCTTCGCCGACTACCGCGAGGCGTCCGACCATGCCGCCGCCGGCTTCCAGAAGCTCGGCGTCAAGCCCGGCGTCAACGTCGGCCTCTACCTGCCCAACACGCCGCACTACCTGATCGCCTTCTTCGGCATCCTCAAGGCCGGCGGCCGGGTGGTGAACTACAGCCCGCTCGACGCCGCGCGCGAGCTCGAGTTCAAGATCGGCGACAGCGAGACCGACATCCTGGTCACGCTCGACGTCGCCGCGCTCTATCCCAAGATGGCCGCGATGCGCGGCAAGACGCGGCTCAAGAAGCTGATCGTCGGCTCGATCGCCGACTACCTGCCGTGGCCCAAGAACTGGCTCTATCCGATCGCCAAGAAGAAGGAGATCTCGGCCTGGCCG
>Ga0070658_10002703_pt1 | contig 14755 bp, 13 predicted proteins | sample KBSC13metaG_FD_64664 | JGI IMG/M metagenome (GOLD analysis project Ga0070658, IMG submission 64664) | Corn rhizosphere microbial communities from Kellogg Biological Station, Michigan, USA - KBS C1-3 metaG | ecosystem: Host-associated > Plants > Roots > Rhizosphere > Soil ...
AGCCAGCGAGTGGCGCTTCATCGTGTCGCAAATAACGATAACGGCGCCAGCGGGCAGCGGTTTCCGTTCGAAATGGAGCGAGCGGCAATCGAGCAGAATTGCCGCGCCCTCGGTGGCATGAGCCGAGACGAACTGGCCCATGATGCCGACCTGAACGCCGACAAATTCGCGCTCAGCTCGCTGACAGAGGAGCGCGATACCGGTGCGATCGAGTTGAACCTTTGACAGAGACAGAAGGGCGAGCGCAACCACGGTTTCGAGCGCGGCGGATGAGCCCAATCCGGCGCCGATCGGGACTTCGCCGCGAATGACCAGATCCGCACCCCGAAGCCGGATTCCTTCGCGCATCGCGGCATAAAGCACGCCAGCGACGTAATCGCTCCAGTGCCCTGCGCGCACGGAAGGCGGAACGCGAACGCTGAACTCGCGAGTGCCCGGGAAGTGTTCGGAACGAACGGTGAGTATGTCATCGTCGCGAGGTCGCGCCGCAGCCCAGGCGGAGAACCGAATCGCGGCGGGCAGCACAAAGCCTTCGTTGTAATCGGTATGCTCTCCGATCAGATTGACACGACCGGGAGCGCGAAAGAGGCGGGTCCCCTCACCGAGCTGTGTCCTCGCTTCCCGTGCGAAATCCGACCAACCTCGGGATTGTTCGAGGTCCTCCCCGCCGCGTGAGTACACGACAGCAGAGGGAGTGGCCGTGCTAAGACTGTAGTCACCCATGTCAGATCACCCTACGTTCGAATGGCGCGAACGTCCTCATGCAAGATTCAATCCGTTAACCGGAAGCTGGGTGCTCGTCTCACCGCAGCGCACGCGGCGGCCATGGCAAGGACAGACTGAGCGTGTTGAGGAACCTGCGGATATTACGTACGACCCCACGTGCTACTTGTGTCCAGGCAATCCACGGGCCGAGGGACAGCGCAATCCGGAATACACCGGGACGTTCGTTTTCGAGAACGACTTCCCTGCTCTGTATCCAGGCACGCCGCTCGAGAATTTCAATTCCGGCGGATTGCTGGTAGCGGAGGCCGAGCCCGGGTTCGCGCGCGTGGTGTGCTTTTCGCCGGTTCATGATTTGACGCTGTCGCGGATGAGCTTGTCCGCGATTGAAGGCGTGATTGAAGCGTGGATACAGCAGAACGCGAACCTGAGCGCCGAGCCGCTCGTCAATTACGTGCAGATCTTTGAGAATCGCGGGGCGATGATGGGGGCGAGCAATCCTCATCCGCATTGTCAGATCTGGGCGAATCACCGGATTCCGAACGAAATCGCGGTTGAGGCGCAGTCACAGGAAAAATGGCAGCAAGAACACGGGAGTTGTCTGCTGTGCGATTATTTGTTGCTCGAAGCGAAGGGCGAGCGAATCGTCGCACAGAATGAAAGCTTCATCGCGCTCGCGCCGTTCTGGGCCGTATGGCCTTTCGAAACGATGATCCTTCCGCGGCGTCACTTTTCGAATCTCAGCGAATTGAGCGCTGCCGAGCATGCGGCGTTCGCGGCAATTCTGCAGGAGATGACGATACGGCTGGACAATCTTTTTGAAGCGCCCTGCCCCTATTCCATGGGGTTCCACCAGGCTCCGTGCGATGGCAAGCCGCACTCGTCGTGGCATTTCCATGCGCACTTCCTGCCGCCGCTGTTAAGATCGGCGACCGTCCGCAAGTTTCTGGTGGGCTATGAACTGCTGGCCATGCCTCAGCGGGATATCACGGCGGAGTCCGCCGCGGAACGGCTACGGGGACTGTCTCCCGTTCACTATCGCGCGCGGCGGGGCTGAGTGACAGTCACTCGTTCGCCAGCCTCGCTGGTGAGCGAATCCAGGAACCGGACAATCGAGGACATATTCTCGCTGGCCGGCTGACGCCCATGCTGATATCGGGCAATCAGACGCACCGTCTCAGGGAACGTGGTGACAGTGCCGTCCTGAAGGTAGGGCGCGGCGACAGAAGCATTACGACGGCCGGGTGTGGGTGTATTTAACATGTTGAAATCTTCCTATTGAATCTGTGTGCTGCCGACACGAAAAGTCGAGGGCATCTGAATCGGGGCCATCGTCTCCTGCGCGGCGGTCAGTTTGGCCGACGCGGCGGGCTGCGACGGTCCAAGGTTTTTCAGGGCGAAAAGCGCGAGGTCGAAACGATCGTTTACGCCGAGCTTTCCATAAAGACGGGAGAGATAAACCTTGACGGTGCCTTCGGTAATCCCGAGCCGATAGGCAATTTCCTTGTTTTTCAAACCCTGCGCGAGAAGCGAAGCCAATTGGCGTTCGCGCTTCGTGAGCTTCACATTTCGGGTACTCAGCAACTGCCGGCTGAGGTCATTTTCGACCCAGAGGCGGCGCTGCGAGACTTCGCGGAGACACTCCATGAGGACGCTCTGGCTGGCGCGCTTCCGCAACAGGCCCAGCACTCCGGAGCTCAGAGCCTGCGATATAAATTCGGTTGCGGCATCGTCGAGCCAGAGCACGACAGGAATCGACTTCGCCGCCTCGCACAAGCGGGTCACCATTTCGAGCGAAATCGCGCCGGTCACATCGAGCAGGATGATGCCGGCTTCCTCCGCCAGCGCCCGCTCCGCAAGATTCTCGGCGCCGTGGCTGGTCGAAAATGAAAATTCGCCTCCGGCGGCCTCCAGTATCGTGCGCAATCCAACAGTCAGAATCGAATGGTCCGAGCTTAAATGAATTCGTGTCACCGCTTTTTCCTCTTTTTTCTCTTGTGCCGCTTTAAAGTTTCCGACCAACACTGCAATTGGCTAATATGTAGTTAATGTGACATGGATGAGCGGAAAACAATATCCGCAATGTTCTTCATTCCGCGTAGGAATGGCGTTTCGGCAATCGTAGGATCGGCTCTTACGACTAAAGATGACAAAAGAGACCATAACGGAGGAAAACATTGGCTCACATTCTGCTCGTAGATGATCACCCGCTGATTCGGCGGGGCATCGCGCAGTCGCTGCGTGAAGAATTCCCGGATGCAGTCCTGCTCGAAGCCGAAGATGGCGTGGAAGGAATGAAAGCCGTCTGGGATCAACCGCTTAGCCTGGTGGTGCTGGATTTATCGCTGCGCGGACGAAGCGGGCTGGAACTTCTGAAGGAGATCAAGGCGGCCAAACCGCACCTGCCGGTCCTGATTCTCAGCATGCACGCGGAAGAGCAGTTTGCCACGAGAGCGCTTCGCGCCGGCGCCGCGGGGTATGTCAGCAAAGACAGCCCTCCATCTCTGTTACTTCAGGCAGTGCGCAGGGCACTGTCGGGCGGCAAATTCGTCAGCCCCGAAACGGCCGAGCGGCTGGCGAACGAGCTCACGATCGACGCATCGCGGCCGCTGCACGACCAGCTATCCGATCGGGAGCACGATATTCTGCTGCGGATCGGCTCCGGACAAGGGATCACGAAGATCGCCGACGCACTCCATCTCAGCGTCAAGACCGTCAGCACGTACCGAACGCGCGTGCTCCACAAAATGGGGATGGAGAGCAACGCCGAGCTGGCTCAATATGTTATCCGCAATAACCTGATCGACTGACCGGAGCTTGTAGGAAAAACACCGACGCGATTCTTATCCAGATTCCTACGGCAGAATGGCTAACAGGCTGGTTTCAGTAACCTTGTGGAAACACGTATTCTGAGGCCAGTGGCAGCAACCAAAGAAACCCGTGTCTATGCGGTCGAGGATTCCCCTGTCTTTGTTGCCGCGATCGAGGAATTGCTTTCCGGAATCCCCGGGGTATCGATGACCGGGTGCGCCGGGGACGCGCGAGTGGCCGTTCAGGATATTCAAAGACTATCGCCTGACGTCATTATTCTCGATCTTCAGCTCAGCAGCGGCACGGGAATCGATGTTCTTCGCGCAGTGCGGCGGAGCGCGGCGAAGGCACCTGTTTGCGTGATTTTCTCCAGTTGTCTCGATGAGTCGTGCCGGAAATTCTGCAGGCGGCATGGCGCGGATTTTATTTTGGATAAAAGCGAGAATTACTTGCAACTCGCGGAAGTGATACGCTCAATAGCCATGGGATTTCCCGGCGACGGACTCGCCGGCCGATGGCGCCCCGCGGAGAATTGAGAGCCATGGCGACTTCCGAACAATTTCGAAAACTATCCTGGCGGCTGGCGGACTCGCAGGAACGCGAGCGGACACGTATTGCGCGGCAGATGCACGACGATCTGGGACAGACTCTGACGGTCCTGAAGATGAACTGCGCCTGGCTGGCGGAAAGGGCAGGCAAGGAGCCCGCGGAAGCGGAGGAAAAGCTGAAGGCGTCGCTGGCACTGGCCGATCAGGCCATTCGGGCGTCCAGGCAGATTTCCTCTGAATTGCGGCCGGGGATTCTCAGCCTGGGGATCAGCGCCGCAGCCGAATGGATGGCGGAGGACTTCAGCGAGCGGACCGGCATCCGGTGTGAAGCGCAGATTTCCGAGAACGACGAACTGACCGACGATACAGAGGCCGCCGAGCTCTTTCGCATTCTGCAGCAGGCGTTCGAAAATATCCGGCTGCATGCGGGGGCCAGGCTTGTGAAGCTCACGCTGGTCCATTCCGGCTCGCAGCTCGTCATTCGCCTGCAGGATGACGGCAGAGGAATTACAGAGGCGCAGATCAGCGATCCGCGTTCTCTTGGAATCCTCGAAATGAACGAGCGGGCCGCGCGGATTGGCGGGGCTTTTTCGATTCAGGGAAGTCCCGGCGCGGGAACAACCGTGACGATTTTTGCGCCCGTGCGGCGCTGAGCCGCCGAAGGTCCGGCGCGGTCGAGGACGTCCGCCTCCCAAAACAATCGGGGTCAGCTTTCCGTCAGAACACGCCGCACGGTTTCCAGAAGAACCTGCCAGGTAAACGGCTTTTTCAGCGTGGCCGTAATCCCCAGCCTGGATGCCGTCTCCCCGTTGTCGTCCTGAAACGCTCCGGACATCGCGACGATTCGAAGCGAGGGATGGCTCTGGCGCAGCTGCGCGATCATCTCTTCCCCGCCCTGTACGTCCATCACCATGTCGGTCACGACGAGATCGACGTGTCCGTTCTGCGAAAGCTGCTCGATTGCGTCTTTGCCGTTTTCGGCTTCTTTCACGTTGAACCCGGCATTCGTCAAAAAACGGCGCATGGCGCGGCGCACGGGCGCGTCGTCATCCACCAGAAGAACATTCTTTGGGGAAACCGGGGGAGCCAGAAGCTGCCGAACCTTATCGCCCAGGGTTTCGGGGGTGAACGGCTTTGGAAGATAGGCTGCGCCCTGAGGTATGGCGGTTGCGGCAATGGCGCGGTTTGTATACCCGGAAATCAGGAGAATACGGATTCCCGGCCGGACCTTCTGGATATGGACAGCCAGTTCGTTGCCGTCCATGCCCGGCATCACGATATCGGAAACCAGGAGATCGAGACGGTCTTTGTGCGACTCACTGAACGCCAGCGCCTGCTGGGCATTGGCAGCGCTCCACACGGTATACCCGAATCCTTTCAGGGCGGTCACGATCAGCGCGCGAACGTTCTCCTGGTCTTCCACGACAAGAATGTTCTCCGAGCCGCGGAGATCGGCGGCAGGTATCGGCGCGGCAGCCGCGAGCGGCTCATCGGTTCTCGGGAAATACAGATGAAAGAGCGTGCCGGTTCCGACGCGGCTCTCCACCTCGATCTCCCCGCTCATCTGCTGGACAATGCCATAGACGGTAGCAAGCCCGAGACCCGTGCCGCGCTCGCGTGACTTCGTGGTAAAGAATGGCTCGAAAATCCGCTCCATGATCTCCGGCTTCATCCCCGTGCCCGTATCGATGACGCTGAGCTGAACGCACGACTGCGCGGCGCCCGGGCTATCGGCCCGCCGGAGATTGCGGGTAACGTTGAAAGTCTCGATTCGCAGAGTTCCGCCGGAGGGCATTGCATCGCGCGCGTTCACCACAAGATTGATCAGAATCTGTTGAGCCTGTCCCGCATCGCCGCGTACGTTCGAGAGGTCGGGAGACAGGTTCATCACGAGATCGATCTGGCTTCCGATCAGCCGGCGCAGCATGCGCGTGGTGTCGGCAATGACGTGATTGAGATTGAGGACAACGGATTTCAGCAGCTGCTTACGGCTGAACGCGAGCAGTTGCTGGGTGAGCTTCGCCGCCTGATCGCCGGCGGAACGAATCTGACGGACGTCATCGAGGTAACGCCGATCGGGTTCCGTTGAGCCGAGAATCAGTTCGCAATAGCCGTTAATGACGGTCAGCAGGTTGTTAAAGTCGTGGGCAATCCCGCCTGCGAGCTGCCCGAGGCTCTCCATTTTCTGCGACTGGAATAGTTGCTCTTCGAGGCGCTTGCGGTCGGTCACATCGCGGTTGATTTCGAGAAATCTTGCGGGCAGGCCATCGGCATCCGGCCGGAGAACCTGACGGCTGTCGATCGTCACCTGTTTTCCGTCACGGCAGGTGTGGATAAGCTGGCCTTCCCACTTGTGGCGTACGTGGAGTGTTTCATCGATTTCCGTGATAGGGGTCGCGGACGATGTGCGGAGGAACTCATGGATATACTGCCCGATTGCTTCGTTTTCGCGCCAGCCGTAGAGTGCTTCGGCGCCTCCGTTCCAGGCGACGATTCTTCGGCGGGAATCGGCGATGATGATGGCGTCGTTCGAAAGATCGATCAGTTCGGCCTGATGCTTGAGGGTGTCTCGCTGCCGTTTGAGATCGACGCTCGTTTTCTCGCGGACGTTCTCGATCCGGGCGAGAAAATTCACGCTGCCAGCGAGGAAAAAGACCAGCCCGACGATGGTGAGCACGCTGAAAATCGCCACGCCGAATTCGCGGCCATAGAATCCCAGATTTTCGCCCCGCAACGTCAGCCATCCCGCCGCAAGCGGGACGAGGAAAGCCATGGGAACGAGACGGCGCGCCAAAGTGCCACTGAATCCACCCCGCGTCAGGGGCGCCGCCAGCCCTGAATCGGGCATTCGAAGCAGGAGGCCCGCCAGCAGGCACGTGCACGTGACGGCGGTGTTCAGGGCCATGGGGCCAAAGGGCGCAAAGCGGTTGAGTTCGGTGCTGCCGTAGAAATAACCACTGAAGCTCAGAAGGGCGATGATTCCGGCCGGAAGGCAGACAAACTGCGCGGCGCGATGTGTGGCCCGGCTACGGGCGAACAGAAGCGCAAGCCCGATGCAGATAAAGCTGAGAGCGCTGGCTGGCGCCATGCGGCCCGCCGCCATACCGAGGCCTGGGTTCAGATCCCGCACGAAGAGTTCATCGATGCCGGCGTTCCAGCGGAAAGCATATTCCGCGAGGGTGGCGAGGCCAATACAGGCGCACGCCGCGGCCGTGATCTGGCTGATCCAGGCGACCCAGGAAGCGGGGCGCAGCGTCAGGAGCGACACGCCCGCCAGAATGGCCGCTACGCAGACATTGAACTTCATGGTGGCGATATCGCTCGACCACGCGGTCAGAGCATGGCTCCCGATATGCCAGCCGTAAAGGGCCAGGATGCTGATTGCGATGGCGAGCCCGGCGCAAACGGCCGGGGCATAGTCAGCGAAACGCGACCGTTGCATTTATCCGGTTACCATTCCTGGGGATGAGTGGGAAATTCCGGCATTTCGCCGCATTAACCACAGTTTATTCCTTTTTTGAACATTTGACATCCCCAGGATCAGGAATATACATAGTTGTATGCCTTTGGTTATCAGTATCGTTCCTACAGCTCGGATGAAAGGAATTCTGACGAAAGATCGGTCCCTGCTCCGATATCGCAAAGTCCCGTTATGCCGCATTCTGGGAACCGGAAACAGTTCGTTGTCAGAAAGGAAACGAAAAATGAGCAGTGCCCCAAAAACAGCCTCCCACGCCATGTCGCAGCGTCAGGTGATCTGCGATTACCTGGCGGATCTCCCCTCGCTCGACCGCCGGGTTCTTTTTCAGGTATTCGCGAAGAAGGAGGGCATCGGGAAGATCGCCAGCGATCTCCAGATCACCTCTACGCACGTGCAGCATATACTTCAGCGCACCGAAGATTTCCGGCGCAATGTGATGAGCCGGCAACGTCTGGCGGCGTAAGCCTTCCGGCCGCTACTTTTTCCTGCGACCAAAAATACCCTCGAGGATGCTCTTCGCAGCGGGGTTCTTTTGCAGGATCTGAGCCGCTCTGCCCGCGGCGATAGCTCCGACGTCCGGCGCGAATTTCGGATCCTGCGCCGTACCGCCCACGAGAAACGGCACGGTTCCGACACTTCCCAGCATCGGGACCAGGCCACCCGATTTCGCCATCACCAGAGTCATTTTGAAATCGAGCGCGTGCGATGCGCTGATCGTCCCGGATCCCGTCAACTCGCCGATTGAAGGCGCCACAACATGGATATTGTCGAGCCTGGTCATTTCCGGCGTAGTGGTGAGATTGGTGCGGAGCGTCTGAATCCCGGTACGGGGTGAAGGCTTCAGGCCGGCAAGCGTTTCCAGCACGCGCAGCTTCGAAGCCAGATCGAAGTTATCGAGACTGACGTTATCCAGTCCGAGGGTCCCCGTCGTCGTGAGCTTATCGAGCGGTCCATCGGACCTGAGATTTGCCATAACCGTTCCGCCACTCAGGGACGTGCCAGCCGGCAGCACCACATCGAGCGCCGGAAGGAGAGGCGCGAGTTCGGAACCGGGAAGGTTCGGGGCAGAAAGCGCAACGTCAATCGCCGGCGAGTCCCCGTGCAGGTCGTAGCGGCCGGTTATTGTCGCGAGCGCCTTGCCGATGTGGACATCACCCTTTGTGAGACTGCCAGCCTGACGCGAGCGGTCGTGATCCACGGCAAAATCGAATTCCACCTGCTGCTTCACCGGCGTTCCGGCAGTGGCGACTTTCCAATCACGCATGCTCGCTTTGCCTTCCAGATGGACGGCATTTCCCTTCTGCGAGGCGCTCGCCGTGAGGTCAGCGACGCCTGCAACGCCATCAGAGGCTTGCATGAGGCCGGAGGCGATGAGATCCAGGTGCGAGATCTTCAGCGTCGCGTCAAATGGGGTGGCTGCCGTATCCGCCGGATTGATTGGACCCTCGGTTCCGCTGAGCTCGAATTTGCCTCCCCCGGCAAGATTTGCGGTTAATGAAAAGGGTGTGACGGCGCGGGTGGATACGTTCTTCATCTGCAAGTCGACGTTCTGGAGCACCAGAGGATGTTTGGCGCCCTGCGTAATCGAAAACCTGCCACCGGAAATCCGGATCTCGCCAATGCGCGCTTCGTCGCGGCCGGCTGAGGCTGGCGTTGGCGCGGCGGGCCGTGGCGCCGGGACTGGCGGCGCCGCAGACTGGTTTCCGAGCGAGGAATAATTCCAGCGGCCGGCGGTCGACTGAATGAGGAAGATCTGAGGATCTTCAATCGTGATGCCCTGGACATCCAGCTTGTGCGAAAAAATCAGGGGCAGGAGGCTGACACTCACTTTCACCGCTTTCGCCTGAATAAAAGGCGATGGGCCAAAGGCGGGATCGTCCGATATCGAAAGGCCCTCCGCAGCCACGCCGCCCGAGAAGAGCGAGAAGTGGAGATCGGAAACCTGAACTTTGCGGCCCAGCGCTGCGGAGAGTTTCGATTCGAGTACAGGCCGGAGAGTAGCGGCGTTCACGAACAGCGGGAGCGCGAGCGCCACCACAGCGATGAGGACAACCAGCCCCACCGCAATTTTGACGCCCGTTCTCTTTTTTGGGAAAGATGCCGGGGAAGATGTCATGAAGAACTCATATCACGCTTTAGTTGCCCATCGTGAATGAGACGCCGTACGTCGATGTGGATGGATCGAGAAGCGGCGCGAAGGTTCCATGGTGGTGCTTCGCGTGGGCTTCATGAGTATTCACGACGAACCGCCCAATGAAGAAACCGATCGCGCTGCCGGCAATTACGTCCGAAGTGTAGTGTTTCTGGGCGGTGATGCGCGCGGCGGCCACGGTTGTTGCGAGTCCATAAGCCACCCAGGGAACCCACTTCCGGTTGGCATACTCATGTGCGATGACAGAGGCCAGCGCCCAGGTTTCGCCTGAGTGGCCGGAGGGAAAACTGGCGCCGCCCTGAAAGAAATCGCCAGGTTTGGAGGTCGCGTTGGGGCGGTTGCGTCCCGCAGCGAGTTTCAGGCCTTCCACGACAATCAGACTGTCGAGAATGGCTTCGCCGCTCAGGATGCCGGTTTCACGGGCCTTTTCGTTATTTGCGAAAACGCCGGCGGCGTAGAATCCGGCAAAGACCGGCAGCACTGTGTAGGCGGCGCCGATGTTGGAAACATGATCGCCCCAGTTCACCTGGCTGGGGCTGTTTTCGAGTAGATGCGCGGTACGGCGGTCCGTGAGGACGGCCCCGGTGATGAGGGCGGTGAGTCCAATCCATTTGCCTGCGTCCGCCTTGCTGTGGATGTGGAATGGACTGGTCCAGATGGTGCGCTGATCCAGCCAGATGTTGGCGGCGAGCTTGTGAACGAGCGGCCCGATATGTTCGGTGTCACCGGGGTAATAGATAAGATCGCGCCGGTCGATCTGGTCGACCGGCGCTGTGAGAGGGGGCTGAGCATATAACCCACCGAGACAGGACAGAAGCAGGAGCGAAGCGAAACGTGCCAAAAGACGCATCTGCCTCAGCGTCTTGCAATTTGAAATCCTGCGTTAAAAGAATCGCAAGCGGCGCCGGCGGGCCGTGGCGTTTTCAGCAATTTTTCATGATTGGCGATTAGACTATTGCGCTCAGGCGCTTCGTAGCGCCTCGGCGGGGTCCAGTCCGCCGGCGCGACGCGCCGGAATGTAGCTTGCGATTAAACCGATAATTGCCAGCAACGCGGCTGCTCCCAGCAGGGATGCCGCATCTCGCGAACTCAAGCCGAACAAGAGCGTGGTCGCGGTCTTCCCTGCCCACAGCGCAAACGGAATACCGGCGGCAGTGCCGATAATCAGCAGCACGGCGGCTTCCCGGAGGACGAGGCGGATCACCTGGCCGCGGTCCGCGCCCAGCGCGATACGGACGCCGATTTCGTTGGCGCGCCGGCCAATCATATAGGCGATTACGCCGTAGAGTCCCAGTGCGGCAAGAGTGACGGCGAGGAAGCCGAGGCCGCCCGAAAGCGTCGCCATAAGGCTCTCGCGCAGGAGGGAATCCCGCATCTGGTCGGAGAACGGGCGGAGTTCAATCCCGATCAGCGGATTCGTTGCCGCGGCGGCGGCGATCATGCCGGCAGTAAGCCGGTTGGGAGAACCGCCCATGCGTATCAGAAAGACGGTTTGATCGCCGGGATGCTCGTCCTGATCCACAGGGAAATAAGCGGTAGGCCGGAAATCTTCACGCACCTCGCGGTACCTGGCGTTCGCCACGAGACCTACGATCTCATACGACGGCTCAGCCCGGCCGGCGTCGGCGGCGGTGCGGAAGCGATGGCCTATGGGATTTTTTCCCGCGAAGAGTTTGGCCGCGAACGCTTCGTTCACGATGGCGACTTTGGGTGAGCCCACGCGGTCGTGTTCATCGAAATCGCGGCCCGCGATCAGGCGGGTTTCCATCGTGCTGAAGTAACCGGGGCTGATGACATTGAAGAAAGCCAGGTTCCCGCTGCCGTCGGCAATGCCATTGTCCGCGGCCACCATGCCATTCCAGCTCGATCCGCTAATGGGAGTGAATGCCACCCGGGCCACGGAAACAGCGCCGGGGACCGCCGCGAATCTGTCGCGCAGCTCACGGTAGGTGCGGGGCCGGCGTTCCTCCGGAGCATGCATCTTTTCGAGGCCGATGTTCGCAATCATCATGCCATTTGCCTGAAAGCCCAGATCCGTCGAGAGGAGATTACGATACGTACCCACAAACAGTGATGCGCCGAAAAGGAGGACAAGCGAGAGCGCGACCTGAGTGACCACGAGCGCGCGCCGCATGTTGAAGCGTTCACGGCCGCTCGTGACGCTTCGCCCTCCGCCTCGCATGGCGGCAACCGGCGACAGGTAACTCGCGCGAAGCGCAGGCGCAAGACCGAACAGGGCGCACGTGAGCACTGACAGCCCCGCGGAATACAGCAGGACGTTGAGATCGGGGTGAACATCCACGAAGAGAGAACCATCCGGCGGGCTGATGAGCGCAATCAGGGCGCGGCTGAGCATTTCGGCGAGAAGCGCCCCCGCAACAGTGCCCGCAACAGCGAGCAGAAGGCTCTCCGACAGAAGCTGACGAATCAACCGTCCGCGCGAGGCGCCTATCGCGAGCCGCACGGCTATCTCCGGCTCCCGCGCAGTAGCGCGCGCCAAAAGAAGATTCGCCAGATTGGCGCAGGCGATCAGAACGATCAGCCCCGTTGCCGCCATGAGCAGCCAGAGTGGAGTTCCATAGTTGCTGCGCAGCCCCGAAATACCGTTAGAAGCCTCCCGTGCGGTGAGGCGGTTCGCCAGATAACCTTTCGCCGTTTTTGGCGTGTAGGACGGGGGCAGCGTTGCCTGCATGACTCCCGGCGAAATGGCGTGGAGATGGGCGACCGCGCGCGGCAGCGTCCAGCCTGGCTTGAGCCGGCCGATAACGGAAAGCCACCAGCCGGCGGGATCGGCAAGCCGGCCACGATGATCGGACGACAGAAGCGCGTCCATGCAGAGGGGGACAGCGATATCGAAGCTGCGCCCCACTTCGAGTCCAAAGAATGAAGCGGGCGTTACCCCGACGATCGGTATTGAAAGCCCGTTCAGCGAGATCGAACGGGTTAGCGCGTCGGAGGAACCTGCGTATTCGCTTTGCCACCAGGAATAGCTGATCACGGCGGAGGGACTACATGTCGCGCTGTCATCCTCCGGCGTCAGAGGACGCCCGGCGATTGTATGAACGCCAAGAACGTGGAAGTAATCGCCGCTGACGTACAGGCTGTTGGCGAAACGCGGCTGGCCGCCGGGCGAAAGATTGAACCGTGACCACGACCAGGCGACCATTCCGGAGAAAGCCTGCTGTTGCGCCTGGATTGCCTTCCATTCTGAGTAAGTGGCAACCGCAACATCGCTCTCCCATGAGCCGGGCCGCGTATCCCCTTTCTCGAAATCCAGCGCGACCAGTTCGCCCGGATTTCGCACAGGCAGTGCGCGTATGCGAAGGGCATTGACTAACTCGAAAATCGCGGTATTGGCGCCGATGCCGAGGGCGAGCGACAGTATCGCCACCGCGGCGAACCCCGGGCTTGCTTTCCACTGGCGGACGCCGTAGACAAGATCGGCGCGGACGGAATCGAGCCAGGCGGAGATGTCCATATCGCGGGTTCTCTCTTTCTGCACGGAGTAGTTGCCGAGCCGGCGGCGGGCCACGCGCCAGGCTTCGGCCTCGGACATGCCGGAAGCGACCAGGTCGTCGACGGACTGCGCGAGGTGGTGCTGCAACTCGTCGTCAATCTCATTGCTGAGCTGTTCGGAACGGAAGACGTTGCGCCAGCGTGAATACCAGGGCATGGCTATGTGTACCGGAGGACGCGCGAGACGCCGCGCGTAAGGCGTTCCCAGTTTTCCTGCTCTTCGGCGAGCTGCTTTTTTCCGCGCGGCGTGATGGAGTAGACGCGCGCCTTACGGCCTTTATCGGTGATTTCCCATTTGGAGGAAATCCAGCCGTCCTGATCCATGCGGTGAAGCGCGGGATAGAGGGAGCCTTCTTCCACCTGGAGGAGATCCTCCGATACCGAATGGATGTGCTCGCACAGGCCGTAGCCGTGGAGAGGTCCGCGGGATTCGAGGGTGCGGAGTATGAGGAGGGTGAGGGTGCCCTGGAGTTTGTCGTTTTTCGAACGTGGCATAACTAGCTATGCATAGATGGCTATGCATAGCCTGGCAGAGATGCGAGGGCGGTGTCAACCGAAATCAGCGGGTGGCGATATAAAATACCTCAGGCTTGGAGTTGCCCAGGCGGGGAATCGGGCAGAATCGGCGCGGCCGGCAGAAAGCAGGCCGCGGTGAGGCCTGTCAGTAACAGCGATTGCAGTTTTTCCTGTAACGGATGGTCGATGACTCAGTTGGCGGCTTTACCGATGACAAGGGCGGGCATGGGATGGATTTCGTATTGAAAGCCGACCTTGGCTTTCATTGCCGGATCGTTATCGGTCAGCGGTTTGGGATCGACGCCTTCCGGAAGTTGCCAGAAGCCCGCGCCGAATCCGCCTGATGGCGCCGCGACGGGGCCATAGGCAACCGCCCATCCCTTTTCCGCGAAGCCCCTCCAGTATTCGGAGTGCTGCTGCATGATGGCGCGTTCGGCGTCCGTCATGGTCCACATGAAATCCGGACGTGGAGAGATCAGCTTCAGGAAAAAATATTTCATGGAGTTACTGTAGCGTGAGAGAGCACGGGTCGGGCGCAAGCCCGACGGGGCAGAGACCTGCCCCGCATTTTTTACAACTGCAACTGATAAATATTGAGCCCGGTCGAAGTGGGCGCGAAGAGATATCCGTTCGTCGTTGTCAGCATGCCGCTGAAGCCGAACTGAGTCTGGAACGGAACCAGGGTCATATTTCCGGGGTTGCGCGCGTCGACCACCATTAACGAAGACGGACCGAAGTTGTCGGTGGTCGGCGGCTTGTTCACGATCGCGAAAATGTTGTTGTTGAATGCGCTCGTGTAGAACGTTCCGTTCACCTGCAACTTCGTGGTTAACGTCGAGACGATCGATGGAGAGAGCGGATTGGTGATGTCCATCGAGGTCAGCGTCAGATAGCCCATGAAGTCGAAATCGGGGATCCCGGGATTGCGCTGCCCCGCTGTGTTTCCCGCGGCCAGCAGCGTGTTGCCGGAGATATCGAAGCTCAGAAGAATCGCGGACTGCGGCACCG
>Ga0070658_10002705_pt1 | contig 14747 bp, 10 predicted proteins | sample KBSC13metaG_FD_64664 | JGI IMG/M metagenome (GOLD analysis project Ga0070658, IMG submission 64664) | Corn rhizosphere microbial communities from Kellogg Biological Station, Michigan, USA - KBS C1-3 metaG | ecosystem: Host-associated > Plants > Roots > Rhizosphere > Soil ...
TTAAAGATGGACGCCGCCGCTTCCACGATCTGCTGGCGGGTCCGTGCGCCTTTTGTCAAAGTATTGGCTCGCACTCCGGTTCTCCAAAAAAGACCGATCGGTCTTTTACTTATTAAGATACCAGAAATCGCGCAAACGTTTCTGAAACCAATCGGTCTCTTTTTGATCCAAGAAGGTGTTGAAACCGAAGGTGAAGGCAATGACGAATGGAAGACTTCTGGCGGCGGGTTTCCTGGCGGTTGGTTTTGCATGGGGCCAGGCGGGATCGATTGACCCGCTCCGCTACTCGGTTGCTACTCCCCGGCCGGTGAATCCGGCGGAAGGCACTACCAACCCGAGCGCGCAGGCCACGCAGCGCCAGAATCCTTATTTGGGCAGCGTGCCCCAGAAATCCACCGGCGCGAATATTGATCTCTCTCTTAACGAAGCGGTTCAGCGGGGTTTGCGTTACAACCTCGGGCTCGTGGATGCCGGTCACGCCAGCGCTGACGTTCGCGCGGCGCGGCTGCGCGCATTATCCGCGATGCTGCCGCAAGTCACCGCGCGGGGGCGGCAGGCGTATGAAGATCTCAGCCTCAAGGAAATCGGGCTGAAGTTCCCGCCGATTCCGGGGTTCCGCGGACTGCCCGCCACAACGGGCGGATTCGGGTTTGAAGACGCCCGCGTTGCCGTCGAGCAATCCGTCTACAGCGCGCGACTTCGTGACGAATATAAAGCGCAGAAAACGGAAGAGCAGGCATCCACGTTCGACGTGAAGGATTCACGCGACGTCGTCGTTCTGGCGGTAGGCACTGCGTATCTGCAGGCGCTCGCCAGCTCGGCTCGCGTGGACGCGGCGAAAGCAAGGCTTGCGTCGGCGCGCGAACTCGATCAGCAAACGGCCGATCGCGTCAAAGCGGAAACATCCCCTGAGATTGACTCGCTGCGTGCGCAGGTGGAACGGCAAACCGCTGAACAGGCGGTTGCCAACGCGATGAACCGGCTGGAAAAGGACAAGCTCACGCTGGGACGAATCATCGGCCTCGCGGTCGATCAGCCTTTCACGCTGACGGACACGCTTGCTTATCGCCCGCTGACCGGAATGACGACTGAATCCGCGACGAGTAATGCGCTTCAGTCGCGCGCCGATCTCGCGAGCGCCGCAGCAGGCCTGCGCGCGGCGGAACTGAAGCTGAAGGCGGAGAAAGCGCAGCGGTTGCCGACTGTCTCCGTCAGCGCGGATTACGGCGCCGGCGGGGCCAACCTCGGAAACATGAATCAGGTCTATTCAATCCAGGGCAACGTCTCGGTCCCGATCTATACCGGCGGAAGAATCCATTCCGACATCGAACAGGCGCAGACCGAAGTCGAGCGTCGCCAGGCAGCGTATGAGGACCTCAAGGGGCGAGTCGCCTATGACGTGCGGATTGCGTGGCTCGACGCTGAAGCCTCCGATTCGAGCGTGAAAGTTGCCGAGCAAAACAGGACGCTTGCAGACCGCGCGCTGACTCAATCGCGCGATCGCTATGAGAACGGCGTGACGAACGTGCTGGAGGTTGTGCAGGCTCAGGAGACCGTGGCGCTGGCTGCCGACAACTATATCGACAGCGTCTACTCGTTCGATCTGGCTACCGTGTCACTGGCGCGCGCAATGGGCGGCGCCGACACGAAGCTGAAGGAATTGTTGGGAGGGAAGTAAGAGCGATGACACAGGAAGTGGAAACCGAAACCGAGCTTGTTCAGGAAAAGAAAGCGCCCCCGGCCAGCCGGCCGAGTGCGCCGCCGGCGGAAAAAGGACGCAATGCAACGCGCTGGATCGCGGGGTTCGTAGTCCTGCTGGTCGCCGTCAGCGGTTATCTGTGGTGGCAGCATTCGCAGGCGTACGAATCGACCGATGACGCACAGATTGAAGGCCATCTCGATTCAGTGAGCTCGCGCATTGCAGGCACTGTGACCTATATCAATCCGGCCGTGGAAAACAATCAATTCGTCAAGGCGGGAACGCTGCTGCTGGAACTCGACCCGCGCGATTATCAGGCCGAACTCGCGAGCGCGCAGGCGGCGCTGAGTGCGCGCAACGCCGAACAGCGCACGGCGCAATCGGCCATTCCAATCGCCAACGCGAACGCCTTCGGCCAGCTCCGCGCCGCCCAGGCCGCGAAGGCGCAGGCGGAAGCGAACGTCGAAACCGAGCAGGCCAATCTGATCGCGGCGCAGCACTCCCTGGAGCGGGATCAGGCACTTTATGCGCGGGCCGAACGTGACCGCGTCCGTTATCAGGCTCTCGTGCAGAAGCAGGAAATTTCGCGGTCCGATTACGACGCGCGGGCTACGGAAGCCACGGCTGCCGCGCAGGCTGTCGAATCGGATCGCGCGGCGATTCACTCCACGGAGCAGAAGATCGAGCAGGCGAAGAACGTCGTGGCGCAGCGGCAGGCGCTGATCGACGCGGCGAATTCCGCGCCGGATCAGGTCACCAGCGCAAAGACGAAGTCCCAGGCGGCGTCCGGTCAGGTGGAAGAGGCGCAGACTGCGATTGACACGATCAAACTGAACCTCACCTACACGAAGATCTACGCCCCGGCGAGCGGCATCATTGGCCGTAAGACCGTCGAGATCGGCAATCGGGTCCAGCCGGGACAGGGGCTGATGGTGATCGTTCCGGTCGACGACATCTGGATCACTGCGAACTTCAAAGAGACTCAGATGAAACACATGCATCAGGGGCAGCCTGTCTCAATTCACGTCGATTCGTTCGACCGTGACTATCACGGACATGTGGAGAGCATGCCTGGGGCGGCGGGGCCGCTGTTCAGCCTGTTTCCGCCGGAGAATTCGACCGGGAACTACGTGAAGGTCGTGCAGCGCTTTCCAGTTCGCATTCGCCTGAACAAGGATCAGGATCCCCAGCACACGCTGCGTCCTGGGATGTCGGTCGAACCGACGGTGACGGTGCGCTAAGAGGGATTGGCATGTCTGAGCAAAGCGGGTCTGATCAAACCATAGCGAAGCCGGCGGTGAATCCGTGGTTTATTGCCTTCACGGTCACGCTGGCGACCTTCATGGAATTGCTGGATACTTCGATCGCGAACGTTTCTCTCCCGTATATCGGCGGCGGATTGGGACGCAGTTATGACGAAGTGACCTGGATTCTGACCACATATCTTGTCGCGAACGCCGTGGTGCTGCCGATGAGCGCGTGGCTCAGCCGCGTATTTGGCCGGAAGAACTATTACCTCGGGTGCGTGGCGCTGTTTACGGTGACGTCGTTCTTCTGCGGACTGGCTCCTTCGCTTGGCATCATGCTTTCGAGCCGGGTACTGCAGGGGATTGCGGGAGGCGGTCTCGCGCCGGTGGCGCAGGCCATACTTGTCGATACATTCCCGGCCGCGAAACGCGCATCAGCGTTCGCGGTGTACACGATCGTGATCGTCACCGCCCCCGCCATTGGTCCGGTGCTCGGTGGCTGGATTACCGACAATTACAACTGGCGCTGGATCTTCTTCATCAACATCCCGATCGGCATTCTGGCCATGCTGCTCACGAGCCGCGTGGTGCATGATCCGCCGGCATTCGCGGAGGAACGCGCATCGGCCCGTAAGAACGGAAAGCTGAGCATCGACGGTATCGGCATCGCGCTGATCGCGATCGCTTCCGCCACGCTCGAAATCACTCTCGACCGCGGCCAGATCGAAGACTGGTTCGGCAGCACGATGATCTGCTGGACGCTTGCAATCGGCGTTCTTGGCTGGATTGCGACAGTTCTCTGGGAGCTCCGGGCCGAAGATCCGGTGATCGATTTCCGCTTGCTGAAGAGCCGCAACTTTGCGATCGCCAGCGCGATGTTTCTGGTCTTCGGCTTTGGCCTGTTCGGCAGTACGACGCTGCTCCCGCAGATGCTTCAGCAACTCTACGGATATCGCGCGACCGACGCGGGTCTGGTGCTCGGCCCCGGCGCTCTCGTGATCACGGTGCTGGCGCCGGTCGGCGCACAATTGATCCAGCGCCAAATCGCGACGCCGCGCGTGCTGCTGATCCTCAGTTCCGTCATCGGAGCCTTCGCCATGTGGAACTATGCGTCCTTCACGCTCGCGACAGACTACAGACATTATTTGCTGGCGCGCTGCCTGCAGGGCCTCGGTTATGCGTTCTTCTTCGTGCCGGCGAGTCTGGTCGCGTATTCGCAATTGCGGCCCGATCAGAACAATCGGGCCTCCAGCCTGACGAATCTGTTCCGCAACTGGGGTGGCAGCATGGGCGTGGCGTTCATCATTACGGCCAGCGAGCGGCGTGTCCAATACCATCAGACGATCACCGGCTCCACGGGCGACGCTTCGGCGCAGCTCCTGCCGGGCCGAATCGCCGGCCTGAAAGAATATCTGATCCAGAAGGGGTTCACGGGACCCGACGCCGATCTCGCGTCACCAGCGTACTTTTACCACCAACTCCAGCATCAGGTGAGTCTGCTGTCCTTCATGGATTGCTTCCGCGTGATCGGCTGGGTAACGCTCGCGGCGATTCCGCTGCTGCTCCTGGTTAAGAAATTCACACCCGATGGCAAAGCGCCGACAGCCCACTAACGGCTTTGGTTTTTAAGCGTCACCCGCCGTCGAGAGGAATTGCAAAATCGTTTCTCGGGGAGCATCCCGATGTGCTCCCGCGCCTTGCCGAAACCACTGACGCGCCGATTCCCCCGATCGAGTCGTGACCGTTACTTTCCGTCGTTCGCCTGAAGTTGCCATGCCTCACCGAAAAATCCAGCGTCGGCGATTTTGCCCGGCCAGCGCGGGCCGGGTGGCGTCGTCAGGTCAACCACTGCGTAATCCGGAAGGTATGCCACCTGGAACGAATTCGTCGACATCGCATACTCGCGGAATGTGATGCCGCTGTTGATCACCACGTACTTCTTCGGGTTCAGCGGGTTCGGATAAATCATTATCAGACCGTTCGTCGCCGACGGGAATTTGCTCGCGCCGAGCGTCACTGAATCCGCTGACCAGTGAATCGGCAGCTTATCGATAATCCGCGCCAGCACTTTATTGCTCTGCGGGTCGCCCCACAGCACGAGATTGCTCGACGCGATGTCAGCATCGGTGACGGCGCTGTCATCCTTCACCGGAGCATCGCCGCGCATCTGCGTCCGCCACAGATGAATCGCGTGCTGCTCTTCCGACTTCGCCCAGTCCCCCACCATGCTGTTCATGGGCGTTCCGGTGGGCGTGACCATCAGGAAGCTATCCATGAACGCGTCATCGATCGGCCCCTGCAGATCATGCCGCTTGCGAAGAACGTTCGGATCGTCCTCCGAGAGGGTCCACTTCCCGGCGGTCTTGCGCAGGTGCGCGTTCCAGGAACCGTCCGACATCGGCGGCGGCCCCGGTACCGTCTGCCCGTCGATCACGATTGAAACCTCCGTCCCGCGATTCAGCAGCCCCGCTCCCACGCCCATCTCAAAACTGACGGCCGAGACGTTGGTCGTGGTGGCTTGCAGCGTGTGATCGTTCGCGACCAGCGCGTTCACCCGCGCCCGATCCCAATGCTTCTCGAGTCCGTCCACCACCACCCAGCGCATCCGGTTGTATTTCAGGGTCCACGTTGTGAAGCGAACCTCGCGCGGCCATTCATCGCGGCCTTTCCGCGCGATCGCGTCCATCATGCCGTCGAGCTGCACCTTCGCGGCCGGCGTGTAGGCGTGGCCAATGTGAAGCCCCGTCACGCGCGAGAGCGTCAGGCCTTCCGGCTCCATATTGCGCGCCATGATATCCGCAGCCTGGCGCTGGGCATCCTGATCGCCGTTATACGCAATTACGGGAACATTGAAGAAGTTCCCTGCGTAGTCCGTAGCGTTGGTTAGATGCATGAGCTTGTCTTCAAACCAGGTGAGTTTCACGCCCTTCCGGGCCTGACCGGAATATTCAATGGTTTCGGTAAAACCGGCGCCCGGCGCCACCGCTGCAAAATACGTCCCGTAATGCGCCCCGATATGCCACGCCGACGCGCCACCCATGCTGAAGCCGCGGTCGAAAATGCGATTTTCGTCGACGCGAAAATTCTTTTTCACATCCGCCAGCGCTTCGAACATATCCACTTCGCCGGCGAATTTACTCGCATTGCAGTATCGCCCATAAACATGCAGAACAATCGTGTCTTGAGGCTGAAATTCGCCGGGATTTCGCATTCGGTCCCACAGGAAATTGACCTCGCTCAGTGTTTCGCTCCGTCCGTGGAACCAGACATCCACGCGCCAGTTGTGCGCCGCCTCCGGGGCGTAAGAAGGCGGCACTACCAGCCCGTAGGGCTGCACGCTCCCGTCGATTTTCGAGACGTAGCCCCGCGCCACAAGACCCGTCGCCCGGGTCCACGGCGCATCGCCGCGCGCAAGCTGATCGGCGCGCTCATTCGCGATCCGCAGGAGTTCTTTGGCCTTGAAGACATCGTCGGGCGAGAAAAACTCGTTGCCGTCCAGCGCGTAGGAGACGGCTTTGGCAAATACCTGAACATCCGCCAGATGCGGGTTTCCCTTGAGCCCGTCCAGTTTCGTCTGAAGACGGGTGAGGCCCGTACGCAACGCCTTTTGATCGGCCTCAGCGACCGCCACCCCCGGCGGCGGAACGATCTTGATCTTGTCCCCCTGCTGGGAAGCGGGCAGGCCGACCTGCGAATTCGGCGCCGGATTTTGTCCCAAAACGGCCCCCGCGAACGCCAGAAAAACCACCGCTGTCTTCATGGCCGACCATCATATCGAATAAGCATCGAAAGACTTTGTAAGCAAACGGGCTTTGTAACCGAATTGTGATACTCTGAGCCCAGAATGGTGCGTTGCGGACGCCACGCTTTGCCATAGGTTGGGAGAAAAATCAGGTGGCCGGCCGTACCTATCATCCCGGAAATGCGCGTAGCGGCGACGCTCGCTACTCGGACTGGCGCATCGTCCGCCGCATGGCCGTCCAGGCGCGCCCTTACTGGGGAAAAATAGTCGTCATTTTTCTCCTGAGCCTGGCCTCGGCCCCGCTCTCGCTCCTGACTCCGCTGCCCCTGAAAATCGTGATCGACAACGTGGTGAACTCACACCCGCTGCCGAAGATGCTCCGCGGCCTGGTGCCCGATAGCCTTGTCCAGTCACCGTCGGGAATGCTGCTGTTTGCCATCGGCCTTCTGGTCGGCGTCAAACTCCTGACCTATGTCACCTCGATGGTCAGCGCGCTTGTGGAGGCCTCCGCCAGCGAAGGCATGGTGCTCGATTTCCGCACCCGCCTGTTCGCCCACGTGCAGCGGCTCTCGCTTCGCTACCACGATTCCATTGGCACATCCGACTCGACATTCCGGATTCAATACGACGCTCCGTCGGTGCAGCAGATCACCGTGAACGGAATCATCCCGCTGGTTTCGGCGCTCCTGACTCTCCTCGGCATGATCTTCGTGATGGGCCGCCTCGATGTCATGCTCGCCGTTGTCTCGCTCGGGGTCGCGCCGGTTCTTTACTGGCTCGCGCGCCGTTTCCGCGGGACGTTACGGCAGCGCTGGAAAGACGTGAAAAAGCTCGAAAGCGCGGCCAATTCGGTGGTTCAGGAGGTGCTTTCCTCCATTCGCGTGGTAAAGGCCTTCGGTCGCGAAGGGCACGAAGAATCGCGCTTCTTCGGCCGGGCAACGGACCGCAAAAACGAGGTCATGCGCGTCTCGCTTTTGCAGGAATGGTTTGACCTTTTGGTCGGGATGACGATGACGCTCGGAACGGCCGGCACGCTCTACCTCGGCGTGATGCACGTTCGTTCCGGAGTGCTGACGCTGGGCGATCTCATCCTGATCATCGCCTATGTCTCCCAGCTTTACGATCCGCTGAAAGCGATCAGCAAGAAGATGACGGATCTGCAGAGCGCGCTGGCGAGCGCGGAGCGGGCGTTTACGCTGCTGGATGAAGCGCCGGAAGTGATCGAGCACTCGCACGCGCGGCCGCTCAGGCGGGCTCGGGGCGAGGTCAGGTTCGAAAACGTCTCGTTCTCTTATGACGGTATTCACCCCGTGCTGAGCGATGTGAATCTGGTGGTGCCCGCCGGTACCCGTGTCGGCATCAAGGGAAAGACCGGGGCAGGGAAGAGTACCCTGATGAGCTTACTCACCCGCTTCTATGATGTCTCGGATGGCCGGATTTTGATGGATGGCGTCGATATTCGGGAATATAAGCTGTCCGACTTCCGCGATCAGTTCGGCATCGTGCTGCAGGATGCCGTGCTGTTCTCCACAACGGTCGCGGAGAACATCTGTTACGGCCGGAATAAGGCTACGGAGGAAGAGATCGTGCAGGCGGCGCAACTTGCGAATGCGCACGATTTCGTCGTCAATCTGCCGGATGGATACAACACTCTGGTGGGCGAGCGGGGAATGCGGCTCTCAGGCGGGGAGCGCCAGCGCATCGCGCTCGCGCGCGCGTTCCTGCGTGACGCTCCAATCCTCATTCTTGACGAGCCGACCAGCGCTCTTGATATGAAGACGGAAGCGGCCATTCTCGAAGCACTCGAGCGACTGATGGCCGGGCGCACAACTTTCGTGATCGCCCATCGCCTGGGCACGCTCGACGGCTGCGATATGCACCTGGAAATGCAGGACGGCACTCTGTTGCAGCGCGCCGTTGCGGCAGCGCCGGCCGAGTGACGTCCGCGTTTCCTCGAAGGCTTTTTTAAACGGCCTCGGCGAGCTGCGGCGCGGCCGGAGCATCCATCACATACACCGTCGCCGGCGTATAGGTGAATCGGCGTTCGCGCAGACCCAGCTTGTGCATGAGTCGCCCGACGTGATCCTGATCGTAGCGGATGCCGAATACGCGCTCAATAGCTTCCGCCAGTTTGCCGGTCGTCCAGCGATCCGTTGAAAAGCCGTGAGCCTGCGCGCCTTCACCATACATGACGCGGATCGCATCCAGTTGATCAGCGGAGAGGCGGCTCGGGCGGCCGGTCGCGCGGCGTTTCTTCATTCCATCGAGACCTTTAACTACGATGGAACGATGCCAGCGGGAGGCGGTGGTGCGGCTCACACCGTAACGGCGCGCCACCTGCGATTGAGAGAGACCGTTGAGCAGCTCATTGGCAGCTGCCAGACGGCGAGTTTCCATGTCGTCGCGTGAAAGAGAGTTCTGCGGGGCAAGCATTCTTCTCGATGGCGCGCGGATTTTTACTGAAGCACCACCAGAATACACTACGAACAGGGAGCAAGTAAATTGTTTTCAGGTGAAAATTCGCCGGAACTCACCGTGGCCGTCAACGTCCAGGATGTTCGCAAGACCTACGAAGGTGGGGTTGAAGCCCTTCGTGGGGTTTCGCTCCAACTTCGGGCCGGTGAAATCACGGCACTTCTGGGCCGCAGCGGCTGCGGAAAAACAACGCTCCTCAACCTGTGCGGCGCGATGGATTTTCCGACTTCCGGCGTAATTCAGGTTGCAGGTCACGTCACGACCGGCCTTGGCGACCGGCAACTCACCCGCCTGCGTCGCGAAAAAATTGGCTTCGTTTTTCAGTTCTTCCAGTTACTCCCCACGCTGACCGCTATCGAAAACGTGGAACTCCCTCTGCTTCTGGCCGGCGCGCGCAATTCCATGCAGACCGCGCGCGAGCGCCTCGAATGGGTCGGGTTGCCGGAGAAGGCCGAATCACTTCCGTGGCAGCTTTCCGGCGGTCAGATGCAGCGCGTCGCCATCGCTCGTGCGCTGGCCCACACGCCAGCCATTCTGATTGCGGACGAGCCAACGGGCAATCTCGATACCGCGAGCGGAGAGGTCGTGCTCCAGTTGATCCGGCGCGCGGCCCGCGAGTTCGGCGCGGCGGTAGCGATTGCCACTCACAGCGCCGAAGCCGCGGCGATCGCCGATATCCGCATCCGCATGCGGGATGGCTTGATCGAGAGCATCGAGTGAGATTGCTCCCGCTCGTCCGGCAGTTCGTGCTCCGTCCGCTTCGGGCGGACCCGACGCGCACCGGCCTCACGCTGCTTGCGATTGCTCTGGGAGTGGCGGTTGTCGTGGCAATCGATCTCGCGGGCGATGCGGCGGTCGGCTCTTTTCAATCCTCGGTGACGTCGCTGCTGGGCCCGGTCGATTTCGAAATCACGGCGAACGGCGGCATCGATGAAAACGTGATGGCAAAGCTCACCGCGCTGCCCGTGAATGCGAAGTTCGGGGCCACCATCGAGCAGCGGGTCGCCACACGCGGCAATCTTCCTGTGTTGATGTTCGGCATCGAGACCATTCTCGATCCCACCGCAGCCGTTGTCTCGCGCGATCTTGCCACGCGCTTTAACTGGAAACCGGGCGATGTCGTCCGGCTGCACGCCGCGGCGCGTACGGCCGAGTTTCGCATTCGCTCTATCGATCCCGATGAGAAGAATGAATGGATCGCGGTGGATATCGCGCCCGCCCAACAGTTGCTCGAATCGTACGGGCACATCGATCACGTGGAAGTCATCGTCGGCGCGAATGAGAACGCGAACGCGGTGGAGCGCGCGATGCAGGGCGCCATTCCTTTCGGCTATGACATCTCTACCCCCGGAGCGCGGGCTGAAGACAGCCAGCGCATGCTGCGTGCGTTTCGTACGAACCTGGGAGTCCTGAGCTATATCTCGCTGCTGGTGGGAGCGTTTCTGATTTACAACACGATCGCCGTGAGCGTAGTCCGGCGGCGAGTGGAGATTGGAATTCTGCGCGGCCTCGGCGTCGGACGGCGGGGCATCCTCGCAATCTTTCTGGGCGAAGCGGCGCTACTGGGCATTGTGGGATCTCTTGCCGGAATTGCGCTGGGGCGGATTATGGCAAGCGCCCTGGTGGATACGATTTCGCGAACCGTGAACTCGATCTTCCTCACCAGTTCTCCAGGTAAAGTGGCATTTGCCTGGTTGCCGGCTCTGCTCGCATTTGCGGCGGGCACGGCAGTGGCCGTCATCTCCGCGCTTATTCCGGCGCGCGAAGCCGCGGGCGTTCCTCCGGCCGAAGCCATGCGCCGCGAAGCTCGCCAGCACGAGGCGCGTGTTCATGCCGGGCGCGATCTGGCGTTCGCGGGCGTCGCTTGTTTACTCGCCATCGTTTTCGGCCAATTCGGTCCTGTCGGCGGACGTCCGCTGACGGGCTATGCCGCCGCGCTGTGCGCAGTCGCCGCGGCCGCGCTGATTTCTCCCGCATTTGTCTCATCCGCAATCCATTCGCTCCGGGGGCTGCTTCGCCGCGTTCCGGGCGCCGCGGGATTGATCGCCGGACGAAGCCTCGTCGCCTCTCTGGCGCGAACGTCAGTCGTGGTCACCGCGCTCGCTACCGCCATCGCGATGACGATCAGCGTAGGGATCATGGTGACGAGTTTTCGGGAAACCGTCCAGATCTGGCTTGAAAACCGTCTGCAGGCCGATATTTATCTGCGCGCCGCGGGTCAGCCCGGCGCCGGCGTGTTCCCTCCCATCGCGCCTCAGGTGTATGGCATCGTGGCCGCCACGCCCGGCGTGGATGAGGTGGACGCCTTCCACGGCTTCTCTTTCCGCTACGAAGGCCAGCAGTCCACCTTCGGAGCAAGCAATACCGCCATCATGCTCCGCCACGGACCGCCGAAATTCCTGAGCGGCGATGCCGATACAATTCTGCGCAGCCTGCCCAACCGGAACCGCGTCATTGTCACCGAACCATTCGCCAATAAGCACCATGTGCGCACAGGCGACGTTCTGCGCATTGCGCTCGGCCCAACCCAAATACCGTTCACCGTCGCCGGCATTTATTACGATTACTCCAGCCATCGTGGTCTCGTGATCGCGGACTGGAGCACGATGCGAAAGTATCTTCCCGATCAGCCCGCAACCGACATCGCTGTTTACGTGCGCAAAGGCGTGAATGCCAATCGCGTTCGCTATGACCTCGAATCGCGCCTTGCCGATTACGATGTCTCGCTCGCGGCCAACGAGGCTTTGCGCACAAGCGCCCTCACTGTCTTCGACCGCACTTTCGCCGTCACCTGGGCACTCGAAGCCATCGCTCTCGTGGTGGCTATGCTGGGTACGGCGAACTCACTGCTAGCATTGGTATTGGACCGTCGCCGCGAGATCGGTCTCATCCGGTGTCTCGGAGCCGATGACGGGCAGATTCGCCGCATGGTTCTGACGGAGGCCGCTCTGATCGGGTTGCTGGCGGCCGGGCTGGGCCTGATACTCGGTACGGCGCTTTCACTCGACCTGATTTATGTGATCAACCGGCAGAGTTTCGGATGGACGATTCAGTTTCATCCGCCGCTCGGCCTTCTCGCAGCCGCCCTGTTCCTTTTATGGATTTTCACAGTCGCGGCCGGAATTTATCCCGCGCGGTTCGCCGCCCGGCTCCAACCCGCCGAAACGGCGCACGAAGAATAATTCAACAGGCAACAAGAAAGACGAATGAGTCAGAACACCCGTAATATCGCGATCATCGCCCACGTGGACCACGGCAAGACAACGCTGGTCGACGCCATGCTGAAACAGAGCGGCATTTTCCGCGCCAATGAGGCGGTGGCCGACCGCGTCATGGATTCCAATGACCTCGAGCGCGAGCGCGGCATCACCATCCTCTCGAAGATTACGGGGGTCCGGTTTCACGGCACCAAGATCAACATCGTGGATACGCCCGGCCACAGCGATTTCGGCGGCGAGGTCGAGCGCGCGCTGCGCGTCGTTGACGGCGTCATGCTTCTGGTGGATGCGAGCGAAGGCCCGCTCCCGCAGACCCGTTACGTTCTGATGAAAGCGCTGGAAGCGCGTCTCAAGCCGATCGTCGTCATCAATAAGATCGACCGTCCCGACGCGCGCGCCGGTGAAGTCCTGAATGAGGTCTATGACCTGTTCATCGATCTCGACGCCCAGGAAGAGCAGCTTGATTTCCCGGTCCTCTACGCCAACGCCAAAGCGGGTCTGGCAAAGACCAGTCTCGACGATCCTTCCGAAGATCTGCGGCCGCTGTTCGAAACGATTCTGCAGCACATTCCGCCACCCGCGGGCGACGAGGCCGCGATACTGCAGGCGCAGGTGGCGAATCTCGATTACAGCGACTACCTCGGCCGCCTGGCCATTGGACGCGTCTTCGAAGGAACGCTGCGGCATGGCGATGAAGTCGCCATCTGCAAGCTCGACGGCTCGATCCAGAAAACGAAGATCACGAAGCTGTATTCGTTCGAAGGTCTGAAGCGCGTGGATGAAACCGTGGCGATGCCCGGCGACCTGGTGGCCGTGGCTGGCGTTGAAGGCATCACAATCGGCGAAACCATTACCAGTGCGACCGATCCGAAACCGCTCGCGCCGATTCAGATCGACGAGCCGACCATCGGCATGACGTTCATGGTCAACACCTCGCCCTTCGCGGGCAAGGAGGGCCAGTTCGTCACCTCACGCAACATTCGGGACCGTCTCGACAAAGAACTGCTCACGAACGTCTCGATCCGTGTCGAATCGGATGCGCCCGATACGTTCCGCGTCCTCGGCCGCGGTGAGCTGCAGCTCGCCATCCTGATCGAAATGATGCGGCGTGAAGGCTTCGAACTGGCGGTCGGCAAGCCGGAAATCCTCACACGCCAGATCGATGGCCAGACCATGGAGCCCCGCGAACACCTCGTGATCGACTGCCCGGAACAATACATCGGCGTCGTCATTGAAAAGCTCGGCAGCCGCAAAGGCAAGATGGGGAAAATGATCAACAATGGATCGGGCCGTGTGCGCCTCGAATTCCATATCCCCTCCCGCGGGCTGATCGGGCTGCGCGGCGAAATCCTGACGGACACGCGTGGTACCGCGCTCCTGAATTCGCTGTTCGATGGCTACATAGAATGGCAGGGCGATATCCCGACCCGTCCCACGGGCTCGATGGTCTCCGACCGCGATGGCAAGGTCACCGGTAACGCCATCTTCAGCCTGCAGGAGCGGGGCGAGATTTTTGTCACTCCCGGCGTACAGGTTTACGAAGGCATGATCATTGGCGAGAACGCCAAGACGGCCGATCTGAACGTCAACATCGTGAAGGAAAAAAAGCTGACCAACATGCGCGCCTCCTCCGCGGATGAAGCCATTCGCCTCATCCCGCCGCGCATCCTGAGTCTGGAGCAGGCGATCGAATTTGTGCGTGAAGACGAACTGGTGGAAGTGACCCCGAAATCGATCCGGCTGCGCAAGAAAATTCTCAAGGCCAACCAGCGCTGACGGGGCAGGCGCTAAACTGTTCAGCGTGACGCGGCGTTCTCTGATTGGGCGTTCTTTGATTGCGAGCTGCGCCGCCCTCGCGGCGCACGGGCTTCAGGCGGCGGATGCCGAAATGCGGCTGACTCTGAAGCTGGCGAAGAAGCAATACCGGTCAGGCGAGCCCATCCTGCTGACCTGGACTCTCGAAAACGTGGGGCCGCGCCCACTCAGCGTGATTGCTTACGAACTTGCGGGAGGAGGGCGGCAGTTTTCCGGCCTGGCCCTGCAGGTCAGCGTGGGCGGCGGAACCGCCCGGCCGGCGCCCACTGCCTTTCCCTCGTCGGCGGTTCGGCCGGTCTGGAAGCAGCTCGCATCCGGGGAAACAATTGATCAGGATCTCGAACTGGATCGTTCTCTCGCCCTGATGGTACCGAGGCCCGGCCCCGGAAAGTATCATCTGACTGCCCAGTACTCACTGCAGGCAACCACCTCTCCCGCCGGAGACCCCGCCTGGAACGGCCGGACGGCCCCCGCCACGATCGACTTCGAAGTCGTCACGTAGCAGATTGGGTGTAGGAGTACTGGTGGTACCGTTTTTCAATTCCTGCCTT
>Ga0070658_10002708_pt1 | contig 14742 bp, 5 predicted proteins | sample KBSC13metaG_FD_64664 | JGI IMG/M metagenome (GOLD analysis project Ga0070658, IMG submission 64664) | Corn rhizosphere microbial communities from Kellogg Biological Station, Michigan, USA - KBS C1-3 metaG | ecosystem: Host-associated > Plants > Roots > Rhizosphere > Soil ...
CCCCAGGTCTGGAAAGACCTCGCCACGCAGCTCCGCGCCGATAGTATTCGCTCCACCACCGCGGCCGGTTCGGGTCACCCCACCTCCAGCATGTCCGCCGCAGACCTCCTTTCCGTGTTGCTGGCGGAGTATCTGCACTACGATTTCAACGATCCGCACAATCTCCGCAACGACCGCCTGATCTTCTCCAAGGGCCATGCCGCGCCGCTGCTCTACTCGGTCTATAAGGCTGCGGGGGCGATCACCGACGCCGAGATGCTGACGCTGCGCCAGTACGGCAGCCGCATCGAGGGCCATCCGACGCCGATCCTCCCCTGGGTGGATGTCGCGACCGGTTCGCTGGGACAGGGGCTTCCGACCGGAGTCGGAATGGCCTATAGCGGCAAGTTTTTCGACAAACTGCCGTATAAAGTCTGGGTCCTGCTTGGCGATAGCGAGATGGCCGAAGGCAGCGTCTACGAAGCCTTTGAACTGGGCGGACACTACCAACTGAACAACCTGATCGCGATCATCGACATGAACCGCTTGGGACAGCGCGGTCCGACGATGCTGGAGTGGCACGGAGAGGTGTATGCGGCCCGTGCCCGTGCATTCGGCTGGCATGCGATCCAGATCGACGGGCAGGATGTCGAGGCGGTCAATGCGGCGTATGCCGAGGCAGTGGCATCGGATAAACCGGTCTGTATCATTGCCAAAACCAAGAAAGGGGCGGGCGTCTCGTTCCTGGCCGACCACGAGGGCTGGCACGGCAAGGCGCTTCCGCCCGCGGATGCCGAGAAGGCGCTGGCGGAACTCGGCAATCCGAAAGGCGATCTCCGCATCACTCCGCAGCCGATGCGTGAGGGGGTCCCGGCCAGTCTTGGAGAGAGCGGCACATTTGTGCCTCCGACCTACGAAGTCGGCGCGAAGGTGGCCACCCGCGAAGCCTACGGCGATGCGCTCGTTGCGCTCGGCCATGCGCGGCCCAACGTGATCGTGCTGGACGGAGAGGTGAGCAACTCCACCTTCGCCGACAAGTTCAAGAAGGTGTTCCCGGAGCGATTTATCGAGGTCTTTATCGCGGAGCAGCAACTGGTTAGCGCGGCGGTCGGACTTCAGGCGCTGCAAAAGACGCCCTTCTGCTCTACCTTTGCGGCCTTCTTCGCACGCGCCTTCGATCAGATCCGGATGGCGGCGATCTCGCAGGCCAATATCAACCTCTGCGGCTCCCACGCGGGTGTCTCGATTGGCGAGGACGGCGCTTCGCAGATGGCGCTGGAAGATCTGTCGATGATCCGCGCGGTGCACGGCAGCTCCGTGCTCTATCCATCGTGCGCCACCACCACCGGCCACCTCGTCGCGCAGATGGCGACCCGCAAGGGCATCAACTACATGCGAACGACCCGTGAGAAACTCCCGGTGCTATACGGTCCCGAAGAGAGTTTCCCGATCGGCGGCAGCAAAGTGCTCAAGAGGTCGGACAGCGATGTCGCGACCCTGGTCGCGGCGGGCATCACCCTGCACGAGTCGCTCAAAGCCTACGAGACACTGGCAGCCGAGGGAGTCCATGTGCGCGTGATCGACCTCTATTCGGTGAAGCCGATCGACGCAGCCACCCTGAAGACGGCGGCATCAGAGGCGGGCGGTCTGTTCATCGTGGTCGAGGACCACTGGCCCGAAGGCGGACTGGGAGACGCGGTGCTGGAGGTCTTTGGCGGCGCGCAGGGCGCCCATCCGAACGTCGTCCGACTGGCCGTCAAGGCGATGCCTACCTCCGGGAAGCCGGCCGACATGTTGATGGCAGCGGGCATCGATGCGCCTGCAATCGTCGAAGCGGTGCGGGCAGCCGTTAAGAAGTAGCGGTAGAGCCGCCGTCGTCAAGAAGGAGGCGTGCAGTTCAAGCAAGAGTTTGAACTGCACGCCTCTATCATTCGCCGTATCTCAGAAATGCTAAACCTCCCTCTAGGGGACTGAAGAGTCCGTCTCGGGGAGGCCTGCATAGCACCGCAATTTTTTCGAATCCGGGTTGGCTTCGTCTTGAGCCATATCCTCAAAGCACACCAGCATACGTATTATACACGCTGACTGTCCGGTTGACTATAGGGGAATCTACGTAGTTTTACGTAACAATACCCTTATCCCCCCGTTTCCCGCCACACCCTCCCTTTGCGTGCAGCGATTTTCGGATTATAGGGCGATTTTGGGTTGACAATACCACGGAGGTCGGGTTATACTACCTGTGTATTGACCTATTCTACCGAAAGGGGCAGGGAGCGACGAGGTCGCGACCTGGCAAAACACACGATGAATCGTTTTCATCTGTCGTTTGATCTGTGTCTTATGCCGGGCATCAACGCGTTTCGCCGCCGGCAGGGCACGATTCTGCCTGCATCCCATCGCCTGACTTTCGGAGGAACTTCCATCTAACGCCACACCCTGATCCTACTTACCCCCGCCGAAAGCCACAGGCGCGACGCACATTGCGAAGCGGAGCCTGGGGCCTTTTTGTTGCCTGCTGCTCGCTTCCCGACTCACGTTTGCTGTTTTCCGTGTCTGCAAGGAGATCGCATCATGTCTGTTACGGAGTCTAACCCGCCGGAGGGGGAACGGGTCGGCACGGTCCCGACCTATCTGCTGGAAGAGGTTTTGATTCAACTGGAAGGCGACTACTCCGAAGGGAGCGCCTTCGGTCACCGCACCCTGGAAGTGACGCTGGAGTCGGTGCGCGTGCGCGAAACGAACGGCGTGGTCGCCTTCCAGATCCCGATCTCCGAGATCAAAGAGGCGCGCAACGAGCCGCTGGTCGGCGGCGGACGCCTGGAGATCACGGCCAAGAACGGGGATTTCTTTCCGATCCTGACCTATTCGAGCACGGTTTCGGCGCAGTTTTCCGAGGCGGCGCGCGGGATCGAACAGTTGTCGAAGGGCGAGCCGCTCAGCATCAATCTCAAGTCGGAGCGCACGCGGTGTATCAAGTGCAACCGTCTGCTGCCGGAGAAAGATGGCATCTGCCCTGCCTGTGTCAATCGCACCAAAACGATGGGCCGGATCGCCCAGTATCTGCGGCCCTACCGCAAGCAGGCGATCACCCTCACCCTTCTCTCGCTGGTGATGACGGGCTTGAGCCTCGCTCCCCCTGCAATTCAAGGCGCACTCATCGACGGCGTGCTGACTCCGCATCGCAATCTCGGCCTGCTCTGGACACTCATGGGCATCTGGCTGGTGACACTCGCGATCAACTCCGCTGTGCAGATCATGAACGGCCGACTGATCGCGTTTCTCGCGGGCAGCATCGCCGCGGATCTGCGCAGCAGCCTCTACCGCGCGATCGAGTTTCTGCAACTGAGCTACTTCGACAAGAAGCAGGTCGGCGCGATCACCAGCCGGGTGACGCAGGATACGGACCGGGTCTGGGGATTCCTGGTGGATGGGCTGCCCTACCTCGTCACCAATGTGCTGCTTCTCATCGGGCTGGCGGCCTTCATGCTGACCATCAATGTGAAGCTGACCCTCTGCATCCTCGCGCCGCTGCCGGTGGTCTTCCTGCTGAGCGGTCTCTTCTGGAAGCCGGTCTCGCAGATGTATCATCGGGTGGGGCAGAAGTGGGCGCGCTTCCATATCCATCTCAACGAGTCGCTGGCCGGAATACGGGTCGTGAAAGCGTTCGCGCAGGAGAACCATGAGAACACCAAGTTCCTCCAGCGCAATCAGGAGCTGAGGGACGCCGGTGTGCAGGCCGACAATCGGTGGTTTACGGTCTTCGGCGCGATGAGTTTCTTTACCAGTCTGGGCGCGCTTATCAACTGGACTGTCGGAGGCTATATGGTCTATCGAGGGCAGTTGTCGCTGGGCAACTTCTGGAAGATGCATCAGTTCCTCGGTCTGATCTACGGGCCGATGCAGTGGTTCGCGCAGGTCAACAACTGGTTCGGCCGCGCGATGGCCGGAGCGGACAGGATCTTCGAGGTGATGGATACCGAGAAAGAGGCTTATACGCGCTCGACCTCTTGTCCGGAAATCGTTGGAGAGGTGACCTTCGAGAACGTCCGGTTCGGTTACGACAAATCCAACCCGGTCTTGAAGAGCATGAACTTCACCGCGAAACCGGGCGAGATGATCGGGCTGGTCGGCAAATCCGGCGCGGGCAAATCGACGACCATCAACCTGCTCTGTCGCTTCTATGAGCCGGATGCCGGACGCATCCTGATCGACGGGATCGACTATCGCGATATGGAACTCCAGGCGATGCGCCGGCAGATCGGGATCGTCCTGCAGGAGCCGTTTCTTTTCAACGGCACGATCGCGGAGAATATCGCCTACGGCAAACCCGGCGCCTCGCTCGATGAGATCATGGAGGCGGCGCGCGCGGCGAATGCGCACAACTTCGTCCTCTCCAAGCCGGACGGCTATAACACGATGGTCGGTGAACGCGGCGCGAAACTCTCCGGCGGCGAGCGCCAGCGGATCTCGATCGCCCGCGCCATCCTGCACAACCCGCGCATCCTGATTTTGGACGAGGCGACCTCTTCGGTAGATGTCGAGACCGAGAAACAGATCCAGGAGGCGATCGGACGCCTGATCCAGGGGCGCACGACCTTCGCCATCGCCCACCGCCTCAGCACCCTGCGCAACGCCAGCCGACTGATCGTGATCGAGAAAGGCCAGATCGTCGAAGTCGGCACACACGCCGAACTCATGGAGAAACAGGGCGTATTCCATAGTCTCGTCGAGACCCAGAGCCAGGTGACGCAGATCCTCGGAGTTGGAGAGTGAAGAAAAAATGCAGATGAAATCCTCCGCGCGGAAGCGGAGGATTTGGGATCAGCGCGGGACGCGCAGTCCGCTTTTGCAGAAATACAGAAAGAAAGAAATACAGAAAATCCTCCGGAGGAAAGGAGGATTTGGGATATGCGGCACAGCCGCGTCCTGTTCAATGCGAAAGAAGGGAGGAGAAGGATGAAACCGGAGGAGTTGAAGCTGTTTTATGAGCCGAAGGAGCGCTTGCGTCTGACGGTGGGGCAGGAGCGGTCGTACATAAGCGTGAAGCCGGTCTGGGCGGCGCCGTTATCGCATCCGAACGCCTACCTGGCGCTGATGAACGGCAAGGGGGAGGAGATCACGGTGGTGCAGGATCCGCAGGAACTGCCGTCGGATTCGTGGGCGGCGGTGGAGCGGGAGTTGCGGCAACGCTATCTGACGGCGACCGTGCAGACGATTCTGCATGCGCGTCAGGAGTACGGAGCTACATATTGGACCGTGGCGACGGACCGGGGCCAGCGTGATTTCGTGACTCAGAGCTTGCAGGAGAATGCGCAGTGGTTCTCGGAAACGCATCTGCTTCTACTCGATGTCGATGGCAATCGTTTTGAGATTCCGGATGTCGCTGCCCTGGACGCACGCAGTCAGGCATATATCACATCGATCCTCTGATGATCTTGCCCTCCTGGATAATAGGAGGGCAATCGACCATAAAGTGACCGCGATCAGGTGATACATGTCTGCAATACCTTTAATATAGGCACCGCATCTTGGGGTCGTCAAGGGGTTATCACCCCTCGCTACGCGCCTTCGGCGATCGTCCTCCGGACGAAGTCGTCTGAAACTCAGACTTACACTGCTGTCCATGAAGGTGTGTTCCCACTTTAGCGGGCGTTCGATTTCGCAGCAACCTTTAGCGCAGAGCATATGGCCTTTTCCAAGTTAATACCGGGCCGAAAATCAACGTTCTACGCGACGGAATGAGTTACTGACTTCTCTCACTTCGTCCGGAGGACAATCCGCCGAAGGCGCGTAGCGAGGGGTGCTAACCCCTTGATTCCACCATGACATATTGGTAATGCTTGTTCGTTATTAATCGGAGACAATTAGCCCGCGTGCCCTCGCAATGTGGCTCATTTTAAAAGTATTGCGGACATGTACTTACGAGAGGGAATGCCGTGGTAGTAATAAGATCAATTCCAATACCGGGCGACAACCGGATTTCATCTCCGAACGCACAGATCCTGGGTGACAAGGATACAGCGCTTACCCTTACCGTGTCGTATCATTTCTTCGTTGTGGATGATTATGACAGTACCAAACGGCCAAAGAAGCGAATTGGAGAGATTTCGTTTACTTCGCTCATTGGCTTCCGCTTCTGTTGGGCTGAAATGGTATACGATGAGTACCCCGAGATATATGATGCCATGATTGCGGAGATAGAAAAGGGGCACAGTTATGTCCTGAATGAGATCATGTACTCCCCTTATATTGAGCATATGCTCTCTACGAACTACCATAGTCATTTAGACAATCGGATGGGCTACGATAGCGTTCAGGAAGCAGATGTGAAGCACTTTCAAATCAGCATCGACAAATATGGCGTGTTTGACGTATTAGCATTGGAAGTAAGCACGAACGAATATGAGGCATAACCGTTTCGCTTGGCCGGCAGATAGTCTATCTTAATATTGGGAATGATCCTTCTCAGTATTGAGTCTCCTCGAGTGGCAGCGATTGCTCCGGTGGGGGTTGGAGTCGTGGATTGACACAGAGACGAAGATGCTGTATGATGAGACCACATTCTGCTCATAGGTATTAACAACGATGATGAAACGCCGGGTCAGCAGTCATGATGTTGCACGCCATGCGGGGGTGTCGCAGAGTACGGTCTCACTGGTGTTGAGTGGGCGGGCGGGGACACGTATCTCCGCCGAAACCCGGCAGCGCGTTTTGGACGCGGCTGAAGCGCTCCACTATACGATCAATGTGGCGGCTCGCGCGCTGGTGACGGGGCGCACGAATCGGCTGGCAGTCGTGCCGATCCATCCAGGAGGGCTGCTGGACCGCGATATGTACTATGGGCAGGTGCTCAACGGCATCACGCTGGGTGCGCTCGAAGCCAATCACAATCTGCTGCTCCACTCCGCCAACTATCCCGACTGGCAGACACTTCAGGGAGACATTCTTAATGGTTCCTCGGACGGCGCGCTGCTCATTGGGCGCAAGCACGCCGATCCCTTGACCCAGGCGCTGCTCAACGCCGGGTTCCCGACCGTCTGCATCTCCTACTACACCGCGCATCCGGCTTGTGTGGCCGTGGATTGCGACAACGTCGGCGGGGGACGGATCGCGGTGGAGCATCTTCTGGCGTGTGGCCGCACGAGTATCGCTTTCTTTGCGCCCTCTGCTGTCGAAACCTGGGTGCAGGAGCGGCGGCAGGGAGCGGAGGAGGCGCTGCGCGCAGCAGGGCTGGACCCACATACGATGCTGATCCTGGGGGAGGAGTATAGCGATCGGAGCGAGGGCTGGATCGAGCGTCTGGTGGAACGGCTCCGCACCTCATCGCCCAAGCCTACCGGACTGTTCTGCTCGGAGGAGGGGCAGGCGCGCGTCTTGGTGGAAGCGCTGGGGGATCACGGTGTACAGGTGCCGGAAGAGTTGGCGGTCGTCAGTTTCAACTCCACGGAGATGAGCGCGCGGGCACGACCGCCAATCACGTCGGTGCGCCAGCCGCTGGCCGAGATCGGACGGGAGGCTGTGCGTCTGCTCCATGCGATCATCGCCGGAGAAGAGACGCCGCCGGGTGTGCGTCGCCTGCCGGTTCGTCTGGACATTCGGGAATCGACCTGTTCTGTGGCCGAGAATCTGTAACGATCGGCCGCGTTGTGAAAGGAAGTTGGATGTCATGAACGAGAGCGCGCACTACCATGTCGAACGGTGCCGACAGATCGCCGTGAGGGGCCTCTGGCTGCTGGTGGGGCTGTTGTTCTGCCAGGGCGTACAGGCGCAAGGGAGCGCGCCCTATGCGTGGATCGAGGGAGAGGCGACGGGCAAGATCAACGTCAAACCCAACATTTCGGGATGGGGACAGAAGCAACTGCTCTCGGATGCCCAGTGGCTCCAGATCTCGATCGATGCGGACAAGGTCGAGAAGGAGCTGCCTGCGGGCGGCGCTGTTCTCGCCTACCCATTCCAGATCGCGCAGGCAGGCGACTATGAGGTCTGGAACCGGATCGGGTATGAGTTTGTGCGCTCGCCGTTTGAATGGCGTGTCGATGGAGGCGCGTGGAGCACGGTAAGGCCGGACGATCTCACCACCGACCTGATGGAGTTGGCGGACTGGAACGAAGTCGCGTGGATCAAGATGGGGATGTCGGCGCTGAAAGCAGGCGCGCATACGCTGGAGATCCGTCTGGCGATGACGAAGGATGACAAGGGCAAAGCGGCCCGCATTCTGTATGCGTCGGATGCTCTGTGCTTATCGCGAGGGAAGTTTCATCCCAATGGAAGGTTTAAGCCGGACGCCGACTATCGCACTCCGGTCGATCGTGAGGCGGCAGAGAAGGTTTTCGAGATGCCGGCGGCATCCGCCGATGCGAAGCGGGTGGTGTTGCCGTTGAAGGGCGTCTGGGAGATCTGCCGACACGACGAGCAGATGCCCGGTGAGGTCGCCGCGCCCATCAAGGACTTCCCCGAGCAGCCCCACTGGTACGGCATCGACGTTCCCGGTGACAAGATGCAGCATCCGGAACTGGTGATGGCGCATCGCCTCTGGTATCGCACCCATGTTCGAATCCCGGCAGGTTCGGAGGGGCGCTCCTTCCATCTGGACTTTCCCCAGAACAATCTGAATACGACGGTCTATGTCAACGGCGTCTACTGTGGGTTCAATAAGAACCCGTTCGCGCACTTCTCCATCGATGTAACCAGGGGAATCCACCCCGGTTTGAATGAGATCTGGGTCGGTATCAAAGACGCCTATTACGGCTACTCCGCCAACCCCGACGATCCGATGAAACTGCGCAAACATTTCAACCTCCCACTCAGTTTCACCCATAACGGCTTTCAGGATCTGGCCTATCCGATCTGGAACGCGTTTCAGTCCGGTCTGCTGGTGACGCCCGCACTGGTGGAAACGGGTTCGGTCTACAGCGCCGATGTCTTCTGCAAGCCTTCCGTAGCGCGGAAAGAGCTGGCGGTCGATGTTACGGTGGCTAACCCGGCCGAGCACCCGGTCACGGGAGAGGTTGTCTGCGCGGCGGTCGATGCGGCGACAGGGCAGGTGGCGCAGACCTTGAGCGCGAAGTCGTTTACGGTGGCGGCAGGCGCGAATCAGGTCGTCGCGGTATCGGGGGCCTGGAGCAGTCCGAAACTCTGGTGGCCGGACGCGCCGCATCTCTATCTGCTGCGCACAAATATCGTTCTGGATAACAAGGTGGTCGATGTCTCCGAGACGCCGTTCGGTTTTCGCGAGTGGACGATCGACGGCATCCATTTCAAACTCAATGGGGTCAACTTTCACGGTTACCAGGACGCGCATGGGGAGGGCACCAAAGAGGAGTGGCTGGCGTTCCACCGCAAAACCCATCAGGCGATGATGCGCTTCTGGGGCACCGAGTGGAAGGGGTTGCCGCCCGAAGAGGCGCTGCGTTTCTTCGACGCCAACGGCGTGGTGGTGCGGCGACAGGGAATGCTGGACGGCGAGGCGATCGGCTACAACGCGATCGAGACCGACCCGGTCTTGAAGAAGAAGTACGGTTCCGAGATCAAGATGGACCTGATGCAGAACTGGCGGGATCAGATGGTCGCGCAGGTGCAGGGCGAGCGCAACCATCCCTCGGTGATGATCTGGTCGATCGAGAACGAGTGGCTCTATATCAACTGCATCAATCTATACGGTGGGCTGATGGACGCCTTCGAGTCGGAGGTGGCCCGCACCTCCGACGCCGTGCAGAAGGCAGACCCGACCCGCCCGACGATGACCGATGGCGGCGGCGCGAACAAGAATCAGACGATGCCGGTGCACGGCAACCACTATGTCGCCGCAAGTACTTTTATGCAGTATCCCGGACTGGCTTACAAAGCCAATCCCGACGGCGGTGGGCGGGGACGCTGGACCTGGGACGAGAAGCGGCCACGATTCATCGGGGAAGACTACTTCATCGCAGGCAACCATCCCGAACTCTCCACGATCGCCGGGGAGGATGTCTTTCGCGGCAAGGACGGTTCGCTGCCTGCGGCCGGCCTGATGGCGCGCATTCTGAACGAGGGCTATCGCTGGGCCGATTTCGGCGCATGGGATCTCTATATGCAGCCGTCCGACGGCGACAACAGCCAGTACAATGCGCTCGCGCCACGGGCGGTCCTGTGCCGCCAGTGGGACAGCACTTTCGGCTCCGGCCAGACCGTCAAACGCACCCTCGCCCTCTTTAACGATACCCACTACCCCGATCCGATCGACCTCACCTGGACGCTGACCATCGGTGACAAGAAGGTGAGCGAACAGACGACCACGCATCGCGTCGCACCGGGCACAAATGAGAAGTTTGAAATCGCGCTCGCCATGCCTGCCGTGACGGCGCGGCAGGAAGGGCACTGGACGCTCAAACTGACCGTGGGAGGCAAAGAGGTCTTCCAGGATATGAAGCATCTCTCCGTACTGCCGGGGTTGGGCGTGGGGCAGCCATTCGGACTCAGCGGATTCATGGCGCAGAGGCTGGCCGTCTATGATCCCAAAGGGGCGGCCATCGCGTTCCTCAAGAGCCGGTATATTCCCTACACGCAGTTGACATCGCTCACCGTGCTACCGGATACGGCGAAGGTGCTGTTGGTGGGCAAAGATGCGCTGACGCCGGCAGAGAGCGGCTCTTCGCACCTTGCAGCCTATGCGGCTTCAGGGAGAACCGTCATCGTGCTGGAACAGCAGAACCCGCTGTGCTATCAGGGGCTGACCGGGGAGGCGGAGACGGCCATCAACGAAGGCCGCGTCGCCTTCGCCGAAGACCTGGGCCATCCGGTCCTCCAGGGGTTACAGCAAAAAGACTTCTTTACCTGGAGCGCTGATGAGGTCGTCTATCGCAACGCGTATGTGAAGCCGAAGCGGGGAGGCAAATCGCTGATCGAATGCGACAACCTCGTGCTGAACAGCGCGCTGATCGAGATGCCTGCCGGGAAAGGACTGCTGCTGCTCAGTCAGTTGACTTTGGAGGAAAAACTGTCCACCAATGCGGTTGCCCAGCATCTCCTCACCAATCTCCTCACCTACGGCATGAACTATCGGCTGACCTATCGCCCGGTAACCTTCACGCCCTCCGCAGAACCCTCACAATCCAATCTCTTGCAGAAGACGCTGGACAGCGTGGGGCTGAACTACACGAGAGCCTCCGACCCGCTACAAGCCCTCTCGGGCGCAGGCAGCAGGGTGGCGGTGATCGCGGCGACTCCCGACAACCTGAAAACTCTGGCAGAGAACCAGCCGAAGGTCGACGCCTTTACGCGTGCCGGAGGCTGGATCGTCCTCAACGGCCTCACCCCCGAAGGATTGGCGGACTACAACCGACTGGTCGGCTACGACCATATGATACGCCCCTTCCGGCGCGAACGCGTGACCTTCTCCCCCAATCGCAGCCCGCTGACTGCCGGGATCTCGACCGGCGACATCGTGATGTATTCGGCCAAGCGAATTTTCGACTATCAGGAAGGCAACTATGTCGCCTCGGATGAGTTCAGCTATGTCGTGGACTACGATGAGGTCGCGCCCTTCGCCAAATTCAACAATCCCTTCTACGAGAATATCGTGAACGGCTTTGTCTCGGCGGACGGGTGGCCGCTCATCGTCGATGTCGATATGCCTGCGAACGCTGCGCCGCTGGACATCCACATGGAGTTTCCGAAGCCGCAGACGATCAAGGAACTCACCTTTATCGGCAACACCTTCTACTACCCGACCACCAAAATCAATCTGCTCTTCGACAACCAACCGGCCAGCGGCGTCTCCTTTACCACGCGGCCCGACAATCAGCCGCAGAGTTTTACGCTGCCCACACCGCGTACCGGCAAGAGCATCGACCTCCAACTGGCGGAGTGGAAGGTCCTGCCGAATGTGCGGCCCGTCATCGGCCTCGATAACATCTCCCTGAAAGCGCAGCGCGATCCGAGCTTCTATCAGAAGGTGAAGCCGATGCTCAACGTCGGCGGCATGATGGAGTATCCGCGAGGGCAGGGCGGCATCGTCCTCTGCAATCTGCTGTTCAAGGAGACCGAAGAGGTGCCGGAGAACGCGGTCAAGAAGCGCAGCATTCTCGCAGCGCTGCTGCGCAACCTCAAGGCCCCCTTCTCCGGGAAGAGTATCATTGCGGGGGAGAGCCTCGACTATCGCCCGATCGACCTGGCGAAACAGGCCAATCAGTACCGCGATGAGCGCGGCTGGTTCGGTGACAAAAGTTTCACCTTCAAAGATCTGCCCACCGGCAAGCATGTCTTCGCAGGCGTTCCGTATACGGTCTACGACTTCCCGACCTCCCCTGTCCCGACTGCCATTATGCTCGGCGGCAACGGCATCCCGAACAACCTACCGCAAGAGGTAAAGGGTATTCCGGTCAACCAGAAAGCCGACGCCCTGTTCTTCCTGCAGACCGCCCGCCTCGACCAGCGTCGGAATCGCGACGAGATCCAGAAGGATCGCAAGTTCGAGATGGCGCGCTACATCGTCCACTACGCCGACGGTCAGACCGCAACCATCCCGCTCTACGCCGAGCTGGACCTGGACGACTATCGCCAGAAAGCGCCGGCCCCACTTCCGGGCGCGCAGATCGCCTGGACCCACAAATACGAAGGGACCGAGTTCGAAGCGGTCGCCTACTCCAAACAGTGGAACAACCCGCGCCCAGCGGTCGCCATTCAGAGCGTCGATCTCGTCTACGGCCCCGACCGTCGCGGCATCCCCGTCCTCCTGGCGTTGACGGCAGCAACGTCACACTAACGTCACGCTGCGCAACGCCGGGCGATTAGACCTAATCCTGTAAATCTTGTTAATCCTGTCTAAAATGCACTCTCTGTTCTCCTGACGATTGCCTGACGCTAACGATGTATAGTAAGCCGGACGGTGATCCTGGCCGCATCGAGTCAGCGAAAGGAGAACGACTTGGAACGACGACAATTCTTACAGTGGATGCTGGGCGTGCCGATCGCGGGCAGCGCACTGCTCGCCGGATGTGGAGGCGGTGGGGGAAGCTCGGCAGGAAAGAATCTTACCACGACCCGTGGCGTGATCAAACTGCCGACCGGGTTTACGCTGGCTCCGACCACGCTCAAGGTCGAAGCGGGATTCGGCGGTACGCCGGTAAAGAGCGATGGCGCTTTTGAACTCACCGTGATGGATCACGCGGTCGGCCCGACGCTCGCCTGGCTGCGAGACGCGACGAAGGTGATCCTGGTAGGGTTTGTAGATTCCTCCACCAATACGATCGACGCGCAGTCCAGCGCGGTGGCCCTGCTCTACTTCTCGCTCGGCGGATTTACGACGCCTCCGGAAAACAAGAAGACGCTGCTGGATCTGATCAAACAGGAGCCTTCGGTCGCGCCGCTGACGGAGACGATCGCCCGCCGGGTCGTGGTGAATCCGTTCGCGCTCACCGATGGCGACGCTGAGATCGGAGCCGCGTTGAAAACCGCATCCGATGCGATCCTAGCCCAACGCCCCTCTCGCGCGGCAACCAGTCTCCTCCCGAAGCAGACCCGGGCAGGCGGTCTGGATTCGCTCCTGCTCCTCACGCCTTCGGGAATCAAGAGCAATCTTGAGGTGCTTCAAGGCACACCGCCGCAGAGCTTTATCGCCACCAACCACGCCCGACGCTGGTGCAAAGTGTTCGTGTATGAGACTGGAACGGAGGACAAGGCCGGCGCGAGAGTGAACTATCCCAAGGTGAAGCAGAAGCTGCCTTCTCTGCCGCTGAGTTCGACGCGGGCGCTGGGCATCAAGACCTCGATCTTCGGCTTCTTTGCGGGCAATTCGACCTTCACGCCGGTTTCGACCGCACCCTTCACGCTCGATCTGGTCGATAACTCCGCGAAGACGTTTTTTGACATCGTGGTATTAGGCTCCTCTGCGCGTATTTCCGATCCTGGCTTCTTTACCGATCCGAAGTACGCAGATGAAGTGGCGCGCTGGCACGAAGAGCTGATTGCGCTGAACCTCCTCTCGTGGCTGGGTGATGTGGTCTTCGGACTGTTGCTGGAGATCTGGGGACTGCGTGGTATCACCCAGGACCTGGCGGCGGTAGAGGCGGCGATCACGAATTTCCGCAATGTCGAGATCGCGGGATGGAGCGCCATTCTGGCGCTGGCCGAGAGTGGGAAGTTCAATCAGGCGACGACGGAGTTTCTGGCCTTCTCCTCCAGAAGCGCCGCCAACGCGGTTCGGCTGCGCGCAGCACTGGCGCCGCTGCTGCCTGCCCTGGGCATCAAAGCTGGGCAGGAGGAGATCGCGGCGGGCGCGCAGGTCTGCCTCAAGATGTTCCTGGCGGCCCTCTCAGCCGCGGATCTCATTCTAGGAGCCGTGGATATCGGCGCGGTACTCTTCGATCTGGCCAATTCGGAGCGGGGTGAACTCTGGCAGGCGACCCTGGTAAAGCAGGATGTCCACCTCAGTCCGGCCACGACAACGATCAATCCTGGCAGCGAGGCGACCTTTACCGCGACGGTTCCAGGCGGCACGTCCGGAACACTGAAATACAAGTGGAGCGTCGCCTCCCAGTTCGCGGTGCTGACGGATACGGCGGGCGGACAGTCCGGAAAATCGTTCGAATCGAATAGCGCTTCGGTGACGCTCGCGACGACGCCCTCCGATAAGAGCACCATCACTGTCTCTGTCGAGGTCTTCTCGGTGGCTGCCAATGGGGCGCGTACCAGTCTGGGCACCGCTCAGGCCGTGGTGACCATGCATGAGGATGACGCACCGCCGTTCGGTTCGGTGATCGTGAAGCTCTCGAATGCGCCTGGGGG
>Ga0070658_10002709_pt1 | contig 14738 bp, 13 predicted proteins | sample KBSC13metaG_FD_64664 | JGI IMG/M metagenome (GOLD analysis project Ga0070658, IMG submission 64664) | Corn rhizosphere microbial communities from Kellogg Biological Station, Michigan, USA - KBS C1-3 metaG | ecosystem: Host-associated > Plants > Roots > Rhizosphere > Soil ...
ACGGTATTTTGGCCTCGACGGTTCTCACGTCGTAACGCGTTATAAGGGGTGTCGAGACTATGTTCGGCGCCGAACGCCGTCACCTCATCCTCGAGCTGGTGCGCGCCAACGGTGCGGTCTCCGTGCGCGATCTCGCCGAGGCAGTCAACGTTTCTGAAGTCACCGTTCGCCGCGACGTCTCTGCGCTCGAAAGGCGCGGCCTGCTCGACCGGCGGCGCGGTGGCGCGATGGTGCCAGGTCGAGAGGACGGCGAAACGCTGATCCTCGGCGGCGAAGCCACTCTCCCCCGCACCACCATGTTCGGCGCCGAAAGGCGTCACCTGATTTGCGAGCTCGTACGGGTGAACAAGGCAGTGTCGCTGCGTGAATTGGCGCGGGCGGTCAACGCCTCTGAGGTCACCGTGCGACGCGATCTCAACACTCTCGAAAAGCGCGGCCTGATCCAGCGTGCGCACGGCGGCGCAATCGTGCCCGACGCGTTGCTCTACGAGCCGCCCACCGAAGAAGCGCGCACCCCGCACAGCGACGAGAAGGCCGCGATCGCTGCGCTAGCAGCGACATTGGTCGAAGACGGCGACGCCATCATGCTCGGAGCAGGCACCACTGTATGCGAGTTTGCCCAGCGACTGGCGCCGACCAAACCCCTTACGGTGCTGACGAATTCAATGCTCGCAGCACGTGCCCTGGCCACGACGCACAACGTCGATCTGGTCATGACGAGTGGCGCGCTCGATGCGTCTACCCTCGCGCTCGTCGGCAGCGGTGCCGAGCAATGGATGGCCGGTCACCGGGTACGGCGCGCCTTCATCTCAGGCACCGGCCTCACCGTAGACCGCGGGCTTTCCACCACTCACCTGGCGATTTCTAGTGTCGACCGCGCGATTGTCGGCAGCGCACAGGAGGTGGTCGTGCTTGCCGACCACACCAAGCTCGGGGTCGAAACCACCTACCAAACAGCACCTTTGACCCGCATCGACCACCTGGTCACCGATCACGATTCCGATCCGGCGATTCTCGACACGCTGACCTCACGCGGCATCAACGTGCACGTCGCGCCGAATCACGAGCACTACGAGGCCGCCGGCACCGGCTGAAGCCCTGGTTCTGGGGTTCTGGGGTTCTAAGGTTCGGTGACTGGTGCCTGTTCAGCCGAGTTCGCGAAGCCGCTCCGCAGCCGCTTCGGGCGCCACGTCGTTGGTGAAGGCATCCATCGCAGATTCCGAACCGGCAAGGTATTTCAGTTTGTCTGGCGTGCGGCGCGTGGTGAACAATTCGAGATGCAATGCGAACCGGTCGCGGCCCTCACGCACAGGCGCTTGATGCCACGCCGAAATGTAGGGCGCCGGCTCGTCGAATAACCGATCGAACCGCCCGAGCAGATCAAGATAAATATCGGCGAACCCGGCCCGCTGGCGGTCGTCGAGCGCCGCCACATCGGGCACCCGACGATTCGGGTACAGGTGTACCTCATAGGGCCATCGAGCAGCGCGCGGAACAAACGCCGTCCATGCAGAATTCGTTGCAACCACTCGGGTTTTATCGTCCTTTTCGCGTTGTACGACGTCGTCGAAGAGGTTGCGTTTGGTGCGTCGGTAGTACGCAGCTGACGATGTGAGCATCGCAGCCGTGCGGGGCGTGACGAAGGGATAGGCGTACACCTGACCGTGCGGATGATCGAGAGTGACCCCGATGTCGTGCCCGCGATTTTCGAAACAGAAGACTTGTTCCACGCCAGGTACTTGCGAGAGCTCGATGGTGCGGTCGATCCACGCGGCCATCACCAGGTCGACGCGCGGGTGATCGAGGGTCGAGAACGACGCACCATGCGCCGCGGTGAAGCAGATGACCTCACACCGCCCGGCGCCCGGGCGCACAAGCACATCGCCGCCGTCGGAATGCACGGCGGCGACGGCTTCGCCGCCGGCCGCGGTCAGCGCAGGAAACCGATTCTCGAACACGACGACGTCAAACGTGGGCGCCGGAATCTCGGTGAGCCGGCCGGCGGTGCTCGGGCAGAGTGGACAAGAATCCGACGCCGGATGATACGTGCGGTCCTGCCGGTGCGAAGCCACGATCACCCAGCGATCGAGCAGTTCGTCGTACCGAATTTCGGACGACGTTTGCGTCGGCGTCAACGGTCGCAGATCGGCGTCGTCACGACTTACGTCGTCGCGCTCATCGAAGTACATGAGCTCACGACCATCGGCTAGCGAGATCGAGGTCTTCTTCATCCACTTCTTCGATTCGTGGGCGCGCAAAAGCGCGTGCGGTAATCGTGAATATGCTTGGTACTGAAGAACAATGCGCCTTGTGGGATCAACCCGGATCTAGCGGCCGGAGCAAGCTATGTCGTCGCGTCATGGCAACCGTTGTAGTCGGCTCAGGTACGTCTGGACGATGACAACGATGGCGAGAAAGGCGCCATTGACTGCGTCTGAAGCCGACGATCCGTACTTCGACAGGTGCACACCGATCAGGTTCTGGATCACGGCCAGCAACAAGACACCGGCTGCGGTGCCCGTGATGGATCCGGCTCCTCCGGTCAGCAGCGTGCCACCGATGATGACGGCAGCGATCGCGGTGAGTTCGTATCCGACGCCGATGTTCGTGACGCCCGACTGCAACCTCGACGCGTTGAGAGCACCGGCTAACCCGGCCAGCGAGCCGGACAGGACGTAGACCAGCGCCCGCGTACGTTGCACCGGAAGTCCCATCAACACCGCCGCGCTTCGGGAACCACCGATGGCGAACAGCGCCTGACCAAATCGGGTGCGCTGCAACACAATTGTGCCGATACCGAACAGCACGACGGCCGTCATGATCGGGCGCCAAGACCCGCTGCCGAAGTTGAGAAACGCCGAGTGTTGCGGCACCAGATACGTCGAGCTGCCTTCTTTAGAGATCGCCTGCATCAGACCGCGCACGCCGAGCAAGCCGGCTAGCGTGACGATAAATGGTTCCATGCGGGCACGGGTGATGAGCAAGCCCTGCACGAGGCCGATCAGTGCAGAAACACCGACAGGCAGCAGAATGGCGACCACGGGCCCACCGTCGATCGATCCGCGCGCGGCGAGCACTCCGCCCAGCGCGAACATCGAGCCGACCGAAAGGTCAATGCCGCCGGAGATGATGACGAACGTCATGCCGAGTGCGAGCAGTGCGGTATAGGCGTTGCCGACCAGGATCGACTCGATGTTGCCCCACGACGCGAACCCTTGTGAACCAAGCGATGCCACGACAACGACGACCGCAAGAACTGCTTCGCCGCCGTGGTTTTGCACCAGGCCAGTGACGCGTTCCTTGCGCGAATCGCTCGCGGCGACCGTAGTGCCGCCGAACGGCTCGGCGGCCTGTGGTTGTGTCGTCACCGAGCTCATCGTCCGCTCCGTCCGCGTGCCGCGTAGACCGCGAAGCAGATGATGATTGCTTCGATGATCTGTGACCACGAATTCTTCACGTTGTGCTGTATCAAGGTGGCTTGAACGAGCTGCATGAAAATGGCACCCGCTACCGTGCCGACCACCTTCACCTTGCCGCCCGACAACGGGGTTCCGCCGACGACGACCGCCGTAATCGCGCTGAGCTCGTAAAGCAATCCGGCGCCGGACGGATCGGCTTCTGCGCCGTGACCGACGATGAGAATGCCTGCTATGGCGGAAAGAATGCCGCAGATGACGTACACGAGCACGAGAACGCGGCGCACCGGAGTTCCGGACAGCTCGCTGGCAGCGCGGTTGTCACCGATCGCCATGAGTTGGCGCCCGAAGGTACTTCGCCGCACGACGAACGCCACGATGGCGACGACAAGTGCCGCGAGAAACGCCATCTCGGGTACGCCGAACCAGTTCTTCACACCCAGGTCATCGATGAACTGATTGTTGACCGGCTTCGCCGATGCACCGTTGATGATGACCGCGAAGCCACGCAGGCCGATCATCAACGCAAGCGTTGCCACAATCGGCTGCACTCTGGCGAACGCCACCATCGATCCGCCGATGGTGCCCGAAACGCCGCCGGCAATCAGCACGACGACGATAGTCAGTACGAGGCCGTGCCCGATCATGATCGGGATCAGCGCAGCGGCGAGAGCAATCACCGCACCGACCGACAAGTCGATGCCTTCGGTGCCGATCACGAGCGCCATACCCAAAGCAACCAACAGCACAGGAACTGCCTGGAAGAGCTGGACTCGTGCGTTCTGCAAAGTGAAGAACCGCGGACTCAACGCGGTATCGATCGCGACCAGCACCACGATTGCCGCGTAAACGCCGTACGACTGCAGCCAGCTGAGAACGCGGTCGCGATCGAATGTGATGCGACGCTCAAGGCTCAGATCAGTCATCGATGTCGTCTCCTGCTCCGGGACCGGCGGCCAAGACCTCCATCAGGTTCTCCTCGCTGACGTCGTCGCCGGCGAGATGACCGATGACGTGTCCGTCCTTCAGCACCAAGACCCGATCAGACCCCTCGACGAGTTCGTCGAGCTCAGAAGAAATAAGCAGGACGCCGAGACCCTCGCGGGCCAGGTCGTCGATATGCCCTTGCACTTCGGCTTTCGCGCCGACGTCGATGCCGCGGGTGGGCTCGTCGAGCAGCAACACCTTCGGATGGAGGCACATCCAGCGAGCGAGCAACACCTTCTGCTGGTTGCCGCCCGACAGCTCACCGACGTGCTGGTCGGGGCTCGATGCCTTGATTCGTAGGCGCTTTATGAAGAAGTCAACGATCTCGTCTTGCTTCGCACGCGACACAAGCCCGAATTTCGACAAGCGCGGTAGCGCTGCGAGCACGATGTTTTCGCGCACTGACAGGTTCGGAATGATGCCTTCGGCCTTGCGGTCTTCGGGCAGCATCACCGCGCCCGCCTTGATTGACGCCGCCGTAGATCGTCGGCGCACGACCGCGCCGTCGACCTCGACCGTGCCGGAGTCGAGCCCGAGCGCACCGACGATCGCGCGCGCCGTTTCGCTTCGGCCTGACCCCAACAACCCGCCCAAACCGACCACCTCGCCGGGCCTGATATCGAGCGAGATGTTGTGCAACTGGTGGCGCCGGGTCAGCCCGCGCACCCGCAGCACGGGTTCGCCTTCGATCTCGTGATCGGCATCGAACGCCGTGACACCGTGCCGCTTCACGTCGACGACGTCGCGCCCGAGCATCATCGACACCAGGCGCAGTCGGTCGAGACCGCGCATATCAAGGCCACCGCCGACCACTACGCCGTCGCGCATAACGGTTACGCGGTCGCAGATTTTGTACAACTCGTCGAGCCGGTGGCTCACGTAGACGATCGCGATGCCGGCTTCACGCAACTGCTTGATCACCCGGAAAAGGGTCTCTACTTCACGCTTTTCGAGGGACGACGTGGGCTCGTCCATGATGACGACTCGCGCATCGATTTGCACTGCGCGCGCGATAGCCACCATTTGTTGCGCACCGAGGCCCAGTGACCGCAGCGGCCGCGAGACATTGACGTCAACGCCGAACTGCCGAAGCACGCCGCGCGCCTGTTGCCGCATGCGACGCGAATCGATGAGACCGAATCGACGCGGTTCGCGGTTGAGATACAGGTTTCGCGCCACGCTCATCAGCGGGACGAGGTTGACCTCTTGATAGATAGTCGAGATGCCGGCCTGCTGGGCAGCTGACGGGCTGTCGAACGCCACTGGCTTGCCGGCGTAACGCACCTCACCGGCGTCGGCTTTGTACACGCCGGTCATCACTTTAATCAGCGTCGACTTGCCGGCCCCGTTCTCGCCCACAAGTGCGTGCACCTCGCCAGGCTGCAGGCTGAACGACACCCGGTCGAGAGCGACGACACCGGGGAACCGCTTCACCACGTGATCGACTTCGAGCACGTTCTCCACGGCGCTCCTCCTTGCTCCGTCGTTGCTCCGCCGTTACGGCCGACCCATACGGCTTGTCGGTGTACTTGTTTCTGCACTGCCGCTGGCTTTTCGACGTCCGGGTCGGCGAAGTGGTAAGTCTCCACCGACCCGGACAGATTGTGGTGCCGAACTGTCTTGCGGGCTAGTACACCCGGTTAGTAAACATCGCCGTTCTTCATTGCTGCGGCGGCGTTGTCCTTGGTGAAGTGGTGGTCCTTGATGATGACCGGAGTGGTCACGCCGGTGCCGTTGTAGAAGTTCTTCAGGCTCTCGAACGCGAGCGGCCCGAAGCGTGGGTTGGTTTCAACGTCGGCGACGACCGTGCCATCGACGACGCCCTGCACGATCTGCTGGATACCGTCGATGCTGACGATCTTGATGTCCTTGCCGGGGGTCTTGCCTGCGGCCTTGATCGCTTGGATCGCGCCGAGTGCCATGCCGTCGTTCTCGGCGTAGATACCGGTCAGGTCGGGGTTGCTCTGCAGGAACTGCTCGGTGACCTTCTGGCCGGTGGCTTCGTCGAAGTTCGCGGTCTGGTCAGCGACGATCTTGATGTTCGGGTACTTCGCCTGGAGCTCTTGCTTGAAGCCGTTGGTGCGGTCGGTCGCCACATTGTTGCCCGACGTGCCTTCGAGGATCGCGACGCTGCCGGTGCCGTTCAACGCAGCACCAAGGTCGTCGGCCGCGATCTGGGCCTGCTGCAAGAAGTTCGATCCGATGAAGGCGATGAAGTCCTGGCAGGCGGCGCCGTTCACCGTGCGGTCGATCGTCAGCACCGGGATGTGCTTGGCCTTGGCCTGTGCGAGCGCCGGCGCGAGACCGTCGGAGTTCTCCGGCGCGACGATCAGGAACTGCGCGCCCTGGGCGATCATCGCTTCGATGTCGGTGTTCTGCTGCTGCACGTTGGCGTTGGCGTTGCGCTGGATCAGCTTGAAGCCCTCGGCCTTGGCCTCGTCGGTGATCGACTTCGTCTCGGTAGCGCGGAACGGGTTGCTGGTCGACTCCGACTGGGAGAACCCGACGGTGATCGCTCCGGGGTTGGAGATGTCGAGCTTCGGCACGCCACCCGCGTAGGTGTCACTGGTGCATGCCGCTGACGTTGCCGATGCGGCGACGGTTTGCTGCGCACCGGCCGAGCTGACGGCCGACGGCGACGTCGACGTGCCCTGATCGGTGCTTGACGGTGAGGTGGTCGGCGTGGTCGACGCCTGGCCGCTCGTGTTGGTCTTGCTGCTCGAGCAGCCGGCGATGAGCAGGCCGGCCGCAGCCGCGACGACGGTCGCCGCCTTGATGCGCCGTGAACGGAGCGGGTACATCAGCGATTCAACTCCTTGAATGGGCTCGGACGGGTGGGCTGGCACCTGCAGGTGGCGGCCGCCACGGTCAGCTACGGCGTCACGCTCGCCTTCGGCAAGTGGTCGATATTGAACAGCCTCCGAGATTTTCAGTCAATAGCAATCAACTTCGTAACTTGTTCGTGACCAAATTCGCACGTAGTCGCACGGGATCCGGGCAGCGCGAGGCCAGGTTGACCGCCGAACATCCCGTTGCCAGAGCGCTCAGCAAGCGCATGGAGACCCCCGACGGCGAGTTCAACAGCAGCCCGACCGGACGGCGAAACCTCTCCCACACCGAGTGAATTCCTTGAAATCACAGGACTTCTGCCACCGCAGCAGGTGCAGGTTGCGCGTCTCCGTCGTCCAAGCCGGCCGATGCCACATGAACGATCACGCCGGCCGCTCTGAAACGGTCAAGCATGGTCGGATCGGTGCGATCGTCTGTGATCAGGTGTGCGATGCGATCAACCGGAACGGTCTGGAACATCGTGTCGACGCCGACCTTGGTGTGATCGGCGAGCACCAATACCTCTTGCGCCGCATCGGCTATCGCGCGGTCGACGCTGGAGGCGAGCATGTTCGGCGTCGAGAGCCCGCGCTCAACAGTGAGCCCGTTGCCCGACAAGAATGCCCGCCGCACCCGCACGCCTGTGAGCGACTGTTCGGCCGCGCCGCCGACGAGAGCAAACGTCGAACCGCGCAGCGAGCCGCCGGTCATGACCACCTCGACGTCAGGGGCCCTAGCGAGCGTTTCGCCCACGAGGATCGAGTTCGTCACGACGGTCAATCCGCTTACCCGCATGAGTTTGCGAGCCAATTCCTGCGTCGTCGTGCCGGCGCCGAGCACGATTGCATCGCCCGGTTCGACCAGCGTGGCAGCGAGCTGCGCGATCGCTACCTTTTCGCGCAGCGCGGTTCGCGCCTTTTGTGAATACGACGGTTCGTGCGACAGTGCGCCCGGCATGGTGGCGCCGCCACGTTGGCGATCGAGCAGGCCTTGCGCCTCGAGTGCCCGCAGATCGCGACGCACCGTGACCTCAGACGACTCGACCGCGCGCGCCAGCTCGCGCAACGACACGGTGCCGTTGGCGCGGACGAGCTGCAAGATCGCGTGACGGCGCTCAGCGGGAAACATGGAGCAGACCGTACTCCGATCGGATCGCAGATGTCAGAATTCGATCGATAGGTTGTCGAAATTCGACGCACCGACGCCTGCCTGATCGGGGGTCAGCTCAGCTCAGCACGGCGCCCCACCGCACGACCATCGACTCCCTTGGCGCCAGCACGGCAAGCCCGGTGCCACTGTTGAACGCATCGGGCGCCGCCGTCATCGGCTCGGCCGCCATCCCGGTGCGCCGCCGCTCCCCCGGCAAGGTGTCGCCGGTAAACACCTGCCAGAACCCGCAACTCGAGTCGCTCCACACCCCCGCGGTGTGCCCGTCGGGCGCGGCAAGTGAAATCCACGCCTTGCCGTTTGTGTCACGCGAGATGCCGCCGAAGGCGTCGTCCATGCTTAACGACCCCAGCTTGTGCGGTTCGCGAAAGTCGAATGGAGTGCCCTCGACGTCCTCGGTGCCGATCGGGATGAGCCTGTCGTCGCAGCGAAACCGGCGGTCGGCGTCGATGCGCAGTTGGCATTCGTCGAGCAGCGCGCCGCCGCCCGAAAGGTAGGGGTGAAACCCGATGCCGTACGGCAACGGCACGCCGCCGGTGTTCGTCGATCGGGCAGTGATCGAAAGCCCCTCAGGGCCAAGTGCGTATTCGATCTCGGTGTCGAGGAAGAACGGGTACCCGATGCTCGGCAACAACGACAAAGACAGGACGACGCGCGAATCGTCGTGGCTCACGACCGACCACGGACGCCAGGGCGACAAGCCGTGCAGCGCGGTCATGCGGGTCGGTTCGGTGATGGCGAGTTGATAGTCGGCGCCGTCGAAGTGGTAGCACCCATCGCGTATGCGGTTCGGCCAGGGCAACAGCACCGATCCGTGGAAAGCCTGCGAGAACTCGTGTTCGCCGTAGGGCTGGAAGACGTCGCGATCGCCGACCCGGTATTCGCGCACCGCGGCCCCGATCTCGGTGATTGTCGCGTGCTGGTCGCCGTGGCTGATCCGGTATTGAGCGCCGGACGGCGGGGCGGCCGCGGGCACCGGCGTCACGAGATCGTCGGGCGCAAACTCAAGGCCGGGCGTGGTCATCGACTCTCCTCGTGCTGAAACGTCTCTCGTGCGAGACGCACCGTGCTGAAACGTCTCTCGTGCGAGACGCACCGTGCTGAAACGTCGGCAGCGCGATAGTGCCAGACCGGCCGGCCGGCCGGGACGGCGCCGCCCCTATCAGGCAGGATCCCGCCGGGCGGCACCGCTACTTCGGAGCTGATCGTAGTTGTGCGGTCTTGACCATTTGATCGCACGTGATTACGGTTCGGAGTCATGTCGACCCAGCGCCAGCCAGTTACGACGGCGTCGCCCACGCGGGTGCTCGCCGCCCAGCGGCAGGCCCGGCTCCAGCACTATGTGCTGATCCACCAATGGGCCACCGTGCGTGAGCTGGCTGCCGAGTTCGGCACCAGCCCGACGACCATCCGCCGCGACCTCGACACGCTGGCGGCCAAGGGCGCATTGCTCCGCGTACACGGGGGTGCCGGGGCAGCAACCGGCTGACCCACCACGCCTTGAGTACAGTCGCGGTCGTGGCAACTCCGTTGACCAACTGGTCAGGCAATATCGCCTTCAGCACCGAGCGCCGACAATTCCCCGAATCGGTCGGGCAGCTCCAAGACATCGTCGGTCGGGCCGACTCCGTACGTGCCATCGGCACCGCGCACTCGTTCAACCGGATCGCCGACAGCAATTCACAACAGGTATCGGTGAGCGCGCTACCGCAGCGGATCGACATCGACGAGCAGACGATGACGGCGTACGTCAGCGCCGGCCTGCGTTACGGCGAAGTGGCCGTGGCACTGCACGACCGCGGATTCGCACTGAAGAATCTCGGTTCGCTCCCGCACATTTCGGTCGCCGGCGCGTGCGCCACCGGCACCCACGGTTCGGGGTTGAAGAACGGCAACCTGCCGAGTTCGGTCAACGCCGTCGAGTTGGTCACAGCCGACGGCTCGCTCACCACACTGCGCCGCGGCGTCGACGAAACGTTCCCGGCCGCCGCTGTTTCGCTGGGCTGCCTCGGCGTCGCCACCACGCTCGGCCTCGACATCGTGCCGAGTTTCGACGTCCGGCAAGTGGTCTACGACGACCTGCCGACAGCGGCACTGCTCGACAATTTCGAATCGGTGCTCGGCGCCGCCTACAGCGTCAGCTTGTTCACGACGTGGTCGCGCGACGTCGTCGATCAGGTGTGGTGCAAGCACAAGGTAGAAGCGGCGAGCGAATCAGATCCAACCGCATCGCATCAGGCCGCTCCCGAAGCGTCGTGGCTCGGAGCCACGTTGGCGAGCACGGCGCGGCACCCGATCACCAGCATGCCCACCCGGTTTTGCACGCAGCAGCTCGGAATCGCCGGACCATGGCATGAACGGCTGCCGCACTTCCGGCTCGAGTTCACGCCGAGCAGTGGCGAAGAGTTGCAAACCGAATACCTGCTGCCGCTTCGGCACGGCACCGACGCGTTCAACGCGCTGTGCGAGATTGCCGATCGCATCGCGCCGATACTGCAGATCAGCGAAATTCGCACGATCGCCGCTGACGACCTGTGGCTCAGTCCGGCGTACGGCGACGGCAGCGTCGCATTTCATTTCACCTGGCTGCCCGACACCCAGGCCGCGCTACCGGTCATCGCCGCCATCGAATCCCAACTCGCGCCGTTTGGTGCGCGACCGCATTGGGGCAAGCTTTTCACCACCGCGCCCGACGTCGTGGCAGCCGCCTATCCACGGTTCGGCGACTTCGCGCGAGCGATGCAGAGCATGGATTCCACGGGCAAGTTCCGCAACGAGTTCATCGGCCAGTTCTTCAGAACTGCCTGAATCGTAAGGCTTTTCGTTACACCAAGCCGAACGCGAGCATGGCATCGGCAACCTTGACGAATCCGGCAATGTTGGCCCCGACCACGTAGTTGCCCGGAACGCCGTACTCCTCTGACGTCGCATAACACGTAGCGTGAATATCTTGCATGATTTCGGTGAGCCTGCTCTCGCTGTGCTCGAACGTCCACGAGTCGCGCGACGCGTTCTGCTGCATTTCAAGCGCGGACGTCGCAACCCCACCCGCGTTAGCCGCCTTCCCCGGACCGAACGCGACGCCCGCGTCGGAAAAGACCGCCACGCCCTCGCGGGTCGTCGGCATGTTCGCACCTTCACCCACGGCAATACATCCGTTGCGCACAAGTGTTGCAGCGTCGGCCGCATTGAGTTCGTTCTGCGTGGCCGATGGCATCGCGACGTCGCAGGGTAGGTGCCAAATCGAACCGCCCTCGACGTACGAGGCTCGCGGCATCCGCTCGACGTACTCCTTAATACGCAGGCGTTCTACCTCTTTGATCTGCTTGACGACCTCAATGTCGATACCGGCTTGGTCGACGACGTAGCCCATCGAGTCGGAGCAGGCGATGACCTTGCCGCCCAGCTGAGTGACCTTCTCGATCGTGTAAATCGCCACGTTGCCCGAGCCCGAGACCACGACCGTACGGCCATCGAACGAACTGCCGCGCACCTTCAACATCTCGTTGACGAACATCGCCGCGCCGTAACCGGTTGCCTCAGTGCGAACGCGAGCGCCGCCCCAACCGATGCCCTTCCCGGTGAGCACACCCGACTCATAGCGGTTGGTGATGCGCTTGTACTGCCCGAAGAGGTAACCGATTTCGCGCGCGCCGACACCGATATCACCTGCGGGCACGTCGGTGTATTCGCCGAGATGGCGATACAGCTCTGTCATGAAGCTCTGGCAGAATCGCATGACCTCAGCGTCGGATCGACCCTTCGGATCGAAGTCGGAACCGCCCTTACCGCCGCCGATCGGCATGCCTGTGAGCGCGTTCTTGAAGACCTGCTCGAAGCCAAGGAACTTGACGATCCCAAGGTAAACGCTGGGATGAAACCGCAATCCGCCCTTGTACGGCCCGAGTGCGCTGTTGAACTCGACCCGGAATCCGCGATTGATATGCACTTCACCCTTATCGTCCGACCACGGCACCCGAAAGATGATCTGCCGTTCGGGCTCGCAAATTCGCTCGATGATTTTGGCCTGTACGTACTGCGGATGCTTCCGGATGACCGGCCGCAGGCTGTCGAGCACCTCACGCACGGCCTGGTGGAACTCGGCCTCTGACGGGTTGCGCCGCAGGACAGTCTCATAGATCGCCTCGAGCGGCTCGGGCCGGTCAGCCATGCGTCACCTCGTCGTCCATCATCGGTTAGCGCGGGCCGCTGACGCAGCCGATGGTTGAAGGCTAACCGAGAGTTCGAGATCACGCAGTGGCCCACACCACAGTACGGCGGCCCTTTTTTACGACCCGATTTGTGTAAACTAGGGCTTCGCCACGGCGGCCGCCGACCTCTTGAAAGGGATGCGTTCGATGCCGAATGCCGCGCGTACCGTGCAACCGCAACGTACGAGCTTCCGGGTTCTTGTCGTCGGCGGCGGCAACGCCGGGATCAGCGTCGCCGCCCGGTTGCAGCGCGCCGGCGTGCGCGACATCGCCGTCATCGAACCGAGTGCGTCGCATTACTACCAGCCGTTGTGGACCCTCGTCGGCGGCGGTCTCGTCGACGTGCGCAAAACGATCCGTCCCGAGAAATCGGTGATGCCACGTGGCGTCACCTGGGTGCGCGACCGTTGCGTGGGCGTCGACCCCGATGCGCACCGCGTCTCCACCGCCGAAAGCGGTTCGTTCGAATACGACCATCTCGTGCTGGCCCCGGGGATTCAGCTCGACTGGGATTCGACGCCCGGCATGACGACGGCGTTGGAATCGCCCGTGGCTTCGTCGAACTACGACGTGAATCTCGCGCCGAAGACGTGGGATGTCATGCGCGACTTGCGTGGCGGCACCGCGCTGTTCACGATGCCGAGCGGCCCCGTGAAATGCCCTGGTGCGCCGCAGAAAATCGCCTATCTGTGCGCCGACTACTGGCGGCGCATCGGCGTGCTGCACGACGTGCGAGTTGTGCTCGCGCTGCCCGGAGGCGGGCTATTCGGCATCCCCGTGTTCGCAGAAGCGCTCGCCAAAGCCGTCGACCGCTACGGCATCGAGGTGCATTTCAACACCGAGGCTGTGGCATTCGACGGCCCGGCGCAACAAGCCACCTTGCTCGACGCATCGACCGGCGTGAAGAGCGTCGTCAATTACGACGCGCTGCATCTCGTGCCCAAGCAAAGTGCGCCCGACTGGCTAAAGCACGGCTTGCTCGCAGACCCCAGCAGCGAGTATGGCTTTGCGGACGTCGACAAGCACACTCTCCAACATGTGCGCTATCCGTCAATCTTCGCGCTCGGCGACGCCGGCAATACGCCGAATTCCAAGACCGGCGCGGCAATTCGTAAGCAGGCGCCCGTCGTTGTTGCCAACCTGCTTGCGAGTCTGGCCGGACAACAGCCATCGACCCACTACGACGGTTATGCGGCTTGCCCGTTCACGACCGCGCGTAACAAGGTGCTGTTGGCCGAGTTCGACTATTCGTTGACACACCGACCGACGCTGCCCTTCATCGACACCACGCGCGAGCGTTACATCGCGTGGCTGATCAAGCGCTACGGACTCCCCGCTGCGTATTGGCACGTGCTGCTACGCGGACTCGCGTAACTTTTCCAACTCGCCGCAGTCGAAAGGAACACCGTGACCACCAACTCACTCGCCGACGCACTCGAGCGCGAGCATCACGAAATCGACGACGGCATCGAAGCGTTCACGGCGGCGCAGGTAATTGGCGAGCGCGAGACCGTGATGTTGCTCGGTGCCATCGCGGCCCTGCGCCGGCACATCTACCTTGAAGAAGAGTTCGTCTTCCCGCCGATGCGCACAGGCGGGATGGTGGCACCGCTTTTCGTCATGGTGCGCGAGCACGCACAATTGTGGGCGACGCTCGACGTCCTCGAAAGCGAACTCTCGAGCAACGCCGACGCCGGAGTCTTGCGGAAGCGGTGCGATGAGCTCATGGCGGGTTTGCAACAGCACAATCCCAAAGAGGAACAGGTGATCTACCCGCAAGCCGACGTCAGCCTGTCGGCAGAAGCGATCAGCCATCTCACAGACTTCATGGCGTCCGGCCAACTCCCCGACGGCTGGGTGTGCGAAGGCAATCGCAAGGGATGAACACGAACGACAGTAACGGGTCGGAGAACCGAGCCGGCGAGGTCGCGTCGCTCAGATCCACCGCATGCGTCGCGCCGCGCGAGCATAAATATCCAGGGACGACGAAACCCGCCGAACCTCCGACACTTCAGGCCCGGAAGCCACACACGCTTCCGGGCCTGATTTCGTAGCGGGGACAGGATTTGAACCTGTGACCTCTGGGTTATGAGCCCAGCGAGCTACCGAGCTGCTCCACCCCGCGTCG
>Ga0070658_10002712_pt1 | contig 14724 bp, 9 predicted proteins | sample KBSC13metaG_FD_64664 | JGI IMG/M metagenome (GOLD analysis project Ga0070658, IMG submission 64664) | Corn rhizosphere microbial communities from Kellogg Biological Station, Michigan, USA - KBS C1-3 metaG | ecosystem: Host-associated > Plants > Roots > Rhizosphere > Soil ...
AATCCGAGCGGCTGGACAAGAAGCAGGTTTGCCAGAATTTTCACAGTCAGTGCCGCGCACGCAACGACGAGCAACACTCCATATCTGCCAATCGCGGCGACCCATTGAACGAGCGCGAGGCCGGCGAAATAGAAAGGTAATTGCAGCATCCCGAACCGAAGCAGCCTTGCAACTGCTTCCGTATCGCCCGCCGTGAACGCGCCGCGCTGGAACAAAAGCGAGACAACCATGGGCGCCACGAACGCACCCACTGCACCGACTGCCAGACCGGCACCGAAAAGAAGCCAGCTCCATTGGCGCGCCTGGCGCGAGCCAAGAGCATAGTTTCCAGCGGCAGCCGTTCCTGACAGGACGGGCAGCAGCGCTCTGGCGAGCACGACCACGCCAAAGCTCGTCACAAGCGTGATGATGCGATTGGCATAGCCCAGGGTCGCAACCGCGCCCTCGCCCAGCCCAGACGCAAAAAGCTGATCAATCGGAAGCGTCACCGTAAGGACGAGCTGGCCAGCAGCCATGATCAGCAGCGCACGATAAATCGAGGGCCATTCGGCGGAGCGATGCCGCAGGCGGACAAGCGCCACACTCCGATCGCCACGATACAACATAGTCCCGAGCACGACGACCTGCATCGCGTATCCGAGGAGCGCGCCCGAAACGAGACGGGATTCGCTGCTGATTGCCACCGGAACAAGAACGAGCAAGGCAATCATCGCTGCGGGAATTGCTTCGGTGACGCTGTAGGCGAAGCGTTCGCTCGACTGCAGCCGTGCCGATAGATAGCCGGCAACGATCATGAACAGGGCAACCGGCGCGATTCGGCGTGAGATGCTTGCAGTGAGTTGCAACGTCGCGGGTTCGGTCCGCGATCCCAGGAGGGCAGATGCCCCAGGCGCGGCCAGCCAGACGGCGACGGCAAGCAAAATCCCGACAGCGAAGACGCTACCATTTAGCTCCGCCAAAAATAGCTTCTGCTCTTCGGGGCGTGATTGCAGCTGAACAAGCCGGGGGACGAGCACCACCGTCATGACGTTGGTCAACATCATCGGCAGCCACGTCGCGATCGTGAGCGAGAGCTGGTAAGCATCGACGAGGCTACCGACACCGAACCGCCAGGCGATGGCCACCTCGCGTCCGGCGACAAATAACTTCGCCAAAATAAGGAGCAGGCCGATCAGCATCGCGCCGCTCGCAATTCGCTTGTGGTTGGTATGAACGGCCGAAAATCGTGTCACCAGCGACGTTAACAATCTACCGCCCCTGATGTCGCCGTGCACCAATCAATTTGTCAGTACCCGAACGGGCATATCGGTCGTTTGGTACGAGCCCCCAGTCGCCTCAAGCCAACTCTGGAACATCAAGATTGTCCAGAGGCGATACTGCTCATTTGATCCACGAAGATGGCTTTGCCATAAGTCTCGGATCGGTTTGGGCCTAAAATATCCCTCGTCGCGCAGGCGCCGCTCATCGAGTAGCGCCTCTGCCCAGTCGCGCAATGGTCCGCGAAGCCACTCATCAAGCGGGACTCCGAAACCCATCTTGGGGCGTTCGATCAGTTCTCGGGGCACGTGCCGGTAAAGCAGCTGGCGCAGGATCCACTTGGTTTCACCGCGGCGGATCTTCTGGCTCTCCGGGATCCGCCATGCGAATTCGACAACATCTCTGTCGAGAAATGGCACGCGTGTTTCCAGCGATACCGCCATCGCGGCGCGATCGACTTTCGCCAGAATGTCATTTGGCAAGTAGCCAAGCATGTCGAGCGCCATCATCCGCGCGATTCCATCAACGTAGCGCAATCGCGGAGCGGACCCGGTAGCCTGAGTGACCGGCTCGATTGCACCTAGCACGACGCTCGCCGGATCCGGCCAGCATGACAGCATCGATCTGTACAGTTCCGCGTCAGATCCGGAACCGAGCATCCCTGCTCCCTTGTGCATTTTATCGCCGAGCCGATCGACTTGGGCGACCTTCGGCAGCAAGCCGCCTGCGACACGGCCGGCCCTCGTCCAAGCCGACGGCGGAACGGCCGTGATCGCGTTAGCGACAGCGCCGCGAACCGCCTTGGGAAGAGCCGAAATCTTCCGCCAAAGTTGCTTCGTCATGAGATATCGATTGTACCCGCCGAATAATTCATCGCCGCCGTCGCCCGACAGTGAAACCGTGACATGCTTCCGCGCCAGGGCTGCCACCAGATGCGTGGGGATTTGCGAGGAATCGGCGAAGGGCTCATCGTAGATGGAGGGCAAGTTGGGGATGACCGAGCGAGCTTCACTAGGCGTGACGTAAAGTTCCGTGTGGTCGGTGCCCAGATGCCGCGCCACAGCCTTCGCGTGCTCCGCCTCGTTGTACCCCCTCTCGTGAAAGCCAATCGTGAAGGTCTTCACAGGGCGTGCCGACAGCGTCTGCATCAGCGCCACAACGGTAGACGAATCAACCCCGCCCGAAATGAATGCCCCCAGAGGAACATCGGCGATCATCTGCTTCTCAATTGCCGACTTGAGCAACCCCTCAAGCGCGTCAATTGCTTCGCAGTCGCTAAGCCGCAGTGGATCGGCGACTCCGCGTTCCGCGATATCCGCTCCGGACCAATATTCCTCGATCCGGGGTTCGCCGGTTTCGGAGGTAAGAGTCAAAAAGGTGCCGGCCGGCAGCTTGGCGATGCCTTCATAGATCGAGAAAGGCGCGGGTATATTATTATAGCGCAACAGCAGTGTCAGCGCGTCGCGGTCAATTTCCGGGCGGAACTCGGGATGACAGACAATAGCCTTCAGCTCGGATGCAAAAAAGAAAGGTCCGCCCGAGCTGCGCTGACGGCCAAAATATAGTGGTTTCTCTCCCAATCGGTCTCGGGCCAGCGTTAGGACGCGCTCCGAATTGTCCCAAAGTGCAAAAGCGAACATCCCATTCGCGCGCTCAATCGCCGCCTGAACTCCCCAGTGCTCGATTGCGCCTAGCAGCGTCTCCGTATCAGAATGGCCGTTCCAGTGCCCCGGATAGCTGGTCGCATCCAACTCCCTTCGAATCTCGGAATGATTGTAAATCTCACCGTTGTAGATGATGACGTACCGCCCACTATGCGAGCGCATCGGCTGATTTCCAGCGGGTGACACATCAACGATGGCGAGGCGGTTATGCGCAAACGCGATCCGGGACGTATTGTCCAGCCACAGACCTGAACTGTCGGGACCGCGGTGCCGGATGCTTTCGTTCGCACGCCGGAGCACGGCCTCAACCGCCGCGCTGCTCGACCAATCCCCACCCCAAAAGCCCGCAATTCCACACATATTCGGTCGGGTCTGCACTGAAATCAGCTTAAAGCAAAGTCCAATGTGTCGAGTGGTGCCCCGTTCGCCGCAGTAGGTGCTAGCCGCAATTTCGGCTAATTCATCTACAGATGGCGACCGACCCTCTCCGCAATCTGTATTACCGACTCCCGACTGGCTTCCGGAATGCAATTCTCGTCAAGCGCCGCTCATCTCTCTGGCTGAGGGCGGGCATCGTCTTCGTGCATATTCCCAAAGCTGCAGGAACCAGCATCAATCACGCTCTCTACGGCCGGTTCATGGGCCATCCACGCGCTTGCGAAATCCGCAAATGGGGTTCCCGGACTCTCAATGCGCTACCTAGTTTTGCGGTCACCAGAAATCCGTGGGACCGGCTTGTGTCGGCCTACAGGTTCGTTAAGCGCGGACGCGGAATCGGCGGGGCGTATCAAGCGGCGATCAATTATCCCGATCAGTACAATTGTCCCGAATTTGAAAGTTTCCCTCTCTTTGTGAGGGAGTGGCTTTCAGCCAAAAATGTCAGCAAGTTAGATGGAATCTTCCAGCCGCAGTCGTTATTCGTCTGTGATGGAAACGGGAAAATCTTGGTCGACCATGTCGGATCCCTCGACAACCTGAACTCAACCGAGGAATTCATCCGAAGCCATTTGCCGAGCATGACAGGTATCGGTTTCTCGAACAGCTCAGGAGACCGCGTTGACTATCGTGCCTTTTACACTGGCGACCTCGCCGACATCGTCGCTCGAGTCTATGCCGACGACCTTGAGCTCTTCGGCTACCGGTTTGACGAAGCTTGAAATTGCTCATGGGCGGCAACCTGTTGCCAAATTGACTCGTACCGGTCGGCCATGCGCTCGAAACTGAAATTCTCGGCGATTCGGTTGCGAGCTTCGGCTTGCCGTCTTCGCCAGTCGATGGGCCGGTCTCTCCACTCGCGATAGGCCGCCCCTATCCCAGCTGCGAGTTTATCGGGATTACGCGAAGGGACAACCCAGCCCGTTTCTCCCGCTATCAGGCCTGAATCGCCAACGTCGGTCACGACGTTGGGCGTGCCTGAAAGCATCGTCTCCGCGACCGCGTTCGGGAACGCCTCGCTGGCGCTCGAAAGTACATGCAAATTAAGTGCTCGCGCCAACGCCGCAATATCGGATCGACGGCCGAGCGGGAGAAACAAATCGGGGCATTCTTCGTCGGATATCAGGTCTGCCAGGCCTGAATTGGCTGCTTCGAGGCCATCGCCGATGAGCAGGCACTTGAGCCGAACTCCAGATCTGGATGCGATCCGCGCGGCTGCAACGAGATTGGGTATGTCCTTGAACGCATTCCATCTGGAGATTGCGCCCACCAGGAACGTGCCAGGAGCGATCCCCAGCTGTTCTCGCGTCGCGAGTGCATTCTCGTCGTCGGGAAAGAAGGTGGAAGGGTCATAGCCATTTGGAACGATTGCGCCCGCCGCTCTTGAATAACCGAGCTGCGCGTGAAGCTCGGCCGATTTCGACGAGCAGTTAATTATAAAGTTCGGCAGCCAGCCGGCGGTCATGCCGGTCAACCAAACGAACATTCTGGCTGCAGGATTGAGTGGCTCAAGGGAGGAGCAATGAATGCTCCAGAGCCGTGGCACTCCAGTGAAAAGTGCCGCCGTGCTTGAAAGCATGTTTGATCGATACAGCCATCCCTGAACAACTGTCGGATCCCTTTCCCTGATCAGCCGCCGCAGAGCCAGCAGTGCGGAAGGCAGCGACCAGGGTGATTTCTTGCCGAGATGATGAACCGGTATCCCGTGTCGCTCCATTCTCGAGCTGTACCAGTCGCGCCCGCCGATGCAGACGACTTCATGTTCGATGGCAGAGTCTCGCTGGACAAGATGCCAGAGAAGGGTTTCTGCGCCGCCGAGCCCCAGACCATCAATGACATGAAGTACACGCATGGGTAGCAAAAGCCTCGCGTCACCAGAACTGGAGGCGTCATCCGGAAGCATTGCTGTCAATCGCAATTCTCCATCGAAGCAGAGCTGTCACCTCCTACTGGCGCCAGCGCGGCCCCTCCCGAGATCTCGGCGGACTCCAGTCCGATAGATAATTACGATAGGGAATCCAGGCCGAGCCCCAGGTCCCCAACGTGAGCCAGCCGATTTCAAGGGCCAGCGAATAGACCAGCACCCCAGTCAGCAGGAACATGCTCGGCCGAGTTCGGCCGCCAAATGCATATGGAATTCTCGACAGGACAATCAGCTGCAAGGGCGTGAGGTAAAACGCAACTCTATCAAGAATGACTGTGGACACGACGTAGAACAGCCCTAACAATAGCAACACTGACGCAACAGAAAATATAGTCATCAATCTTATTTCTTCGCTATTCGCTGAAAATCTACTCCTAAATGATAGGAAAATTATTGCTGGGAAGGCATTGACCATAAGACGAACAGCTGCTCCTCCAGCAGAATAAGCACCAGCGGTATAAACGTCCAGTTTTTCGAAGACCTGTCCAGACAGTTGTAAGTACATATAAATTGCAACTATGACGAATAGCAGAATTGCAATAGGTCCTCGCCGGACTACGGCAAGCCCGATTAACGGTGCAACGATGACCGACGAAAGATGAAACATGGCTGCAAGCAGAAGAAAAACAAATGTTTTCAACGTTGAGCCGCGGAGAAATTGCACGATCGCCAGCATCACGAGCCCCAGCGCAGCGCTCTGACGAGTGTATCCCATCCCCATCAGCGTGATGACGTAGATCGCGACCGCAATTGCGAGCAGCGGGTTTGGCTGCATTCGGGCAAGCGCAACGAGGCCCCACGTAAATATTGCTGCGCAAACGAGATTGGGGAACCACACTCCCCATCCCGCATGGGCAGCGATAATGTTCAGAATCGCGTAGCCAGGCTCCGTGCTTCGAAGCCCATGCGCAAAGTCCATCAACCTGATGCGATGGAACATGTCGAGATAATTATACCAATCGCCGCCGACTTCCCGGCGCAGCCCAATCGCGATCGTCAGGATAAGCGCGGCGAGGTACAACTTCGCGCGCGGAGCGCCATATGGACGAAACGCAGCGGCCGCAGCAGGGATCGTGAAGACGGCAAACAGGATCAGATAGGGAAGCAGTATACCCTCCCCAAAACATCTCGACCTCGCGCCATCCGTCCGTCTGAGTGCCGACGCTGCGGCTCCGCTGAGTTATGACGGGAAATCATGCAAGGCTGCTCGCCGGCGAGCGTATGCTGTTGGACAGAGCGGCGCCGACCAGACACGATCTATCGTGCACCAAAGCCGGTCAACATCGTCTTGATTGTTCGAAGCAAAATCAGCAAATCCAACCAGGGCGAAAAATATTTGATGTAATAGAAGTCATACTGGAGTTTTCGATGGACCTCATCGACTTCGGCTACGTGCCCTTGATTGACCTGCGCCCATCCGGAGATTCCTGGCTTCACAACATGTCGATATCGATAGAATGGCAGCTCGCCTGTATACCAGGTGGAAAGGACCTCGGCTTCGGGGCGAGGACCAATCCAGCTCATCTCGCCCCTGAGGATGTTGAAGATCTGGGGAAGTTCATCAAGGCGTAGTTTGCGAAGCCGTCTCCCGACTGGCGTCACCCTGTCGTCGTTGTCCGAAGTCATTGCTGCGCGTCGATCACCAATTTCCTGCAGCGAGCGCATCGTGCGGAACTTGTAGACCGTAATTCGGCGTCCTCCGTACCCAACCCTTTGCTGGCGGAATATGGCCGGGCCGCCGCCTTCCAGCCGAATTGCCGCCGCGATCGCGAGCATCAATGGGAGCGTGAGAGGCAGCAGAATCAGAGCAGAAGCGAAATCGATCAACCCTTTGAGATAAAAGTAACCTCGCGCCGGAACGAGGGATCCGAAACTATTCTCCGAAAGATGCTCCAACTCCACTCGTCCGGTAAGCGATTCGCCTAGCTGCTTGTGCTGGTAAACGATACGCCCAGCCAGCGCCGCGTCAGCAAGAAACGCCTCCCAATCATCGGGAATATCAGCGGCGAAATCGGCCACTATTCCCTCACAGCCGTTGCTGTCCTCCAGTCGCGGACGGGCCAGGCGGACCCACTCGACTTCTTCGACTGCAAGCAGCCGATCGGCGGCGCCGAAGGGAACCACAGCAATCCTGGTCCTAACGCGCCGCTCAGCCGCGACGTACAGAAGGTACAGCCACAGGACGTGGAGGAAAAAACCCGCCGCAAGAGCAACGCGATCGTAGGGCAGCCGAGTGAGCAGGAACCACGCAAAGAGCGTTGCATGTGCGGTCGAGGCAGACGGCAAGATTACATAGCTTCGGCGAATTCCCGGATATGTCTCCAGAGAGAGCCTCATCCAGAAGGCAAGGATCACAGCCGCCGTGTTCGCGGATAGAGCGTTAATCGCCGCTGCTTCGAATAACCTGCCGCCGATGAATGTACCGCGCACCCACCAAGGGATCAGTGCCGCAACCAGCACGGCCCCGGCGAACTGAAATCGCTTGCGGGTAAGGATCGACCGACGCGCTTCCGATCCCACTATAGCGTCACCCGTAACTATGGAGGCCACTGTCGACGCTACTCCGACGAACGAATGTCCAGGGGCGGCGCAGAGACAAGCACCCGGTGCCCGTTTATATCCACTGCGACCAAAGCGGATCACGGAAGCAAATTCAACCACTCAAGTCCGCTCGTTGGCAGGCCCGCGGTTGTTCGACACTCCAGCCCCAAGTACTCCAATTTCTCTAAGTACCTGAATATATTGACTAACAACACGGTCCTCCGAATATTCGCGTCCAACCAGATCGCGCCCGCGCAATCCCATCGCCACTCGTTCCTGCGCAGGCATATCGACGATCGCGAGCATTGCCCGGGCGAGCGAAAATGAGGAGCGCGATTCGCAAAGGAGTCCCGTCGACCCGTGCCGCACGACCTGCCGGCAGCCCGGGACATCGGTAGCGACGACGGGCTTTCCCATCGCGGCAGCCTCCAACAATACCCTCGGAAGCCCTTCCCGATAGGAAGGAAGCACGACACAATCGGCCTGTGCAATCGTCGGCCTGACGTCGGAAACCGCTCCGAGCATCTCGACCATTCCGTCGCGCTCCCAGCCATTGAGGGCCGTGCCTGGGACAGCTTTGGGATGCTTTTCGGCCGAGCCAAGCATCTGAAATCTCGCCGCGCGTTGTGATTTCACGATCCCCGCTGCTTCGGCGAATTCGACTGCGCCTTTGTCCCGCAACAATCGCCCGACGAACAGGAATGTCGTGAGCGGAGAAGCTTCGTCGCTCTGCACCGGCGAAAACCTCTCGAGGTCCACTCCGGATCCCGCGACAACATCCGCTCGTTCTTTCGAAACAATATTCAGTCGTACAAATAATTCTCTGTCGTCGTCGTTGTGGAAGAATACCCTCGACGAATGCCTCAGCGCAAAGCGATAGAGGAACGTCACAATTCCCTGCAAAATCCTACCGGTCAGGAAAGATGTCCCAAGACCGGTTATCGTGTTTACGATCGGTACGGATTTACGGTTTGCGGCGATCGATCCATAAATGTTCGGTTTTGCCGTGAAAGCGAGGAACGCATCGGGACATACGCGCTCGATGATGCGCTCATAATCAAAAACTAACCTGAGATCCGCGCAAGGCGACATCCCACGCGAATTGATACGCACGGGCTCTATTTCGACGCCTATTTGCGCCAGATCTTGAGCGCTGTCGTCCAAGGGCGCAGCCGCGACTACGCGCAATCCATGGCGCTTAAGTTCCCGCAGGATCGGGCCTCGGAAATGCACGAGATTCCAGGTGGAATTTGCAGCAACAAGCACTGTGCCGGCTGAGCTTTCGGGAGGCGATCCTTCGTTGCCAGCATCCACCCTTCAAAGGTTCCTGTTCTCAGCCGAGCTTTACGTGACGCGAGCGTGCAAAGTCTCCGGTCGCCGCGGTCCGCTCGCCATCAAGCTGCCGGGCCATGATCGCGAGAGACGCCGCGAAAATGGCCGAAATCGCGGCGGTCCGCAGCGGGAAGTCGACTGCGCTTTGAGTCAATATTGCCGCCGTTGCAATCGTAGCAGCACGTCCAAAGACCGTGCTTGAATGGGACGTCCAGATTCTCACTGCCATAATCGCCCACCAAAGCAGGAAAAGTGAAACTAATATCACCCCGGGCAGGCCTAGTTCGAGAGCCAGTTCGAGATAGTCGTTGTGGGCATGATTGACATATTCCGATGTCACGCGATCCGAGGGCTCGAATTGTCGATAGATTTGCGCGAAGGAACCCAATCCTGTGCCAACCGGAAAGGTCTCGGCGATCGCCTCGGTCGTTACCTTCCATATCGCGACCCTGGAACCGACAGAGGTCGATGCTTCTGCCTGAAATGAAGCGGCTGCGATCGGGGCGGAAGCAATCAACGCGCCAGCAGCGAGCAGCGCTGCGAGAGATGCTGGCAAAGCAAGCCGCCGCCACCGGACCGTGCCGGGAAGGAGTAACACGCTCGCGATCAATACTGGAAGCACGAGGCCGAAAGCAGCAAGGGAACCGTTCAAGCCGATACCGACCAATATGAGTGCTAAAATCGCCGCGCCAGTCGCGTATCGGCCAGCAGAGGATTTGGGGCCCATTTTGGCGGACCCGAGTATCGCCGCCGCAGTCGGGATACTCACCAGCAGCAAAGTCGCCATGTGATTCTGGTTGGCGAAGAAGCCGACCGCTCCCACGTTGGTGATTCGGTAGAGATATGCCCATGACTCGCGGCCGCCCTGCACCTGCAGCGCACCGAGAAAAATGCTGAAAACGGTTCCAATGAGCACGGACAGGGCCAGCCATCGCGCCGACGGTGCCAATCTTACCGTGGCAATGAACATTGCAATGGCGGGGATGATCGCAAACAGCGTCATCACGGAATTGTAAGGTGCAAGGGAAATCGGCAGGGCCGGGCTTCCATATCCAAGCACGCTAAGCCCGTCCGCGACCGAATCCCTTCCCGGCAAAAGCCTCCAGGTTGCCATTGGAAGCGGGACCAATTGAATAGCGACGATGCCGAGGCCAAGCAGAAGTAAGGCAAAAAACGCAATTGCCGGACGCGCTGGCCGCTCGGCTACCGGCAAGGCGGCAGCAAGGACGAGAAGGAAAATTCCCAGGAGCTGAAGTGCAAGATTGCCCCATACTCCCTGCGCACTTCCGCCCAGAACTATGCACAGCAAGAGGTAAGCTGCGACGATTATGGAGGCGGCTCTCCTAGTCGAGTCCCGTGACCTTTCAGCGAGCACGCCCCGTCCTCTCCACCATCACCGGCCCGATTTGAATATCACTCACTTCTGGCGCGTCGTGGCTAATGCCCTCAAGCTGGAGCCTCTGCGCCCGGCAATCCTGCGGGACTTCAAATGCTGCTTTCCCATCCTTGTCGACGGCGAGCTCCATGAGCCGCTCGCCCGTAGGATCGCAACTTAGCGTCCAACTCAGCGCCCCCTCTGCCGCGCGGCCAACTGATGGCGCCTCGAACTCATACGACCCCGGTTGAAGAAGCAACAGCTGCGACGCAAGCACCGCGTCCATGCGGCCGTAGTAGAGAACGCGAAGCTTGCCATCCGCCGGCTCGGCGATCCCGGCGCGGCCCGAGTTGTATGTCCAGTTGAACGGCGGTGGCGCCGGACTATCTTTGAATCCGCCGTTGAAAAGGAGCAGCGGTTCGTTCGTCGGTACACTTCCAAGCTGACGCCACAGAGCATAAGCGCTCTCATATTTCCCGGCTTTCACTAAACCCTGGAGTAATCGAGCTTTCCACGTCATTGTTTCCGGAGCGGTTGAACGAGCATCGGTCCCGGCAAGCTCCAAGATAATTTCAGCATTTGCCGGGTTGGACGACAGCGCAATGAGCAGTGATTGCTTCAATCCCGGATTTTGTTCGAGGATCGTCCGAAGCCGCTTCGATGCACCTGGAAGACTGGAATATTGTGCGAGCACGGCTACCAGCTGAAGTGATGTCCCGGGCAGCAACCGGGCAAGAATTGCCATTTCGTTGAGGCCCTCGACAGTTCTGCCTTCACGCACCAAGACATCAGCGAGAAGATAGCGGGCAGCTGTCGATCGCGGGTCCCGCAGTCGCGCCTGCTTGAACAACGCTTCTGCGCGTCTCATGTCACCCTGCATTTCTGCGACAGCGCCCTGGACGAGAAATGGCTCAGGCCGGAGCGGAGCGGTTTGCCCGATCGCTCGAAGCCTGTCGAACGTCAGCTTGCTGGGATCCTTGTGTTCCGCCGCAGCCTCACCGACCCCAGCCATCGCTAACGCCACGAGCGTATTGGGACTCTTTGGTGCGAGCCGGAACGCCCGCTGCGGATTTGTGTCCGCGACGCGGTCAGCAACCGTCATCCGAGCGATTTCCGCCGCGAGCAGAATCCCCACAAGTGCGATCGCGGCCAAACCCGCGATCGATTGTCCCGACCTACGCGTCCGATTCGTCTGCGAAGAGGGCAACTTGCGGACGATTCCTGTCGATCTCACCATATTTTCTGTCGCCATAGCCATAGCCGTAACCATAGCCATAGGCGCTCGATGTTTGCACGGCCTTCGTCAGCGTTGCTCCAACAACATGTGCCCCGGCTGCGTGCAGCTTGCTGACAGCTTCGCGGGCAATGCTCGTTCGCGTCTTTCCGCTCTCGATGACGAACATGGCATCCTTGCACATCGAAGCTATCAACGGAGCATCCGCGAGACCAATTACGGGCGGCGCATCGACGATAACCATGTCGAATTGCGCCGACGCCTCCCGCAACAGAGACCGGAAGCGGCCCGTTGACAGGAGATCGGCAGGATTCGGCGGAATGGCGCCCGATGGCAGTAGCCAAAGGTTAGGGAATTGCGTCTGTGCAACATGCTCGACAAGCGATTCGTCGTTCGTAAGCAGTTTCGTCAAACCCGAATCTTGCGAGGGTGATTTGAACGCCGGCTTGCGCAGATCGCAATCAATTAAGAGCACGGACTTGCCACGGCGCGAATAGTTGTACGCCAGAGCGAGCGCGCTCGAAGACTTGCCTTCAGAAGGTCGCGCGCTCGTCAGCATCAGCACCTTGGGTATACCGGTTTCGGTACTGAAGCTGAGCGACGCTGCTACGGTCGAATAGGCTTCGGAAATGGGCGAGCCCGGGTCTTTCAGGCCCTCGAGGAAGTCACCGGTCCCCGGGAGCTTCGGTACCATCCCAAGGCAGGCGAGACCGAGTTTCGTCCGCACGTCTTCGCGATTCTTGATGGTATCATTGAGATAGTCGAGCGCGATCGCCGCGACGACGCCAGTCGTCAAGCCCATGGCAAGACCGATCAGGAGGTTCAAAACCAAATTCGGCTTAAAGGGCGCGGTCGGCGGATCCGCACGATCGACGATCGACACGGGCGTTGTCCCGATGCCGCCGGCAACGCCGATCTCCTTGTAACGCTGCAACAGGGCATCATACAGCGCGCGGTTCGTATCGACGTCACGCTGCAGGATTGCATATTTGATGCTACGCCCGCGCAAGTCGAGCACTCCACCCTTAAGCTGCTGCACCTTCGCCTGTAAGGCACGTTCCGAGGAGACCGCGGCTTCATAGTCGCCGCGCAACGTCGCCACGCGCGCCCGTGCCGTGTTGGAATTTTCGAGCGCTATTTGGCGGTCCAACTCGGAAATCTGGGAGCGCAGGCTGACCATTTCCGGGTGATCCGGACTCATGACGGTCAGCTTCTGCTGATACTGCGCCTCGACGCCGGCGCGTGCTTGCCTCAATGCCTGGGAGCTTGCATTCTCCGTCGACGTGATCCCATTCGCCAAAGCAGCGCGATAGGCTCCTTCAGCCGCAACGCGGGTCGCAGTCGCATCGGCAAGTGCCTTGTTAATTTCGGAAAGCGATTGACCGATGGGCGAATTGGCGTCGCTGGAAACGGGACTGGCAGTTTGGTCAGTGCCGGTGTTTATAATCCCCTCGGCCTGAGCATATCTGACGAGATCGCGCTCGGAAGCCTCCAGTTCAGTACGGGTTTTGGCGAGCTGTCGCTGGAGGAAGTTTCGGGCGTACGAGGAGGCCTGATATTGCCGCTGCAAGCTCGAATCTATGAACGCGTCCGCTACGCCATTGGCAACCTGCGCGGCAATCCCTGGCGAATCCGATTCAAAACTGAATTTGATCAGTTGCCCGTCTTCGGGAGGAATTACCGTGAGTCCGTCCGAAACTTTTTGACTTGCTTCCCTCAGCCGCGAGCGTGGGTCCGCATCTTGCGCTATAAATTTATCATCGCTTGCAAGGTTTAAGTCCTCGGTCACCCGTTGGGCGAGACTTGTGCTGGACAGGAGTCCAACTTGTGTAGCAACGAAGTCGCCCGCTCGCTGGCCTTGTGCCTCGCTGCCGTTCACATCGTCCAGGATTTGTACCGTTGGGGGGTTCACCTGTAACACGACCCACGCGCGATACATGGGAGTGGTGAGCATCGTGTATACAGCCGCCAGGGCGAGTCCCGATGCGACCGCCGCTGCAATGAGCCAACGCCATTCGAAAACGATCCTCAGGAGCGTGGGAAGGTCCAGCTTCGGCAAAGCCTCTGCTGATTGTCCCAATCCCCTCTCGTCGTAAGGTTGGATTGCCCACGCAGGCTCGCTACTGGTGACAAGATCCCGATTCATGACATAGAACGCATCTGGCGCTCCCCACTCCGCAGGCTTAGCGCGGCAGAAAATGCCGCAAGCGCAACTTGGTTCAATTCGTCGCTACTCAAAGCCCGCAACATGTAAGAGTCTTTCCTCGACGCATTTGCGTTCACCTACAAGACCAGCAGATTGCGAGAAACCCCATTCGAGTGCAATCTAGTTCAAAGCGCCATATCAGCTCTCACCTGGGTAGAGCACCGGCCCCCGGTTTCAACAAGCCACGACAGAAAACACTCCCGCGCCCGCGCAGTGTAAGCCAATTTCCGGTCTGCCTTTCTTGCCCGCCCTTCCGGCGGCGGCATCAGGCCGAAATTGACGTTCATCGGCTGGAACGTCTCGGCATCGGCGCCTCCGGTGATGTGGCCCAGAAGCGCACCAATCGCGGTCTCGGCCGGCGGCGGCCTCAAGGGTTCGCCCCGAAGCTCGGCCGCGACGAACCGCCCGGCAAGCAGGCCGATGGCCGCGCTTTCGACATAGCCTTCGCAGCCGGTGATCTGGCCGGCAAAGCGGATGTTGGGCTTGGCGCGCAGCCGGAGCTCGTCATCGAGAAGCCTTGGTGAATTGATGAAGCTGTTGCGGTGGATCCCGCCGAGACGGGCGAACTCGGCATTCTCAAGGCCTGGAATGGTCCGGAAGATCCGCACCTGCTCGCCATGCTTCAGCTTGGTCTGGAAGCCGACCATGTTCCACAAGGTCCCGAGCGCATTGTCCTGGCGCAGCTGGACCACCGCATAAGGCCAGCGGCCCGTGCGCGGATCGTCGAGCCCGACCGGCTTCATCGGCCCATGCCGA
>Ga0070658_10002713_pt1 | contig 14723 bp, 11 predicted proteins | sample KBSC13metaG_FD_64664 | JGI IMG/M metagenome (GOLD analysis project Ga0070658, IMG submission 64664) | Corn rhizosphere microbial communities from Kellogg Biological Station, Michigan, USA - KBS C1-3 metaG | ecosystem: Host-associated > Plants > Roots > Rhizosphere > Soil ...
CTGACACCGGCGCCAACGCGGGCGTCAATGCTCACCCGCATGGGCCGTTTACTCGAAGACCGCAAGGAAGAGATCGCGCAGCTCATGGTGCGTGAGATGGGGAAGGTCATTGTCGAGGCCCGCGGAGACGTACAAGAGGCCATCGACATGGCCTTCTACATGGCGGGCTTCGGGCGCATGCCAAACGGCAGCGTCGTCCCGTCGGAGCGTGCCGATGTCTACTGCTTCGCCGAGCGCGTCCCCGTCGGCGTGGTCGGCCTGATCACGCCGTGGAACTTCCCGATCGCCATCCCGAGTTGGAAGATGTTCCCCGCTCTACTCGCCGGCAACACGGTCGTGCTGAAGCCCGCCGAAGATACGCCGGCCCTGGCGACCGTGTTCGTCGAACTCATGGCGGAGGCCGGATTTCCGAACGGCGTGGTCAACCTGGTGACGGGCGACGGACCCGTGACCGGCGCGGCCCTTGTCGACGCGGCCGGGGTCTCGACAATCTCCTTCACCGGCTCGACCGACATCGGACGCACCATCGCCGCGCGCTGCGGGGCGTCGATGAAGCGCGTGTCCTGCGAGCTTGGCGGCAAGAACGCGATCGTCGTCCTCGACGATGCGAACATCGAACTCGCCATCAAGGGTGTTCTCTGGAGCGCGTTCGGCACCAGTGGCCAACGTTGCACCGCCGCGAGCCGCGTCATCGTTCACCGGAACATCATGCCCGAATTTCGACGCCGCCTGGTCGAGCGGACCGAAGCCCTGCGCCTCGGCGACGGAACCGACGCAGCCGTCGAGATAGGCCCCGTCGTCAACGAAAGCCAGCTTGCCCGTATCGCAAGCTATGTCGACATCGGCGTCGCGGAGGGAGCCAAGGTCATCGCCGGCGACGCGATCCTCGACGAAGGCGTACTCGCCGACGGCAACTTCTACGCGCCCACCATCCTCGATGGTGTCACCCCGTCGATGCGAGTGGCTCAGGAGGAAATCTTCGGACCGGTGACGGCACTCATCCAAGCGAGCGGGCTCGACGAAGCCGTCGAGATCGCGAACGGCACGCCCTACGGCCTATCACTCTCCATTTACACGCGCGATGTCTCCCGCGCCTTCCGCGCGATGCGCGACCTGGAATCGGGAATAGTCTATGTAAACCTGCCGACCAGCGGCGCCGAGATCCAACTCCCCTTCGGCGGAGTCAAGCAGACCGGCAACGGGCATCGGGAAGCCGGCTGGATGGCGATGGACTACTGCACCGAGTGGAAGAGCGTGTACGTCAACTACAGCGGCAGCGAGGAACTCGTTCGGGCGCAAATCGATACTCAGTAGACCAGAGGTGATTCGGCTAGTCCGCGCCTGTACAGAACGTCGGTCGGATCAGTCAGATCGGACCGATCCGACCGATCAGGAGGCAAATGCGGGCGAGCCAGGCGGAACTCTATAAGTTAACTGATCTGAAAGGCAATTCTCATGTTAGACGAACAGTCCGTAAATGCGTTGATGGCGGAGCGGGCGCTGGCCGAGGTGGTCGGCTTTGAGACGGACGAGGTGGCGCTGGAGGCGACGGGCAGCAGTATCGTCACCTATCACGGCAAAAGGTTCATCGACTTCACCAGCGGCATCGCCGTGAACTCCGTCGGCCATAGCCATCCCGACGTTGTCCAGGCAATTGTCGATCAGGCGCAGAAGGTCACGCATGTTTCCGATACCATGCGCCACACCCCGCAGCTCGAACTCGCAAGCTGGATGCGCGCGCGCTTTGCGGAGGCGGCTCCCGGTGAGCCGTGGACGTTCCTGCTCAAGAACAGCGGCAGCGAATCCATCGACGCCGCCGCCAAGCTAGCCCTCAAGGTCACCGGCCGCAAGAAACTGATCGCCTTCGACGGCGCCTTCCACGGCCGGACGATCCTCGGTACCACACTGTCGCACTCAAAGAAGGCCCACTGGGCAGCGTACGAACAGTTCCTGGAACCCCTGCGCGCGAACGTACATCACGCCCCCGCGCCCCGTTGCACTGGTTGCGCGTTGACCAAGAGCGCCGACGCCTGCTGCGCCAACGGCCTGGCCGAGCTCATCGATAGCTTCGGTGACGACGTCGCCGCAGTCTTCATGGAGCCGATGCAAGGGGAAGGCGGTTATCGACCGTTCTCGACAGAGGCGGCCGCGCTGATCCGAAAGCTGACCAAGGAGCGCGGGATAGTGTTGATCGTCGATGAGGTGCAATCAGGCTGGGGCCGGACTGGCAAGTGGTTCGCCTTCGAGCACCTAGGCATCGTCCCGGACATCGTCGTCTTCGGCAAAGCGGTCGGCGGCGGCCTGCCGCTGGCGGGCGTCGCCGCGCCGAACTCGACAATGGCGAAGTGGGAACCCGGAGAGCACGGCACCACCTTCGGCGGCAACCCCATCTCCTGCGCCGCCGGACTCGCCGCCCTGAAACTGATCGAACGCGAAGGCCTCCTGGACCGCGCCGCCCGCGTCGGCGACGCGATCATGGCCCGCATGTCACCTATGATCGGCCAGCACGGCGTCACCGATGTCCGCGGTCGCGGCTTGATGATCGGCATCGAGTTGTCGAAGCCCGACGGCAGCCCCGACTACGCCCGCTGCGAAGCCGTCAAGCGTATCGCTCGCGACGAAGGCCTGCTGGTGCTGACCTGCGGCGCGAAGATCGGCAAGCCGGGCACGGACAACTCCGCCATCCGCCTGATCCCACCGCTCAACACGCCCGACGAGGTCGTCGACAAGGCCATCGACATCATGATCGACGCGATCTCGACGGCAAAATAGTAACGGAGATCGCCCTTCTGAGTAGGTCGAGATGGAGGGCACTGAGTGGTGTGGTCGACTCCGATCCGCACCAGCCGTACCCGTAACCTCGACCGTTCCTGCGCATCGGACCGCGCTGGTTCTAGATTCTACGAAGCCATGGAATCGACGACGTGTGGAGGCGGCGTTGTCGCGACAGCGTCGTGCTTGAAGATCGACCGGAACCGTGAGTCGTGGCAGATCTTGCTGGTCTTGGGTCGATGGGGAACGAGGCTGACGTGCATGCGAGGCAGGGCCGCGAGCACCGCGCCGACGATGGGGCCTAGCACGTAGGCCCAGCCGAGATGCCACTGCGACAGCGCGACTGCGGGGCCGAACCATCGGGCGGGGTTGAGGCCCGCGCCGGAGATGGCGCCGTCCCACCAGACGAGGAATCCGGCGGTAAACGGGATCGCGGCCGGCGTGAATCGCATGAACCGCTGGCTGGAGACGAATGAGAATATGACAGTGCCGAGGACGAAGGTCGCAACGACTTCGTACAGGAAGGTGGCAAGGTCGCTGAGGCCCGCCTTGGGAGCCAGTACCGCGTAACGCACAGGATCGTGCATCGCCCCGGGAATGGTGACCGTCGCGATGAACACTCCCAGCGCCCCTCCCGCCATCTGAGATATCAGGTAGCCGCCAAGATCGCGCACGTGCATACGGCCGAGCGCCCAGAAGCCGATAGAGATCGCCGGGTTAATGTGCCCGCCGCTCAGCTTCCCGAGTGGAGAGATCGCCACTAATGCCCCACTCGCCCCGATTAGCGTTCCACAAATCAGCAATCGAAGCGGCACGGAAGGAATGGCATGCGGCACTGACGACTGATGGCCGAACATCACGTAGACCATCGCCACCACCGCGAAGACGTGGAAGGCGGTCCCAAAGAACTCACTGGCATACTCTTCGAGATGCCTTCCATACTTCTTCCACTCGATATAGAGCGCCTCTTCGGCCATGTCGATCAGGCGCTGTCCGTGCTGCTGAGTGGTCAACATGCTACCCATTTCCCGCAGTGATGCTCTGGACGACCTTAAGGAAGGCTGGCTTCAAGGTTTCCCAGTTGGATTCCGGACAGTGGCAATCGACAGTGATCACCTTGTTCAGTCCGAGCATCGTTACCCGGTACCCATGGATGTTACCCGTAAAGATGCCGCCCTTGGCGGTCCACTCAGAAACGCGCGTGTCCCCGAACGGAGCCTGTAGCGGCTGCATTGGCTGCTCGACGTAGTTGTCGTACTTCTCCTTGAGCGTGTTATTCAGCATCTCGTGCATCTTTTCGACAGGGGGCGGAGGCGGAGGCGCGTTGGGGTCATCCCCCATCGGCGAAGCCGGCGCTTTCATGCCCTCGCTCATGTACGAGAGAGAGCCCGAATCGGTGATATCGATCTTGGCCGGCCCTTTCTTAAAGAGAAGTCCGCCTTCGTCCGATCCCTCCGTGCCGGCCCCAATCATCGTCCATCCGTCAGGGCCGTCGCACGTGAACGCCTTGTCCGGTGAGTCGGCCGGCCGGTACATTGCGGGCGCGTCGACATGCTGCGGTTTGGTCGCATTTCCAAGAACGACCATGAACAACACGATGCAAACGGCGAAGCCGATCGCCACGTACCAGCCGACTTTCGACCCCGGATCTTTCGGTGCAGGCGGCGGAGCTCCATAGTACGGCCCGCCCTGCGGACCGCCCTGTGGCCCATATAACGGCGGCGGGTTTTGCCCCGGCGCATACCCCTGACCAGGCGGCGCGCCATATGGCGATGGCCCCGGCTGTCCGTACGGCTGCTGAGGCGGCGCATAGGACTGTGGCGGTGGTGGGGGCGGGGCAGCATAAGCAGGCGGAGGCGGAGCGTAGCCCTGTTGCGGCGGTGGCGGCGCGTATGCAGGCTGCGGCGGCGCTCCGTAGGCGGGCGGAGGAGCGGCATAAGGATTGGGCGGCGGAGGCGGCGGAGCCGCCGGCCGCGACGGTGACGGCAATGGATCGCCGTTAAGGTCGTAACGTATGTCTTCCGATGGAAGGGGCGGCGGCGTCTGCCCCGGTGGCGGCGCGCCGGATGGTCCGTATTCGGACATAGCTGTTCTGTCCCTCGACAATTCGCGCACCTGGGAGGAAGCGCGAGTCAACTTCACTGGTCATACTACTTAAGACGATGTAACCGCAACTTTATGATACTCCATCCCGACTATTTCCACACATCCGCGGGAACTTTATCCCCCGAAACTTCGTCCTAGAATTCACCACTGCCGATAACCTGGATTGACAGCGTAGCCTTCTGGGTGTATACTAACTCTTGCTTAGCATGCCAGCTAACTTTTTTGGCGAAAACGAGAAGTACCTTGCGCTTTCGCAAAATACTCAGCCGAAATAAGCTAAACTAATCGGCGCCTCTAACTTCGCCTCGATCAGTACACAAAACGTCAGCCAACGGTCATTGTCGCTCCCGCTGATTCGTCCAATTTTTCCCTTATTGTACTGCCCATCCTTCGTGCCGGAAGGGGCTTGGAACCGCGAATCAAAACATGGTTACTGCTTCAACACCCCATAGCATTTCGCCGGAACTGTTGAGCGACGCGTACTTGCGAGTCGACCTGGACTGGCGCATTGTCGACCTCAACGAGCGGGCCTGCTCGCTTATCGGTTCGACCCGAAGCGCCCTCTCACGGGGCATTCTGTGGAACGTCATTCCGGAGTGGATCGGCGGTAAATCCTACTACGAACTTCATCGGTCGATGACCGACCAGGCCGACGCCGTTATCGAGGATCACTGGCCGGAGCGCAACGTCTGGCTCGAGATCACTGCCCGCCCGACCGGCGCCGGCATCTGCCTGTTCCTCCGCGATATATCCGAACATAAGCGACTGCAGCAAACACTCCAGGAGACCCAGGACCGGTTCAGGTCGACATTCGAGGCCGCCGCCGTCGGTATCGGACACATCGCTATCGACGGACGATGGCTACGCGTGAACGAACGGCTTTGCGAGATCCTCGGCTACTCGCGCGACGAGCTTCTCCTGCGCGCGGCGCACACCATTACACATCCGGACGACCTCAGCCGCGAATTGCGGGCGTTGCGCATGCTGCTGGCGGGGCGCATCTCGCAATATTCGCTGGAGAAGAGATACATCCACAAGTTCGGAACACCGGTCTGGGTGGAGATCACCGTCTCCGTGGTCGAGCCCGCGTCCACCAGCTCTCGCTACCTGGTCGCCTTCGTCAACGAAATTTCCGAGAGACGCGTTGCCGAGGAACAACTGCGTCAGCAACTCGTCATCAACCGTTCCATCACCAGCAGCACTACGGAGGGTCTCTTCACGCTGGACACCGCAGGCCGCGTCACGTTCGTCAATCCGGCAGCGGAGGAACTCGTGGGTTGGTCGGCGGAAGAGATGCTTGGCGAATACTTGCATTCGAAGATATTCCACACCCGCCCAAGCGGCGCCGCCTACCCCATCGTCGAGTCGCCGATGACAACGGTGTTCACAACCGGTGTCCCGGTTCGCAATCATGAGGACTACGCCGTCACAAAAGACGGGGATGTCGTCCCCGTCCTTTGCTCGGCCGCGCCGATAATCGATCCTAGCGGAATGGTGATGGGCACCGTGGTTGCCATCCACGACGAGTCGGAGCTGAAGAAGGCGCAGTCCCAGCTCAAGGCCCTTTACGAACGAGAGCATCGTATTGCTGAGACTTTGCAGCGGTCACTGCTGATGATGCCGCCCAGCGACGCCTTCAACCAACTGACCGTCGACTCCCTTTACACCGCGGCGTGGGAAGAGGCTCAGGTGGGCGGCGACTTCTGCGACGCTTTCGAGCTCGAAGCGGGCAAGGTAGTTCTCGTCATAGGCGACGTCGCTGGGAAAGGTCTCACCGCTGCCGCACGTACGGCGGAGATCAAATACACGCTCCGGATGCTGATGCGCGAGACGAGCGATCCCTCCACCGCGCTGCGGAGGCTGAATCAAGTACTCGCAAACCGTCAGGGCGACGATACGATCATCACATTGACGATCGGCGTGATCGATCCGGCGACGGGAGCATTGCGCTATTCCTCCGCAGGATCCGAGCCCACCCTGATCGTCAGAAACTCCGGACAGGTCGACGCAACGGAACACTGCGGCCTTCCGCTGGGAGCCGACAGCGGCGCGAACTATAAGATGCGCGAAACCACCGTCGACATCAATGAGACGCTCGTCATGTTTACGGACGGAATAACCGAGGCGAGAAGTAAGGGACTGTTCTTTGGAATTGAGGGAGTGACCGAACTGGCGGCCGCCGGCGCTAACCAAGAGCCTCTCAGCACCACCGCATCAAAGATAATGGAAGGCGCCAGAACGTTCGCAGGAGGTCGACTACAGGACGACGCCTGTATCATGCTGGTACGGCGGTTGCCACCCACAGTCGACTGAGGGCAGGCACGATCTCGAAATTAGGAAATCACTCCGCCTCTCCCATCGTTCGGCTCGTCGCTAGGATCGACAGCCAGTATTCCCGGTCGGCGGCGTCGAGGTCGAAGGAGTTTTCGACTGCGGTCGCAAACGTTGTCGTCGCTCCGTAGGGCGCCGCCTCTTCCCGCACGTAAGCCGGCGTTGCTGATCCCGTCCCCGCCGTCGGCATCAACCACGCGGCCACCTGATCCCTTCCGACTTCAAGTATCGACGACATTTGCTGGACCAGAACTGTGGGAATCGACCCTGCATCAAGGCGACGCGCGGCGATCCTCTCCAGCAGCATCGACGGAAGTCGAAGCCGGCGAGCCAATTCGGCCGGATAGTCGATACCGCGCGCCGTCGACGCTGTCCGCAGATCTGCTACCCCCTCTCCTTTCCGAGGAGAGGGTGCATCCATGGGAGTCTGCCTCCGGCCGTAAGAACCGGGCGTCATCTCAGAGAACAGACGCTGCATCAATTCCGCGTGTCCGGCGGCTTCCACTTCGAAAACGCCGTCATGCCCACCTGCCGTGTGTTCGACAACGAGCGCGGCGAATTCGGTTCCCAATTCGGGATACTTGCCAGCCCACTCTCGAAGGAGCGCGGCCCCATCCTCGGCCTCGGCGAGCGAATTCGAGAACATAGACACGATCATGTCCGCTGTGGCCGGATCCATCATGGCCCTGCCTCCTCTCCGCGCCATTCTGAAAGCAACTGCTCGGCCTTTCTCAAGTAGTTTCGTACGGATCGGCCAGAAACTCCCAACATCGTCGCGATAGTCGGCTCGGGAGCGGCACTCTCCTCTTTGTATCCCGCGTAATGCTTCAGATAGAAGGCGGTGCGTATCGGTTCCGGCAAACGGTCGAGAAGGGCGCGAGCAGCGATATTGTCCGTCCAATCGACGGCGCCTGCGCCGACATCCGGGAGTTGCTCCGCTGCGTCATCCCATGGTGTATCCCCAAGTCGCCGATGGCTGAAATCGCGCAATAGAGACCGAACTCGTCGATCGAAACAAGTCCAGAACCGGCATTCCCAAAACTCGCTCTGAGGACTTGTCGACAGCACACACTCAATCGTCATATGAACGATGTCGCGGGTAACGTCTTCTTGATCACGCCCGCCGGCAATGCCCCAAACCGCCAGATGCCGATACGTACGCGGCGCAACCCGACGAATAAGAATCTCCACGACACCCCAGGCCTCCGCGTCGAAGCCCGCCTTGGCTAGCGCGCGTGCAGCGGCGACGAGCGCCTCGAGCGGTGTCGACGCGTCGTCCCACTCGCGCATTGGGGCGTTGGAGCGAGCTCCGCTCAGATCCCAGCGCTCGAGAACGGCCTGCACCGCCGCCTCGCGGCGATAGGTAGTCAGCCCGTAAGCAAAGCGGACCTTGGATGTCGTTCGTGCTATGTCACTCACAGAATTGATCCGAAACCGGAAAGCGATCTTTCACGTTTATTCGCTTGTAACTTCCATGATACCTCTGCCACGGACGATTACATACGGAAACTTGATGCAACTGTATCCTAGCCTCTATACGCGAACAGTCGACCTGTGGTAGAATTGCGTAACGATGAGCTGCCACGGTCTTCGCCCGTGTTCGCCGCGTCCTGCTGTCGCCGCAGCATCGGAAGCGATGACGTTTCCGGTAATTGGAGTGAATGGTCTATGAACGCATGTATTCCTTCAACGACGCGACGGTATCGGCTAACCGGCCGCTCGCCACAGCGTCCATCCGCGGGTTTCACGCTCATCGAGCTCCTCGTCGTCATCGGAATCATCTCCATCCTCGCCGCTCTGCTCTTTCCTACATTCGCTTCGGCTCGCGAAAAGGCGAGAAGTGCGGCTTGCCTCTCCAATCTTCACCAACTCGGCCTCGGGATGTCGATGTACATGGAAGACAGCGACGGCGTCTATCCATGGGGAGCGGACCCATCGGACAAGAACACGCTTATCTGGGCGTCGTTCCCTGATCCAACCTATTATCCCGAGGTGCAGCAGATGCCGCTGCTGACCGATATCCTCGCTCCGTACGTGCGAAACAAAGAGGTGTGGCACTGCCCGGATGACAGCGGCTTCGACGTCCTCGACACTAACATCAACGGCAACACAGGCTTCGCGCTCAACGCCAGGCCAACGATGTTCCAGGCATTTGGGACGTCGTACATGTATCGCACGGAGATCTCGCTCAAGAAGACGATTGACTCTAACCTCAACGGGTTGAAACCTTCCGGCCAGGAGGCCGGGCCCGCGGAGATCAACGTTCTGATGGACGGATGCGGCCGATGGCATGGATCGTGGACCGTGGGAAGCAGGCGCTACAACGTCATGATGGGCGACGAGCATGTCGTCAGTCAGAACACGGATCAGTACTTCGTGACCGGGTCATGGGCCATTAAATTGCACTAGCGGAACTAGCCTGGATAATTCACTTACCTTATTCCTCCCCTGGAGGGGAGACACAGAGGGGTCATATCCGATGTTCGTGAATTATCCAGGCTAGGCCAATAGTTGGAAGGATGTCGAGAGCGACGGCACGAAACTAGATGGTGGCAGGCGGTCTATCGACTGCCGAAATCGATTCTAATTGAAAGGAAACGGTAATCGATGTTCTCTCGGACATGGCCCACTCTCTTACTCGCAATTGTGTGTGTGTCGATTGCCGCGCCGCGTGCGCATGGCTCGGTAGCTACCGCCATTAAGCAAGAGGTGCAGTCGATCTGTAATCAGGCTGACGGAGCGGCGGGACGGAAAGACGTCAACGGGGCAGTGGCTTTTTATGGCGACCCAGGGCTTCAGGGGGCGGCACGGCAGGGCTTGCAACAGTTGCTAGCTTTGTCGGTCTCTGCCTTGTTCTCCACGAAGGTCATCAGCGTCGACGTCCCCAAAGGCAACGACTTCGAAGCTATCGTGGTCGTCCGGCAGCATTTCCAGGGCCTCATCAAGCATCAGGGGCAGGTGGGCGTCGCGGTGTCCGACGCTAAAGTGAGGCAGTACTGGACGAAACGCTCGAACCAATGGGTCGTACTGAGAGCCCGCGTGCTGTCGATCAACCGCACGCTGAACAGTAAGCGCGTCAGCAGCTTCTGACCGACGAGTGTCAACGCGAGAAATCCTGAGTCCGAAGGACGCTTAGCGGGAAGAGCTCCCTGGTGGGGTCGTTCACCGACCTGAAGTGCCGAGACGGGCACCTCGCTTTAAATGGCATGGCTTCTAATCCGAAGCTGTGCCTTTTTCATTGGCGTTTTCCTTGTATCGCGCCAGCGTGCGGCGCATGAAGGCGTCGTATTCGCCTCGCTCGATCGCCGCCCGGATCTCGCCCATCAGCCACGCGTAGTGCGCCAGGTTATGGTATGTGGCGAGGCGCGCGCTCAGGATCTCGTTGCACTTGTAGAGATGACGAAGGTACGCCGCCGAATGCTGTCGACACACAGCGCAATCACACTCCGGATCGACGGGACCGAGATCTTCGGCATATCGGCTTCCCTTGATATTGACTCTGCCGCGACGCGTAAAGAACGTACCATTCCGCCCAAGCCTGGTTGGAAGGACGCAGTCGAACATGTCGATACCCTGCCCCACTGCCTGGAGAATGTCCTCAGGCATTCCGACGCCCATCAGATACCGCGGACGATCCGGGGGTAGGTGAGGAACTGCCCACGAGACGGCAGCGAGCATGTATTCCGCCGGTTCCCCTACCGACACGCCGCCAATTGCCAGCCCCGGCACGTCCTGGGAGGCGATAAACTGCGCGCTCTCCTTGCGCAACTCCTCATACGTCCCGCCCTGAGCTATTCCGAAAAGCAACTGGTCGGTCTGTTTTTCTTTGTGATACGCAACACATCGCGTCAGCCAACGGTGCGTTCGAAGCGTCGCGTCACGGGTGGCGTCGTAGGTGCTCGGATAAGGGGGGCACTCGTCGAACGCCATCACGATGTCGGAACCCAGAGCATGCTGGACCTCGATACTGCGTTCCGGGCTGAAGAAGTGTTCGCCACCGTCGAGGTGTGACTTAAAAGTCACGCCATCCTCGGTGATCTTCCGCAGGTCTTGCAGGGAGAAAACCTGAAAGCCGCCGCTGTCGGTCAACATGGCGCCATCCCAGGCAATAAACTTATGAAGCCCCCCGGCGCGACGCACAAGCTCATGCCCGGGCCTGAGGTAGAGGTGGTAAGTGTTGCCAAGGATCAGCCGAAAACCTAGATCGGCGACTTCCCCCTGCGTCATTGCTTTGACGGTCCCGTTCGTCCCAACAGGCATAAAAACAGGGGTCTCAACCGTGATGCCGGTTCTCGGCAGCGACAATCGACCACGACGCGCCGGCGTCGACGCGTCGCTCTGGATAACTTCAAATATTGACATGAAATGGATTTCTTAACAGCGATCTAATCACGGAGATTGGCGAGAGCGACGACGTTTGCGGGATCTTGCTCGATAACGATGCGGAACTGACTGGCCGCCTCGTCGACTTTACCGGCTGCCTTTAGCGTAAGCGCGAGATTGGTCCTCGCCTCGATATACTTCGGGTTTATTCCAAGGGCCTGCTCAAACTCAACGGCCGCCCCGGCGTAGTCGCCCTCCGCATTGAGGGCGATCCCTAGATGGTTGCGGATGTCGGCATAGTTGTCGTTAATGGCAAGCGCGCGCCGAAACTCCTCGACGGCCAGATCGAATTTGCCGCGACGGTAGTAGTCGGTTCCAAGTTTGACGTGCATCGAGAGCTCGTCAACATCGGTTTCGGCGACGCGCTGGAAGATCGCATACGCTGCCTCAAAGTCGTCGGCGTCGTGGGCGGCGATTGCGCGGGCGATATCGTCGGTTTGATAGCCTCGATCGAGTGTCAACGCCTCGCGTATCTGGTCGAGAGCCTCGACGGGCCGGTCAGCTTCGTAGAATGAGAGACCCAAAAAGAAATGCGCTTTCGCAAATCGTTGATTGATCCGCAGGGCGTTCTCGAACGCGGAGATGGCCTGAACCGCGTGTCCCGCGGCGCGGCAGGCACGTCCGTAGTGGAAATGCATGTCCGCGTAATGGGGATTGACGGCGAGCGCCTTCCCGAGGTACTCCTCGGCCCGGTCGAACTCATGGTTCGATAGGGCCGTAGTCCCGAGATTCGCGTACGCTTCGGCGATATAGAAGGAAGCCAACCGCTGCACGAGAGCATCGGACCCGGAACCCTCCCGCCGGCGAACGACCTGGTTCAACTCGGCGATAGCCTCCTCATAGCTTCCCTGATCGAATAGCCGGATTCCCTTGTCGTAGTGTTCATTTCGACCGAACCCGAACAAGCGTCCCAGCATTGACATTTCGACCTACCCCCAAGCGTACTGCGCGACATAACCACCACCGACACGAAAGCGCAAACCAATAGAAACGCACCGTGCCATCATTTTTGCCGCGCAAGCTGGCAACATGATATCACGGTGCGTTTAAGCAAGTCAAGAAAGCCGCGTTTGGCGACGGTCACCGGACCCTAGAACTGCCCCGCGCCGAAGTCGAAGCGGATACGATGAGTATCTGTTCCGTACGTAAAGATGAGGGTGCGGCCGAAGATCCGACGTGTCAGGGAAAACTCGAGCGAGCTGAACCGTGTCATGAATGCTTGCTGGTAAAGCGCGTTCATGCCAATTCCCCAGTCGTTGTTCACCTGATAATTGTAGAATGCAAACCCGCTCATCTGGCGATTGGGCAGGCTATAGTTCGTGGTGATGCTCAGCGTACTCTTCTTATTAGGTACGAAGCCGCCGGTCAACGAGAACGTTTGCTGCAACGGAGAGTTGATGTATGAGTAGCCGCCGTAGTTGGGCGTTGTCGGAGCGTAGTTGTGAAGCGGATCGTAAGTATAGTTGTAATTGAAGGTCAGCGATCCCTGGTTGGAGAGCGTGCGAACCGCGCCGACATTACCCTGTAGCGTGTAAGAGCTCTGCCCGGTCAACCGGCTATAGGAGCCTCCGACCGAGAGCGAGTTCGTTATGTTCGTCTTCTTATCCGGACGAATCGCTGGCGTGAAGAATCGAATATCGGCGCCCTGCGTGGAGACCTCCGTCGACTTCGACCCGGTGGGGGTCGTCGAATTGATGATCCCCTGGTTCCAGCTGAAGCTCGCTACCATGTTGATTGGAGACTTGCCGAGCTGCCGACCAGGCGCCGCTACGAACGCGCTGAGCATGCTGCTGCTCGACGAGAACCCGTTATACGCGGGATTAATCATCTCGTTCGCGTTCAGGCCGAGGGAATAACCGTTGCGGAACTGACGTCGAATGTTGGACGTGCCGTATAGACCACGATGCTCCGGATAGTCGACGTAGAAGTAGCTCGTCGTCAACGGATCCAATCGCTGCGAGTGGTTCCAATGCGCGCCCCAGTCGGAACGAGTGAGTCCGCTCAAGACGACTGAACCAGTACCAGACCCGCCCATCGTGTAACTGTGCTTTAGGTCGATCGCGAGACCTGGACGGGTCCCACCCGCGCCAAATGTCGGTGCGACCTCCGAACTCAGACCGGCGTCTGCCGCAGCCGAATTGCGGATATAGATCGTCCCCATACTGTCCGGACTAACATGGTAGTAGTACGGTACATTGATGAAGAGACCCTGCGAGCTATATCCGACGATCTGCTCGCCGAACAGCTGGTTCGTATTGAGCGGCATCACGTGGAACGGCATCGCAACGACTTTTTTGCCGTCCGAGTATATCGCTGCACGCGTGAACTGCACCTGAACCGCGGGATCAACCGAGATCGCCTTGGCGGATACTACCAGGCGACTGCTCGATATATCCGTTTCGCCGTAGACATGCGTCCGCACGGCTTCGTCGGCGGCGGCCTCGCTCAACGGCACCGTGTCGAACTTCGACCCGGTGACGGTAACGCTCTCAGGGGCCTTAGTGTCGGTAGCGGGAAGTACGGCAGTACCGGTTGACGTGTAAAGATCGTATCGAAGTTCAGCCGCTACGAGCGACGCCTTACCATGCTTCAACGTCGCGTTCCGGGCGACGACAGTCATGCCCTGAAGATCGACCTGAATGCTGTCCGCATCGATCGTCAGCCCCTTATAGCGCAAATGCGCTGAGCCCTGGTGGCCCTCGGCCTGGATTATCTTTCCGTCGGCGCTATAAACGAGGTACTGCGGGCAGTCGATCCGTAACCACCGAGAGTTGACGTCCTGCGAAGCAAGATCGGCATCGGACGTAAACTCTACGCCGAGAGCTGCCTTGCCAACTCCGCCGCCCGTCGTGTCTAAAAATGTTGCGCTCACTTGCGCGGTGCCGGCGTTGGGCGCACTCGTGAGTGTAATGCGCGCCGCTCCCGCCGTAGTCGTCATCGACGCATGATCCAGCGTCCCGAGCGTTGTGCTAAATTGCACCGTAGTGCCGTCGGGAACAAACCCGCCGTCGCCGCCTCGCACCGTGGCAGTCACGATTGTCGTGCTCTTGCCGTCAGCCGCGATGATCGCAGGCGCCGCCGACAAAGAGACGGACGCCTGAACGGAGGCATCGACCGGACTGGCCACAGCC
>Ga0070658_10002714_pt1 | contig 14718 bp, 8 predicted proteins | sample KBSC13metaG_FD_64664 | JGI IMG/M metagenome (GOLD analysis project Ga0070658, IMG submission 64664) | Corn rhizosphere microbial communities from Kellogg Biological Station, Michigan, USA - KBS C1-3 metaG | ecosystem: Host-associated > Plants > Roots > Rhizosphere > Soil ...
GGTCTGAGCCCACTCAAAGATTGATGCACCCGAAGAAGTGTTGAGACGGCGGGAATCCGCACCATTCCCGAGAACACGTCAGGCAACTGAGGCCCACTCAATATTTACCCTGATCGCGTTAATCGTGTCAAAACAATTCCAGTTTTACGGTCAATCGTTACGAACGAGTGTGAAGCTGCATCCGACTTTGCCGAGAACGACGAGAAGGCCGTAGGCAAATCTTCGCGGCCGCCTCTCGCGCCGGCCACGTGATTGCCCCAATTGTGTGGTGCCGGAAAATCTGTCATACTCGGACGTAGGTTGTTCTTGAGGGCATGTACCATCCATGAAATCAGCAGTTGTTTCGCTTTGTGTCGCAGGTTTGGCGTTTGGCGGGCTTTGCAGGACGAGTTGGGGCGCGATCGTCTATGAATCGGCGACGGCCGGTTCGGATCATCAGACGGTCGGGAACACAATCAGTCAGAGTGCGTTCAACGGCATTCGCTTCCAGACCACCACGCCGACGCCGGTGAACCAAATCGGTGGACTGTTTTCGTCAACGGCTTCCGATTCGTCGAGCATCTTTGGAGCGCTGGTGTCGCTCACTGATGCGACCGACGTGCCGGATTCAAAGTCGCTGAGCACCCCGGACGTGCTGTTCCAAGGCCTGCTGTCTGTGCCAGCCAACTCACAGGGAGATGTGAGCCTGGATTTTGACCCGATCACGCTTTCGCCGGGGTACTACGGCGTCGTATTCGGCAGCGGGCTGTTCGGGGCGACCGGCGTGGTGCAGATGCCCAACCAGAACACGGCGATCGGGCCGCAGTCGGCGTTCTTCTACGCCACCGTCAATGGCGGCTGGTCGAGCTTTGCGCCGAATTCGACGCCGGCACGCTTCTACGTGGCTGCCGTCCCCGAACCGGGGACGGCGCTTGCGGGCCTGTCGGCCGCGGCCCTGCTGCTGCGGCGCGTGCGGCGGGCGCGGTAGCTCCAGCTTGCGATTTCCCTTCGCCAAATGACGCCGGTTGGCATTCCAACTGGCGATGCGGCTACGCGCTGCGTGTCACTCTTCATTGCCCCCTGGCGGCACGTCATCCATCTTCGGTGTGGCCGGGCGAGGGTTGACGGCTTCGCCGGGGCGAGAGGTCTCGGTCTGGTCGGTCGGGAAAAGGCGGGCGTAGTCTTTCCCCTCGGCCGTCGCATCGAGGTTGCTGCGGGCCAGGATGTCGGCGGCGGCGGCGGAAGTCTCCGCATCGGGAACGGGCTGCTCGACATCGAGTTCGACGGCCGGCTTGGCATTCGACGGGACGGCGGATGGCGGGTCGGGCGACATGCGGACTCCGGGACGGCGACAATACGACTGATGAATTTTAGCGCTCAAGAGAAGCGCGAATCGTCGAGAAATCTTTCCCCCGCTCAGGCCTGCCGCGTGTCGAACCTTCCCGCCGGGCGTCTAATCCGGCCCCTTCGATGCCGGCGGCCGGTACAGCACGATCGTCGACAGGGGCTGAATGGAGCGGCCTAACTCGCCGGCGCTCTTCCCGCTGACCAGATCCCTGGCATTCATAAACTCACTCGACACATCGAAGGGGTACGTCTTATCTTCCGAGCTGTTCATGCAAATGTAGTAGTCGCCATAACGGAGGCGGTACACGTCGGCCTTCCCGAGGAACGGGCCCCAATCGCCATAGCGCGGCAGCACCGCATCGCTCGGCCGAGCGGCGATCGGCATTTCTTCGCCGGCCCACGCCTGATGGAGGTCCTGTCCGGGCGGCGGCATGCCCTTGGTGCGCGTCCAATCGATCCAGTCAGGACGGGTGTATGTCTTGCCGCTGGAATTTACGACCGTATCGCCGCGAACGGTGGCGATCCGGGTGATCGTTGGCGTCGTTTCGAAAATTCGTACGACGTTGTTTACCGCCCGTTCGGAACGGTAGTAGAAGTTGAAGAACAGGGACGTATCGCCCCGCTTCAAGGCGATGATGGCATCCTGTTCGTCGGCAAAAACGAAATCCGGGTGCCCCGGCGTCATCGGCAATCGTGGGTCCGCCGGCGGAAGTGACTTCACCTTCGCATAGTCGTCCACATTCCGCATCATCCCCAGCGTATCCGGGTCTTTGAGCCGCCCTTTGACGTAAGCGAAGTACTGGTTGTCGGCGATCGATTGTTGTGCCGCCCCGACGATCACGGGGTCGTCGCTCAGCAGCGCCGGGACGTCGGTCCACCATTCTTCGCGGATGTTCGGAACGACATAGGCGCTGCCCGAGAGCGGATAATGCGCCGTCCGGTTGTCGATTTCGCTGGCAAGCTTCATGCACTTGAAGCCGTCCGCGTCGAGCGCCGGGTAACGGAAATACAGCCGGGCCCGGGCAATCTTGGCCACCTGCTGGCGGATCTTCTCGTCGCCGGTGAGGTTGGCCATGTCGCAGCTGAAGTGAAGGATCGTTTCGCCGTAGGTGGCGACCCAGCCCAGTTCCCGCGAAAGGCCCCTGCGCGTGATCAGCGAATAGCCGTCCCCGTACGGCTTCTCCGCACCACGGTCGGGCGAATCGGCTACTGGTTTTCCGTCTGGTCGCGGGTCACTGCCAAGCCACGGCTCGATTCCTACCGCCTGATACAAAAGGTGCAGCGCGTGTTCTTGCGATATCGCCCGTTGCGGATCGACCAGGAGCAGCGCGCGGTTGGCCATGTAGATGCCTGCGTCGACGATCACCGACTGGTTGGTGTAGCTGCGGCGGTGCGTGCGCCAGTAATCGACGCTCTGCTGCAGTGCGATCGCCCAGGCTTCACGACGCGGCATCGATTTTCCGTCGATGGTCGTCGTCTCGTCCAGATGCTTCGACATCGCCGGCCACGTCCGAGCGATCGCCTCTCCCAGCGGCGCGGCCCCCGACCAGTCGGCTTCGACGCGCTTCGGATCGGCAGCGTAGTCGCCCGCGAACGCATCGCCGTCCTGCACGAGCTGCCCGATCACGCCGCCGTTCTGATAAGCCGGCGTCCATCGCACGTTGTACGCATTCGCCAGCAGAATCATGCGCACACTGCGATCCTTGGCGCTTAGCGACTTCGGCGACGTCGCCGCCGTGCCCATCAGGTGGTTCAGCCGGTCGATGACGACCGCCTTGCTCTGGGCAATGATCTCGTCGCCGGCTTCGGAACGGACAGTGGCCTCGGGCAGGTGGCCCTGCTTCTCCGTCGCATCCGGCACGAACCGCGTGTTCGTATGGACGTAAACGCCATAAATACCGCGCGACGGCTCGGTGAGATCCTTCTGATACCGCGCGAACGTCTGTCCGTACGGCCACATCGGGCCGAGGGCGGATATTTTCAATTCGACCGACGTCTTCCCACGGGTTAGCCCCATCGGTAGCGGCAGTGTCTGGTAGACGAAGCATTCGGGGGCCAAGCCCTCGCTATCGCACTGATTCAGGACGTCATAGTCCCCCTCGTGCCGATAGCCGACCTGCATGCCGTTCGCCCAGAGGATCAATCGACCCGCGCCCTCTCCCTTGTCAGAGCCCCACAGTTTCACCGTGACATAGTTTTGCGCCTGCGGATCGACCTTCATGGTGAACGACACCGCCCCGCCGTCGAAAGAGGCCGGCGACAGCGGGAGCAACCGCCGGGCCTGCAGCCCCATCGCGCCGGCGATCGTCTCCGCGTGGTCGGATGTCAGGGAGTGGCTTTCTTCCGACGACAGATCGCCAAGCACAACCTTGTCGACAGATCCAGGCCTCTCGACAGCTTCGGGCCCTGCGCCCGCAAGAACCGGCCCCGCCACCAGGCACGCCAACGCCACTGCCATGCTGCACCGCGATCGAGTAGGCACGCGATTCTCCGACGGTAAGAGACTTTTCCACCACAACGCATTCGAGCCAGCGCTGCGCTTCGCGCGGAGCAGGCTATCGCATCGCCACCCTTTTCTCGTCATCGGATTGCGGTCGATCTTGGGGCATTTTGCGACACGCATGCCGCTTGCAAAGACGCTGAATATCTCCGACGCCTGTTCGCGTTAGAAATGTTAAACTGCCGATAGGCCCCCGCCACCGCCGCGAGGCCGATCGCTCGCCAACCCTGAGCCAGGGCCGCATGAAGAAGTATTCCATTCTGATCGCGGTTTTTGCTGCGTGGCTGACTACTTCACTGCACGCGGCCGACGAGCCGAAAGTGCCACGGCCGCAGATTCCGCGGCGCACCTTCGACATCACCCAGTTCGGCGCGGTCGCCGACGGCACGCGGCTTAACACCGACGCCGTTGCCAATACGATTAAAGCCGCAAGTGAACACGGCGGCGGCGTGGTCGTCGTGCCGAAGGGCACCTTTCTGTGCGGCAAGATCGTCCTGGCGGACAAGATCGAGCTGCGCCTGGAGTCCGGCGCCACGCTGCTGATGACTGACGCCCCCGACGTCTACCGCAACGGCCGCGGCGGGTTCGACGACCTCATCTCGGCCACAGGTTGCTCCGATGTCGCCGTCACCGGTTCCGGCACCATCGACGGCCAGGGCCAACGCTGGTGGGACGAGTTCCGCAAAATCAAAGGAACACCCCAGCAGGATTTGCCGGAAAATCACCGGCCCTACCTCATCGAGCTTCGGAACTGCACCCGCGTTCTCTTCGACGGCGTGACAATCCAAAATTCCCCCAGTTTTCATCTGGTGCCCCACAGTTGCCAGGACGTGACGATCCGCAACGTGACATTCAAAGCGCCGGCCGATGCGCCGAACACCGATGCTCTCGACCCGTCCGGCTGGAACTACCTGATCACTGGCTGCACCTTCGACGTCGGCGACGACTGCATCGCCGTCAAGGCGTCGGGCGCGTCCACCCCGCAGCGCCTCTCGTGCGAGGATTTCTACGTCTCCGACTGCAAGTTCCTCCACGGCCACGGCCTCAGTGTCGGCGGGCAGACGCCGGGGGGCCTGCGCCGCATGACCGTCCGCAACTGCACTTTCGAAGGCACCGAAGCCGGCATCCGCATGAAGGCTGCCCGCGGATCGGGCGGCCTGGTTGAAGATCTGACGTACGAAGACATCACGATGAAGAACGTGAAGGTGCCTGTCTTGATCACCAGCTATTACCCCAAGGCCCCGAAAGACCCGGCACGGGACGCGGAACAACCCGTCACGCCGAAAACGCCGATCTGGCGGAACATCACGATCCGCCGGGTGAAGGTGACCGATTCTCCCGAGGCCGGCCGAATCATTGGCCTGCCCGAAATGCCCGCCGGACCGATCGCTTTTTCGGACGTGCACATCGAAGCATCCAAGCCCTTCACCGTGACCTGGGGACGGGATATTTCGTTCAAGTCGTCGCAGATCGTTACCCCGAAGCCGCCGGCGTTCGTGGCAGAAAAATCGGGCATCAACGGCATCGACCTCCGCACGGGAAAGTGACGTATCGGGTAGTTGCCATGATCCGAAGTGAAAATTTCCCGCACCGGCAGAGCCGATCCCACATTACGAACGTGCGTCGATTTGCCTGCCGGACGGCAACGCGCGGTAACGCGGCGCATCGCAGAAAATGCTAGAATGTCGGCCTCCGGCGTCGCGGCAATTGAGCCGCGGCCAGTTTCAACGATAGACCCAATATGCGATCTCTCCTTCAGATCCACCCGTCGGACAACGTTGTCGTCGCCCTCCGCCCCTTGCAGGCGGGTGAACAAGTCGACGGCCTGACCCTTGCGACGGACGTTCCGGCCGGCCACAAGGTGGCGCGGGTGGCGATTGCCGCCGGTTCGCCGGTGATCAAGTACGGCCACACGATCGGCAGCGCGAAGAGTGACATCGGCGCGGGCCAGCACGTGCACACGCACAACCTGGCCAGCACGCTGGGGCAGGACTGGTCGACGTACGCGCGCTCGCCGGTGCGGTTCTCGCCGCCACCGACCGAGAAGCGGTTCTTCGACGGCTATCGCCGCGCGGACGGGCGCGTGGGCGTGCGGAACGAGGTCTGGATCATCCCCACCGTCGGCTGCGTCAACCAGGCGTCGGCCAAGATCGCCGAGCAGGCCAACCGGCAGTTTCCGACGAGCGAGAACTTCGACGGCGTGCACGCCTACCCCCACCCCTTCGGCTGCAGCCAGCTCGGCGGCGACCTGGAGAACACCCGCCACGTGCTGGCCGGGCTCCTGAAGCATCCGAACGCCGCGGCGGTGCTGGTGATCGGGCTGGGCTGTGAGAACAACCAGATGAAGGAGCTGCTGGCCGAAGCCGGCGCGACGGCCGCGAACGACGGCCGCCTCCGCTACTTCAGTGCCCAGGACGTGCCAGACGAGATCGAAGCCGGCGTCGAAGCGGTGATCAAGCTGGTCGAGTACGCGAAGCAGTTCAAGCGTCAGCCGGTGCCGGCGAGCGAGCTGATGCTGGCCATGAAGTGCGGCGGCAGCGACGGCTTCAGCGGCATCACCGCCAACCCGCTCGTGGGCCGCGTCGCCGACCGGCTCACCGCCCAGGGCGGCACCACCATCCTGAGCGAAGTGCCCGAGATGTTCGGCGCCGAGCAGGTGCTGCTCGATCGGGCCAGCGACGAAGCCACGGCCGCCAAGATCGTGTGGCTGGTGAACGACTTCCGCGAGTACTTCCGCAGCTACGACCAGCCGATCGACGAGAACCCCTCGCCGGGCAACAAGGCCGGCGGACTCTCCAGCAACGCCGACAAGAGCCTTGGCTGCCTGCAGAAGGCCGGTGATGCTCCCATCAAGCAGGTGCTGGAGTACGGCCGGCCTGCCACCCCCTCATTGGGCGGCGTCGCCTTGGTGAACGCCCCCGGCAACGACGGCGTGAGTTCCACCGCGATGACGGTGGCCGGCGCTCACCTGATCCTATTCACCACCGGCCGGGGCACGCCGATGGGGTTCCCGGTGCCGACGATCAAGATCGCCAGCAATGCCGATCTGGCGCAGCGCAAGCCTAGCTGGATCGACTTCAACGCCGGCAAGCTGCTGGAAGACGGCGCGAACCCTTCAGCGGTGGCGGATGAGCTGTTCGACCTGGTGTTGGACATCGCATCCGGCCGGAAGCGGACCCGCAACGAGATCAACGGCAATCGCGAGATCGCCATCTGGAAGGACGGCGTCACGCTGTGAGCAAGGCCCCACTTCCCGAGACGATCCTGCAGTTCGGCGGCGGCAACTTCCTGCGCGGCTTTGTCGATGTGTTCGTGCACGAAGCCAACGAAGCCGGCCACGGGATTGGCCGGATCGTCGTGGTGCAGTCGACGCGCTCGGGTGTGGCCGAGACGATCAACCGCCAGGGTGGCCGTTACCACGTCGTCACCCGCGGTCTGAAGAACGGGCAGAAGGTCGACCAGGTGCAGGAGATCACCAGCCTCAGCCGGGCGATCGATGCCGAGAGCGATTGGGCGGCGGTGAAAGCCGTCGCCGCCTCGCCGGATCTTCGGATGATCGTGTCGAACACGACCGAAGCGGGCTTTGTCCTGGATCCGGCGGACACGCAACGAACCGCCCCCGCCCCCCGCTCCTTCCCGGCCAAGCTGCTGGACGTATTGTGGTACCGATATGAACAGCTTCCGGAGAAGCCGCCGGCGATCCTGCCGTGCGAGCTCTTGCCGAAGAACGGGGAAAAGCTCCTCCAGCTTGTACTTCAGCAGGCCACGCTCTGGAACGCTCCTCCACAGCTGATCGATTGGCTGCAAGGCCGCTGCGCCTGGGGCAACTCCCTCGTCGACCGCATCGTCAGCGGCAAGCCCGCCGAGCACCCGCTGCTGGCGACGGACGGGCTGCTGACCGTGACCGAGCCGTTCGCGCTATGGGCCGTCGAAGCCGACGACCGCATCCCGCTGTTCCCCCACCCAGCCATCCAACGGCCGGCGGATACGGGTCCATACGAGCTGCGAAAAGTCCGCAGCCTCAACGGCGCTCACACCGCGCTTGTCGCCAAGGTAATTCCGATGGGCCTCCACACGGTGCGCGAAGCGGTGCAACACCCGCAGGTCGGCCCGTGGCTGCAACGGCTGCTGAGCGAAGAGATCGTCCCCACGATCCGCGACCGCGTGCCCGACGTCGACGCCTTTGTCGCCGACACCCTCGAGCGATTCGCCAACCCGTTCTTGGAGCACAAGCTCAGCTCCATCGCACTGAACCACGAGGCCAAGCTCAAGACCCGCCTTGTGCCGACGCAACAGGAGTACGTGCAGCGCTTCGCCAAACGGCCGGTGCTATTGGACGGGATTTTGAGCCCGTTATCCTGACACCTTCGGACGCCGGAATCGCTACCAGCGGTAGTACCGCAACGGATCATCTGTCGCGACCGGCTTGTCCTGGTAGAAAGACTGCAGCCACCGCTGCGCCGGCGCGCCGATGCTGGCCGGGCCTTCGAGAATGCCGCACGGGCCCTGGATGTTGTTGCCTTGAATGACCAGCACGTTGCCGCTCGGCTTCAGCAGGCCAGCCGGAATCCTGTAACTGCGCTGCAGCTTGTAGTAATCGGCCGGGTTGGTGTCTTTGCCGACGTGGCCAATCTTTTGGCCGTTGAGGTAGGTGGTGTCTTCGTCATCGACGCAGCCGAGCGTGAGTTGCTGATCCCCCTTCAGCAGTGCGGCCGGCACGTCGAACGTCAACCGATACCAGAACCGCCCGCCCACCTTCGCCAGCGCCGGCTGTTGATCGACCGCGCCGGGCACGCTGACGTCGTACCACGAGAGCTTGTCGGTGCCGGCCGTCACCTGTTCCGGCGTGGCGCTGGCGGATTCGTCATCGGCGGCGCGCCACTTCGATTGGCTCAGGTCGATTTGCCCATCGGTCGCCGGTGTTTGCCAGAAATCCAGCAGCCGGCTGCTCATCTGCACGCCGCTGTTGGCAAGAATGCGCGATAGCAGTGTGCGCGTGTGATTGAACGTCAGCTTCTCGTAGACGTGCCCTTTGCGCGTGTAATCGAGTTCCCGCGGATCGATCTGCACAAATGCGACCGTCCCTTTGCCGTACTTCATTTGCGCGATCATCCCTTGCGGCGTGTGCCAGCCGTCCTTCGGCTCGACGCGGGTGATCGTCGTCCGGCTGCGCAGGTGCAATTCCGACGGCCCGACGCCGGCGAGCAGCGGCTGCTTGAGAACTTCAGGCGGCGCTTGATCGCTGACGAGATTCGCCGTTTCGGCCTTCACCGCATCGCCAAGCGCCGGGAGCGCATCAGCTGCCGGCCAGAGCATGACGCAGGTGCCGCCGCTATCTTTGACTGTTGACAGCGCGGCCGCCACTGCGGGGGCATCGGCTTTCGGACCGATGACCGTCGTCGGCATTGCCGAATCGCCGAGCGTGGCGCCGAGCGAGGTGAGAAATGCTTTCGTCTGATCGTCGCCGACGTACGTAGCGGCGGCCGGCGCGTTGGATGCCGGCGTGGTCGCCCAGGCGAGGATGTTGCTCAACACCCGGCCCGCCGCCGGGTCGACCGCGGTTCGGCCGGTAACGTCGAGCTGGCAGAACAACACTTCACCCCCACCGACGCGAGACAGCAGCAGCGGCGAGTATTGCAGATCGAATCCGCCGTCGATCAGCGGCAGGAAATCGCCGGTCTGCGGCTTCTCGATCACAACGCTGGCGAGTTGGCCGAGGTTGTTGACCTTCCACACGCGCAGGTTGCGGAAGCCGAGCCAACTCACCCCGGGGTACTTCGCTTCAAATTCCGGTAGGCCGCTCATTTTGTCGGCCGTGAGGGTGGCGGCCCCTGCCCAGTCGTGGAGCAGCGCGTCGTTCAAACCCTTGAGCAACGGATGATCACCCATGCGGACGAAGACGTTGCGCAGCGAAGCCGTTGAGGTGCGGAAGCCGAAGCGGCGATTCAGCGTCTGCTCGGTCTGTTCCATCACGACGACTTTGCCGCCACGCGAGAGCAGCCCGCGGACGTCGGGCAATGGCGCTTCCGGCGTCACCGCGCGGCGGCCGATGATCAGGCAGCGGACGTTGTCGGGAACATTGTCCTTGATCGCAGGAACGTGAGCGCCGAGACGTTCGAATTCTTTGGTCGTCTCACCGGACGGATCCCACAGCGCGATACCGTCAGTTTGCGGCGTTGAGGGCTTGGCGACAACCTGGAAATCGAAGTGATCTTTCTGTGTGAAGCCGTCGGCACCGGTAACGCTGAGATCGATCGCCCCATCGCCCTGCACGTCTGCCGGGATCGAAAATTGAAGCGGCTGCCGCTGCTGCCGGCCGGCCGCGATCGTCAGGTCGCCGCTGCGCGTCTCGATCGTTTTTCCGGCGACGGTGATGGTTGCATCAAAGTGAACTTTTAGTTCGTGCCGCCGGTCGTTGATCGCGATAATCTGCTTCGTCACCGAGTCGCCGGGCGCGAATACGTGCGAGCGCTCGGTGAAGTGATCGGGCGAGCCGGCGATCCATACCAGCACGTCGCTGTTGACGGCCTTGTACGCCTCGGCCAGCGACGTCAGCTTGTACGTGTCGGCCGGGGCGGCGGCATTGAAATAGGTCTGATCGTTGCCGTAGCCGAAGCCGGCGTCGAAATCGCCGTGGATGCCGGGGGTCGTCCACTGCTCCGGCGGCTCGGTCAGCGTCACCTTCGCGGGCGTTTTGTCCGTCCAGTTGGCCACGCTCTTGTAATCCCACGGCAGCAGCGCGCTCAGGCCATAGGTGCGCATCGCGGGAAAAGTTTCGCGGGCCACGCGCGACTGGATCTCGACGAAATTCCATTCGACCGCGCGGCGCATGAAGCTGTTCGTCAACGTCGCCCAGCTCGATCGGCCGGCCTTCTTGTAGGCGTTCTCGTAGGCGTCGACGTACGCGCCTTCGGAATCTCCGCCGTCGTAGGCGTGCGCCCCGGTGAGAGCGGCGGAATACTCGATAAAAAGCGGCTCGGTATCCGAACTCGGCTTGTACACGCCCGGCCCGCGGTAGCGGCCCCACGACGCCACGAACGGCATGCCGAACTCGGTCAAAAACAACGGCTTCACGCCGGCCTGTGACCAGTGCTCGACGTAATCGCGCCGCTCCTGCATCGGCATCCAGTTGAGGTAGCAGTTGTCGGTCTCCCACGTGCCGATGTTGCCGCCGCTGTGGTGGTAGAGTTCGCGCGTTGGATCCTGCTGGCGCACGTACGCCTCGGCTTCGAGGCCGATCTTGCGCTTGGTGTTGAAGGCATCATCCGGGCTGACCGGGTCGTGCAGGCCGTCGATCTTGTAAGGGTTCAGCGCACCGGGCCAGCCGAGGCGGTTGTGGTTCGTCGCGTAGCAGAGCACGCTCGGGTGGTTCTGCGCGATCGCGACGCAGTAATTCGTCAGTTTCTGCCACTTCGCTCGAGCGGCGTCGTCGGGGAGCTCGCCCTGCCAGGGGATGAGGCTGGGGATGGTGGCGACGACGATCATCCCCGTTTCGTCGGCCGCCTCGTACAGCGGCGTGTAGGAAGGCGCGCTGCCGGGGTTCACGTCGTAATCGAGGATACAGCAATTGAAACCGAGCGACTGCATGCGGTGGAACGTCTCGATCATCCGCGACTTGCTTCGGCCGGCGAAATCGTTGCCGATCTTGCTGACGCGCCAGTGGATCGGCGAGCCGTTGAGCATGATGTCGCGGCCGTCGAGCCATAGCTCGCGATAGCCGGTCTTTTCGTGGCGCTCGTCGAGCAGCTTGCCGCCGGCATCGAGCAGTTGAACCGTGACGTCATACAGCTTCGGCGAATCGGTGTCCCAAAGGTTCTTCGCCAGCCAGGGCATCGCGGCATCGACATTACCGTTCGCGTCGGCGCGCAGCGGGTCGCTGGTCCAATCGGCTTCAGTCTTGCCGTCGATGGCGGCGGCGACGTGCAGCTTCACCGTATCGCTCGTGCCAGCCGTGCTGATATGCAGGCCGAGTTGCTGCTTGCGAACGCTGGGGCGGAATTGGATCGATTCGAGGCGCGACGTTTGCGGCTCGGCGCGCAAGAACACGTCGCCACATAATCCGCGTTGCTTCAGCTCGGCCGTTTCGAGGTAGACCTCGTTCGGGTTCATCGCGTGCACGCGCGCTTCGTCGAACGGCTTGGCGATGACGAACAGGGTGAGCGTGGCGGATTTACCGGGCGTGACGAACTTCGTCAGGTCAATCACCCCGGCCGGGTAGACGAGTTGGCCGACGAGCTTATCGTCGATGAAGACGGCGGCCTGGCTTTGCAGCGTGTCGACGTCGAGCACGATGCGCTTGCCGGCAAAGTCCTGCGGTACGTCGACCGTGCGGCGGAACCAGGCGGCGTCGGTATCGGCCCACTTCACGCCCGACCAAGCCTCGGGCAGCGCCCATTCGGTGCCCGACTCTTTGGAGCCGGGGAACGTCGACGGCACCTTGCCGTAGCCCCAGTCGAGCCCGGCCGGCATCGGACCGGGCAGCGGCGGATTCTGGATGACGCCGGCCGTCACCTTCTTCGGGTCGCCCGGCGACAGGCCGATCGGTCGGATCGCCCAGACGCCGTTCAGGCAGATCGATTCGCGCGTGGCCGTCTTCTCGATCCAGTGCGGCGTCATCGCCGGCTTCCACGCCTCCGGCAGCACCGACGCCCTCGCGGCGGCCGAGCGGCTTTCGACGACGACGACGCTAATCGATTGAATATCGAGCGTGCCCGATTTCACCATCAGCAGCGCCGGATCGATCTTCATCTGCGCCGCACCGAAGGGGATCGCATAGTCACGGGTTTCATCCACCCAGCCGGCCTTTGACGAGCCCCGCCAGTTCAATGCCTGCGGCGGCGTGCCGAGGCCTTTGCCTTTGGCGTCTGTGAATTCAACGATGATGCGAGCGTTCTGCCACCCGTGCTCGCCCGCTTTTACGCCGCGATAGCGGACGCGCGTGGACAGCGTCACCCTCGCCCAATCCGGATTCAGCGGCAGAAACCGGCGCAGCTGGGCCGAGGCGCCGTCCTCGGCTTGCAGATGGACGAACGAGTGATCAGCGTCCTTGTCGACGGTCGGTGTGCCGGCCATCACGGTCCAGCCGGCGAGGGACTTGCCTTCGAGTTTTGCGCCGTCGAAGTTGGCGCTCAGCAGCGTGTATGGCAACGGCTGGGTCGCGGGCGCGTCCGTCGCGACGGGCGTGGCCGGCTCAGGCGGTGCGTCGGCCGGTGTCAGCTTCAGGTCGTCCAGATCGAGCGTTCCGTGCGCGACGCTAAACAACCCCAGTTGCAGCTTCACCTTCTCCGCCCCCTCAGGCACGGCGGCCAACAGTGTTTGCGGCTGCCAATCCGCGGCGCTGCCCTTAAAATCCGCCACCACCGGCTGGCCCATCGTCTTGTGAGCGTTGTTCAGGAAAATGATCTGGATTCGGCCGTCATTCCAACCCTTGGCGCCCTTGGCGATGTCCTTGTAGCGGGCGCGGAACGTCAGGTTGAGCGCTTTGGTCGACGCATCGAGCGCCGTTTCGCGCTGCACCAGCGCGGACTCGCCGGCCTTGGTGACACTCAGGCGTAGGAAGTGATTCTCCCCCTCGGCCTGGCGCGAAACGTCGCCGCCGGGCACGCGGAACCAGTCGGCCGGCAACCCCGCGGCGTCGGCCCGCTCGAAATCGCCGTTCGGCAGGAGATTCTGGTCCGGCGAGGGGGCATCGGCCCCGATCGCACAGGCGGCAAGCAGTGCCGCCAGGGCGGGAATCAGGCGTCGCGTCATAATGGAGCTCCTACCACTCGCGGCTGGCTTTGCCGATGTCGACCAGCTCCGCCGACAGATATGCCTTCGCCGAATCGGAGCCGGGCACCCAGGCAACATGCCCGTCGGCAAAAGCGATGTGCAGGCCGAGCCCGTGCAGATTGAACATCGAGGCCGTCAGGCCGCTGTATTTTCCGGGCCGATAGTTGTACAGGTACTGCGGCAGGATGCTGATAAGACTGCTGACGCCCGACCACGAGTCCATCAGCAGAAAGACCTTGGTCGGATCACGGCCGGCGCGCATCCGTTGACCGCCGGGCGCGGTCGCGTAGTCGGCGTTCGACCATTCGTACAGGCCGGAGGATTTGTCCTTGGCCCACCACGGAAAGAGAAATTCGTTGGGCGCGTAGCTGGATGCGATCACAACATTGTTGTATTTGCCGCTCGGGTAGGTCGAGTCGTAACCGGCGGCCGCCCAGGGCTTGAAATCGCTGGGGCAGATAAACGGCGAATTGTGATTGTAGGGGTTCGCGAATTCGCCCACGGAGTTGACAGTGAGCGTCATCGGATCGGTATGGCGCGTTTGGGCATAGAGGACATTCGCCCACATCTGCTTGTTGGGTGAGTGCATCGCCGGGTAGACGCCGCGGTTTTCGCCCACGTACATCGCAACGCCCATCGCGTGCTGGCGGAGGTTGCTCATGCAGACCACCCGCTTGGCCGCCTCGCGCGCCCGGGCCATCGCCGGCAGCAGCACAGCAATTAGGACCGCAATAATGCCGATGACGACGAGCAATTCGACGAGCGTGAAGGCTCGCGCCTTTCGGGAAGCTTGTTGATTTTGCATCACCGCTCCAGTGCCCCGCCGGGCAGTAAACGATCGCACATCAAACCGCGCGAAGCGACAGACCCCGCCGCCGCAGCAGCAGGCCGCAGCATCCCAGCGCCGCCAGCGACAACGACGCCGGTTCGGGAACTACGTAAACGATCGAGTTGGTCTGACCATCGAGGCCATGGTAAAAGACTTGGCCACTCCCCAGTCCATTCGTGGCGGCGAATTCACCCACAAGACCGCCGTTGCTGTAATTGGCCAACACGTAGACGTTCTGCGACAGCGGCGATACCTGCGTTAAGTCCAGCGTCAGGGTAGATACGTCCAGCGT
>Ga0070658_10002716_pt1 | contig 14716 bp, 14 predicted proteins | sample KBSC13metaG_FD_64664 | JGI IMG/M metagenome (GOLD analysis project Ga0070658, IMG submission 64664) | Corn rhizosphere microbial communities from Kellogg Biological Station, Michigan, USA - KBS C1-3 metaG | ecosystem: Host-associated > Plants > Roots > Rhizosphere > Soil ...
AATAGTTCTTGGCGGACTGTGTCTTTTGAGCCGCACCAGCTATCGTAAGGTGGGTTGGCTGGCCACCACCCGACGGGTAACGGCCCCGGCACGAACATGCAGGAGGTCGTCGAGGGTGGCGGCCAGTCGGGGCAAGGAGCCGGCGAAATGCTGCTGCGCCAGGTGCAGGATGGCGCTTTGCCGGACATATTCAGTGGTGACGGCAGGGACGTAGAGGAATGTCTTGTATCGGCCTGTCGCTCTGCGGCTGACGATCCCCTTGTTCATCAACCGGCGCAGCATCGTCCTGACCGTCGCGTTGCTGACCCGCTTGCCGAGGCGATCCTGGACTTCCTTCGCCGTGCACCCGCCCAGCTGATAAACGAGAAGCGCCACCTCGCGCTCTGCAGGGGCGAGGCTGAGGACGATCTGAGGGGGACTGTCGAGTCCCGAGCCGGAATTCACGCCCTCAAGCACTGGGTCACCTCACCGCTCAATCTACATTGGTGCTTACAGCACTAATATAATCAAACTTCCCAATCAAGTGTTAGAGGTGCGGCTCGCGCGATAGAGCGTGCCTTTAGAACCGTTGCGGGCGCATGACGGACACCGGCGCGCCTTTCCCCGCGCCGTGCAATCGGGCCCACGCCTTGCGTCCCGTCGGTTCAAGGGCTTAGTGCGGGCCATGAAACGTCAGTTCAACGCCCACGCTGTCGTCGACGAGCTCGCGTCCATCTACGAAGACTCGGTTGCCAACCTCCGCGAGGCGCTCGCGCGATACGTCGAGGACCGCGCCGTGCCCGACATCCGCGCCCGCAAGAAAGGCATTTTCGCCTATCCCGAGCTGCGGATCGAATATGGCGGAAAGCTCCCGGCCTCCGCACCGTCTCGGGCATTCGCCCGCCTCAACCAGCCCGGCGCCTATGCGACCAGCATCGCCCGCCCCGAACTATTCCGCGACTATCTGGTCGACCAGCTCGAGCATCTGCATCGCGACTATGACGTATCTGTGACCGTCGGCCGTTCGGCCAGCGAGATCCCTTACGCCTATGTGATCGAGAATAGCGGGATCGAGGTCGGCAACATCGGCACCGCCGAGCTGTCGCGCTTCTTCCCTTCGAACGAGCTGGTCCACCTCGGCGACGAAATCGCCGACGGGGTCTGGATGCGCGCGCCCGACCAACCGCGGCCGCTTGCCCTTTTCGACGGGCCGCGCACGGACTTCAGCCTCGCGCGCCTGAGACACTACACGGGAACGCCGCCCGAACATTTCCAGCAGTTTGTGCTGTTCACCAACTACGTCCGCTATGTCGACGAGTTCGTCGCGGTCGCGATCGATACCCTCCGGCGCAAGGACTCCCGCTTCACGGCCTTGTCGGTACCGGGCGCCCTTTATGAACCCGGTGAATTGACTGACGCCGAGGCGCAGATTGCCGCCGGCCAGTGGCGCCGCCACCAGATGCCGGCCTATCACCTGATGGCCGACGATCGCACCGGGATAACTCTCGTCAACATCGGGGTCGGGCCGGCCAACGCCAAAACGGTGTGCGACCATATCGCGGTGTTGCGTCCCGAGGTCTGGTTGATGATCGGTCATTGCGGCGGATTGAGGCCGACTCAGCGGATCGGGGACTATGTTCTCGCCCACGCTTATCTGCGCGACGACCATCTCCTCGACGACGTGCTTCCGCCCGAGGTGCCGCTACCCGCGATCGCGGAAGTGCAGCGCGCTCTGTTCGACGCGGCGCTGACGGTGACCGGCGAAGACGAGGACAGCGTCAAGCAGCGGCTCCGCACCGGCACGGTGGTGACGACCGACGACCGCAACTGGGAACTCCGCTACGCCGCGTCCGCCTTGCGCTTCAACCAGAGCCGCGCGGTCGCGATCGACATGGAATCGGCGACCGTCGCCGCGCAGGGCTACCGCTTCCGGGTCCCTTACGGGACTTTGCTATGCGTTTCCGACAAGCCGCTCCACGGCGAGCTCAAGCTGCCGGGCCAGGCCAATGCCTTCTACGAACGAGCGATCAGCCAGCATCTGCGGATCGGGATCGAGGCGCTGAACCTGCTCCAGCGCGAAGGCGAAGGCCTTCACAGCCGGAAGCTCCGGAGCTTCGACGAGCCGCCGCTGCGCTAGCTGACCGAGAGTATCTGCCCGGCGCGCGTGACTTCGACCTGGGTCGCCGTCGCGCTGCCGTTCTTGCCAACCGAGACGCGGCGGACCTGACCGATCAGCTTAATCGTCTTGCCAACGAAGGCGGCCGTGAGGTTGCCGCCGTATTTCTTCGTGAGCCCGGGCATGGCCGACGGTCGAATGGCAACCCCGAGGTTGGCTGCCGAACGAAAATCCTTCTCACTGTCGAGATAATAGCCGGCGCGGCTTTTTGCGGCATTCTGGACTTTGAACTGGAACAAAGCACGCACCGGCTTGGGGGAAGCCGAAACAGCGCTGCTGATCGCCTGAGCAGGCGAAAGCGTCGGCAGTTCCTGCCGCGCCGCCCCGGCGGGCACAGCAACGAACAGGCAGGCAAGTAAGGCGGTGAAGCGCACGGGCAAAACTCCCTAACCGATTACCCGAGCAGCTCCAGCATGGCGGGTCAGCGGGTGCCGATCAAGCGTATCCGATTCGGCTCCGGCGGGGTCCGTCCCGGAGCGATCCATGCGACAAGGGCATCGAGGTCGATGATGCCGTTATCGGTGACCTCGGTGCCGCGAGTGAAGACGCTGAGGCCATCGCCGCCCGATGCCATAAAATTGTTGACCGCAACCCGATAGCCCGCGGCGGGATCGATCGGCTTGCCGTTGAGGCGGATATCCGAAACGCGGCTCCCCACCGGCTTCGCCATGTCGACGCTGTAGGCGAACCCGGCCGAGCCTGCGAGGGCGCTCGGGCGCGTCAGCCCCGCCCGGATCGACCCGGCATATTGCTGCTCTAGCACGGCCTTCAGCTGCTCGCCGGCCAGCGTCATGACGACGAGGTTGTTGCCGAAGGGCATCATCGAGAAGGCGTCGGCATATTTGATCTCGCCGCCGGGAAGATCGACGCGGACGCCGCTTGCATTGACCAGCGCGAGCTGCGCTCCGCCGTTGGCCGGCGCGCGTGTCGCGGCAAGCATCGAATCCGCGACCAAGTCGGCCGCCGGGCTTTCGAAATCATCGACCGCGTGCGGCGCAGGAGCGCTCAAGCGACCAATGATCCGGTTTCCGATCGGCGCGACGGCCGCGGCATAGCGATCGACCAGCGCCTTCTCGGCGGCGTCGACACCATGTTCGCCATTGCCGACGACGACATTACGTGCGGCCTGCCTTATCAAGCGGTGAGTGACCGGATCGAAGGTCAGCCTCAAATCGGTGACGAAATAGCCATACTTGCCGGCACTGGTGAGCAGGCGGCCCACACCGACCTGCGGCGTGCCGTTGCAGACATAGGCCCAGTGCGTGTGGCCGGAGACGACAGTCGTGATCGCGGGGTCCAACCTCGGCAGGATCGGCAGGATCTCGCCGTACAGCCCATCGCAGCCGTTGCCGCGGGTGAAGCTCGGGGTCTTTCCGCCCTGGTGAATCAAAAGCACGATCGCGTCGGCCCCCTGCGCCTTGAGCCGCGGCACGATTGCATTGGCGGTTTCCGCTTCGTCCGTGAACTTCAGGCCGCGGACGCCGGAAGGGGTCACCAGGTGCTCGGTGCCCCTCAGCGTTTCGCCGATGAAGCCGATGGTGATCGGTCCTGCTGAAGTGTTGAATCGCTTGATCATCGTCGCTGGGAAGATCGTCGATCCGTCGGCCTGGACGACATTCGCCGCGAGATAGCGGAAGCTCGCCCCCCCGAACGGCTCAATCGCGCACGGCACGCGCCGCGTATACTTAGCGCAACCCCCTGCCTGCATCCGCTTCAGCTCGTCGGAGCCGCGATCGAATTCGTGATTGCCGACCGAATTCACCTCGAGGCCCAGCAAGTTCATGGCCTGGATCGTTGGCTCATCGAGATAATTGGCCGAGATCAGTGGCGACGCACCGATCGTGTCCCCGGCCGACACCGTGACGCTATTGGCATGGCCCGCTCGAAGCTCAGCAAGCGCTGCAGCGAGATGCGCAACGCCCCCGGTCGCAATCTTGCGCTTGGTTCCGTCAGCTTCGGTGACCTCAACAGGCGCCGGCGTTTCGAGATTCCCGTGGAAATCGTTGAAGGCCAGGATCTGCACTTCCACGGGAACGCGCGGCGCAACCGGAACCGGCGGCGGGACCCGCGCTGCGCAGCCGGCCAGGGCGAGAGCCGCGAACGCGGCGGCAAAGCGACCGTTCATTTGGCAGGAAGCGGCTGGGGTTGGGCAAACACGGCGTTGAGATAAGCGGCGAGCCGAACTCCGCCCTGGCTCAGCCGCCGCTCCATCACCGGCCTGAACTTGAAAACGTAGCCGTAGGAGAGTTCAGGAAGCGCCGCTTCACCCTTCTTTCGCTTCTTTCCTTTGACGGGCTTCGGAATGTCGACCGCCGTCGGGTAGAGCGTGTCGCGGATTTCGGCGCTCTCGCTCGTCCAGTCGCGCGGATTAATGTCCCACCACATCACGACGTCCTGCGGGCTGATGTGCCGCTCCAGCTTGGCCGCGAGCTCTGTGAACGACAGCTGCTCATCGTCGACCATCTGCGAGTCCCACACGGCGTGAAGGTTCGTCGGCTTGCCGAAGAAGGTCACCTTCACGTCGTTGCCGCCGCGATCGCAGCACTTGCCGTTGTGAAGCGGCTGGTGGAGGTCGCCGACGAGATGGACGATAAAGCGAAGCGCAAGCTGCTTGTCTGCGCGGCCGACGTTCGGGTCCTGGAGCGCCCTGGTGAAACGCCCAAGCGCTTCGAGCGCGTCTCCCTCCGGTGGCGCATGGTCGTAGACGATTCCGTTGAGCGTCACGTAATGCCACGGCACCGTCGTCTTCTGCCAGAATTGCCCCGGAGCGGAGCGCATCTCGTCGGGCCAGTTCGCGGCTTCGTCGAGGCTCTCGCCTGGACCGAGGATCTGCGCGACCTGGGCGCGGGCGAGGCCGCTCAGCTGGGTGTCCGCAATGGCAGCGACGACCCGGTGACCGGTCTTTCCCCAGGCGAGCGCCGGCGCAGGCACGACAGCGGTTGCCGCCGTCAGCGCGGCGAGGACTTTGATATGCGAGTGATTCGGCATGGCTGGCGCATGCCCCCTGGCGGCGGTTAAGGACAAGAGCATGACGGATGAACAATTGCTCGACCAGGCGCGGGCCGCGGCGGCAAAGGCCTATGCGCCTTATTCAAATTTCCACGTCGGCTGCGCGATCGAATCAACGACCGGCGAGGTGGTGACCGGCGCGAATATGGAAAACGCCTGCTATCGCCTGGGGATCTGTGCGGAGCAGAGCGCGCTCACTGCCGCCCAGCACACATTCGGACTCGACCAGGTTGCGCGCATCGCGGTGGTGGGCGGAACCGACGCTACGGCCTGCACGCCGTGCGGCGGATGCCGGCAAGCGATCCTCGAAGCGGCGCAACTTAGCGGCCGAGACGTCGAGATCCTGTGCGGCAGCGGTGACGGGTCGGCCGTGGAGCGTCACAGGATCGGGGAGCTGATCCCGTTCGGATTTGGACCAGCGAACTTGGGAGAGGGCGTGTGACTGACAACGGGCGATCCAACGCCCAGCAATTCCTTTCGCAGATCCGCGACCATTACACCCAGCAGCTGATCGTGTTCGTCGCCGAGCAGCGCCGGAACAGCATTCGCGGTGAGGCCGAGGTAAAGCTGGAGCTCGAGCCGGGCTCCCGCGTGTTTCGTTCGCTGGCCTGTGCCGATTTTGTCCGCAACGACGACGAACCCGAGATCATCGAATTCACGCCCGATCGAATCCTGGGCTTCGATCCGATCACGACGACGCTCGGCAACGCCGACCTCGAGATCGAACAGCTGAGGTGGGACGACGTCGTCATCCATCACAACGGTTCGTTCGACGCGGAGCAGGTGCTCGGCGGGTGGTTCGAGAAATGGTTCGATCCCGATGACCGGCGCTATCGGGGCGGAGCCGATCTTGGAAATGTAATCCATTCGCTGGTTGTTGAGCCCGGCAGGTTGAGCATCGATTTTGGAAGCGCAGCAGCCGATTCCTTCTGGGAACTTCTCGACAGATTGGAGAGAAGCGAGGCGACAGTCCTCCGGATTCGCAGCTCCAAAGCGGAAGCCGAAACCACCTAGACCAGCTTGATCTCGCGCAGCCGCTCCTGGAGGTAATCGTTGGCGGTGATCGGCGGCCATTTCGCCTGCTCGCCCGGACCAATCGTTCCTTTCAGCGGATCAATCAGGAAGTCCGACCGGAAGTGCAGGAAAAAGGGCATCGAGTAGCGCGCCTTACTCGCCCGGTCCGGGGCCGGATTGACCACGCGGTGGGTGGTCGAGCGGAGCTTCCCGTTGGTCAGCCGCTGCAGCATGTCACCAATGTTGATCACCAGCTCGCCGGGCTTCGGAGAGACCGGGATCCAGCGGCCATCGCGGGTCAGAAGCTCCAGCCCCGCTTCCTCGGCGCCGAGCAATAACGTGATCGCGTTGATGTCCTCATGCGCGCCGGCGCGGATATGCTCGCCCGTCGGTTCGCTCTGTGGCGGGTAGTGAAGCGCGCGCAGCACCGAATTGCCGTCGCGGACCGCATCCTCGAAATAATTCTCGTCGATCTTGAGGTACCGGGCGATTGCTTTCAGGACTTTCAAACCGGCGCGGTCAAACGTCGCGTAAAGCTCAGTGAACGTGGCCTTGAAGTCAGGCACCTCGGATGGCCAGAGATTGTCCGGCATGTGGTCGCGGAAGCGGTGTCCCGCGGGCAGGTCGCGGCCGACGTGCCAGAATTCCTTGAGGTCGTGCGCCTTGTGGCCCTTGGCCGTCTCGATCCCGAACGGCGTGTAGCCACGAGCCCCGCCGCCGCCCGGGATCAGGTACTTGCGCTTCACGTCCTCCGGCAGCGCGAAGAACGCCTTGGCCTTGTCCTCGGCGCGGTGGATCAGCTCATCCGGAATGCCGTGATCCGCAACGATGGCGAAGCCGTATTCCTCGAAGCTCTTCCCGAGCTTCTGGGCAAAGCCGTCGGGGTCGCGCTCGGCGTCCTTGAGGGAGACTGAGGCGATATTGTCAGCGGTGATCGTAGCCATGTCGTTGTCTTAGCAGAGGATTGAGGTCAGGGCAGCATCAGCGATGCGAGCGCGGCGCTCATCAAGTTGGCGAGGCTGCCCGCGAGCAATGCACGGAGGCCGAGCTTGGCGATCACCGGCCGCTGGTTGGGCGCAAGGCCGCCGGTCACCGCCATCTGGATCGCGATCGAGCTGAAGTTGGCGAAGCCGCACAGCGCAAAGGTCACGATCTCGCGGCTGCGCTGGCTCAAGGTCGCGGCGTCCATCTTGCCGAGGTCGATGAACGCGACGAACTCATTGAGGACGAGCTTGGTGCCGAACAGACCACCCGCGGTGCCCGCTTCGTTCCAAGGCACGCCGATCAGGAACATCACCGGCTGGAAGATGTAGCCGATGATCCGCTGGAAGCTGAGGTTGGGCACGCCGACGACGTTCCCGAGACCGCCGAGGAGGCCGTTCGCGAGCGCGACCAAGGCGACAAAGGCGAGCACCATGGCGCCAACCGCGACGGCGAGCTTGACGCCGGTCTGCGCGCCCTGGGCCGCTGCCATGATGATGTTGGCCGGCTTCACGCCCTCCTCGAACGTTTCGGCGACGTCGACCTTGGTGTCCTCGGCCTTTTCCGTGTCCTCGGGATCGTCGGGCATGATCATCTTGGCCATCAGAATGCCGCCGGGCGCGGACATGAAGGCTGCGGCGAGCAGGAAGGGAAGATAGCTGGGACCGAGCAGGCTGGCGTAGGCGGCAAGAATCGTCCCGGCCACGCCCGCCATTCCGACGCACATGACGGTGAACAGGCGGGAGGGCGGAAGCGCGGCGAGATAGGGCCGCACCACCAGGGGCGATTCGGACTGGCCGACGAAGATGTTCGCCGCCGCGGACAGCGATTCGACGCGGCTGATGCCGGTCACCCAGCCGATCGCGCCGCCGACCCAGCGGACGATGCGCTGCATGATCCCGAGATAATAAAGAATCGCGACCAGGCTCGCGAAGAAGATGATCACGGGTAGTGCGGCGATTGCGAACGTGTGGGCGAGCGGGTTGCTTTCGCTCGGGCCGAACAGGAACTCTGTCCCCTTCGTGGCATAACCGAGGAGGTCCGATACGCCCGCGGACAGGCCCAGGATCCCGGCACGCCCCCAGCTGGTCCACAGCACCAGCCATGCGATGAAAGCCTGGAGCGCGAACGCGGCACCGACGACGCGAGGGCGGATCGCCTTTCGATTGGTCGACAACAGGAAGGCGATACCCAGGATGACAATGATCCCGGCGACCCCGAGCAATTTCTGATTCATGTGACGCGCCCCCTCCCCAGAAGGCTTACCAGACCATGCCCTGCGTAGCGGCTGTGGCGGCTTCGTCCAGCAAATCCAGCGCCTCGGCCGGCGTATCGGCGACGAGCAGCTGACTCCGCCGTCGTGCCGACAGGAAACCGCTTTCGGCCGCATGGTCGATGAACTCGATCATCCCGTCCCAGTAGCCCTCGACATTGAGCAGGCAGAACGGTTTCTTGTGATAGCCGAGCGCGTTCCAGCTCCACGCCTCGAACAATTCGTCGAGCGTCCCGATCCCCCCTGGGAGCGCAAGGAAGGCATCGGCAAGGTCGGTCATCTTTGCCTTGCGTTCGTGCATTGTCTCGACCGTATAGAGCTCCGTCACGCCCGTATGCGCGACCTCGAGGTTGACGAGCGCTGTCGGAATGACCCCGTAGACGCGGCCGCCCGCCTCAAGGACGCTGTCGGCAACCAGGCCCATCAGGCCGAGACGGCCGCCACCGTAAACGAGGTCCACGCCGCGCTCGACCATCGCCTCCGCAGTCGCCCGGGTGGCGTCGGCGAACACGCCGCTCGAACCGGACGCGGAGCCGCAATAGACCGCAAGGCGGCGGACATTGGTCACAGGCCGGTCAACTCGCGAAGGTCGGCCTCGGGCCGTGCGCCAAAATGCGAGATCACTTCGGCCGCGGCGACCGATCCGGTCTCGAGGCAGCCCTTGAGCGGACGGCCCCGGCAGCGTCCAGCAAGAAAGCCGGCCGCGAACAGATCGCCGGCGCCGGTCGTGTCGACGATCCGGTCCACCGGCGCTGCGGGGACTTCGACGATATAGTCGCGTTCCACGGCGACGGCGCCGTGCGCGCCGCGCGTGATCACGACGGTCGGGACGTGCTTCGTCAGCTGCTCGACGCACTGCGCAAGATCGCCGCAGCCGGTCAGGTGGCGCACCTCGTCCTCGTTGCCGAACAAGATGTCGATTGTGCCCGCCTCGATCATGCCGAGTACACCCTCGCGCCTATCCCCCAGGCACAAGCTCTCCGATAAGGTGAACGCGACGGTACGTTCGGCCGCGTGCGCGATCCGGGCCGCCTCGAGCATCGCCGCGCGCGGGCGCTCGGGTCCCCACAGATAGCCTTCGAGAAAGGTGATGCTGGCGGCGCGGATCAGCGCGGGATCGAGGGCGGCCGGAGTCAGCTCGTGGCTTGCACCGGGACACGTGTTCATCGTCCGCTGGGCGTCGGGCGTCACGAGGATCAGGCAGCGACCGGTGGGAGGAGGCGCGCTCAACGGCGGCGTTTCGAACTGCACGCCAAGCGAGACCATATCATGCGCGAAGATGTCGCCGAGCTGGTCATCGGCGACCTGGCCAACGAAGGCCGCTCGGAGCCCCAACGCGGCCGCGCCCGCCATGCTGTTTGCGGCGGACCCGCCACTGATCTCGCGGGCCGGCCCCATTGCCGCGTACAGGGCGTCGGCTTGCTCGGCAGTCAGCAGCTGCATGCCGCCCCTGGGCAGCCCATGCTGGTGCAGGAACGAGTCCTCGCAGGTCGCGATAACGTCGACGATCGCATCTCCGATCGCCACGATGTCCAGGTTGGCGGAAGTCACGGGACGCGTCGCTAGCCGTCCCCACTTGGCGCGGTCAACGGCGGTTGCGCTCCGCCGCGAAGCGGTTACGCATTTGGTCATGACCGACCAGCCGCGCTCAATTCCGCTTTCGCTCTTCGCTCTCTCGATCTTCTACGGCGGGATGGTGTGCATCGCCGGCGTCCTCGGCAACAAGCAGGTCGCGCTTGGGCCGCTTGCGGTCGAGGCCGGAATTTTCGCCTTCCTGCTGCTGGTCGTCACCTCGAGTTCGGTCGCCGAGCTCCACGGGCGCCCGGTCGCGAATCGGCTGGTGCTGCTCGGCTTTGTCCCGCTGATCATCTCGCTGGTCCTGAGCCTGGTCGTGCTCGCGCTTCCTGCCTCGCCGCAGATGGACCCGGCGCGCTTGTCGGCGTTCGAGACGGTGATGGGGGGAACGCCCAGGATCTGGCTCGGTGGCATCCTGGCCTACGGGATTTCGACCTTCCTCAACGTCACCATCTTCAGCCGTCTGAAGGCGCGCGAAGGCGCCGGCCTGCTGTGGCTTCGCGCGGGAATCGCAAGCGTGCTTAGCCAGGTGGTCGACACGCTCATCTTCATCACCGTGGCCTTCTATGGCGTCTTCCCGATCGGCGAGCTGTTGCTCGGACAGATGTTGGCGAAGGTGGTGCTTTCAGCCGTGCTCGTGCCGCCCCTTGTCTATGCCTTTGTCGGCATCGGAAGGCGGCTCGACGCTCGCTAACACAAATTAGAGCGTGGCAAATCTGCAACGGTTGTTAGGAATCATTAACGCCGTGCTGAACGGTGTAACATCAGTGCCTTAATCAGCTAATAGCCGACCGGGGTTTTCCACTAGATTCGCTTTGTTGGCGGGGGAGTTTTTTCCGTGAAAAAGATCGTGCTGCTCTGCACGACGGCAATGCTGCCGTCGGTCGCTTTTGCCCAGTCCACCGGTACCGTCGAGACCGAAAAGGACACCATTGTCATCACCGGCACCCGCGCCCAGAAGGGCACGTCGGGCGTGGTCATCCAGGATTCGACCAAGGCGAAGGGCCTGATCACCCAGGAATATATTGCCAAGCAGAACCCCGGGCAGTCGCTGCTCAACACGATCAACTACATCCCGGGCGTCAACTTCACCCAGAATGATGCCTACGGCAGCTCGGGCGGCAACCTGCGCATTCGCGGCTTCGACGGCAACCGCGTCAGCGTCACCTTCGACGGCGTTCCGCTGAACGACAGCGGCAACTACGCGATCTTCTCGAATCAGCTGCTGGACCCCGAGCTGGTCGAGCAGGTCAACGTCAACCTCGGCGCGACCGACGTCGACTCGCCGACCGCGTCCGCCGCCGGCGGCACCGTCAACTTCCGTTCGCTGATCCCGACCAACGACCCCGGCATCCTCGTCGATGGGTCGATCGGCACGTTCAACTTCGCTCGTGCGTTCGGCATGGTCCAGACCGGCCGCCTGACGTCGTTCGGCACCAAGGCCTGGTTCGCCGCGAGCCGTAACACCTACGACCACTGGCGCGGCGAAGGCCGGATCAGCAAGTGGCAGGTCAACGGCAAGATCTACCAGCCGCTCGGCAGCGGCGGCGATTTCGTCTCGATTGCCGGTCACTACAACCAGAACCGCAACAACAACTACAACAACCCGACGCTGACCGATCTGCGCACCATCTTCGGTAACACCGTCGTGCCGGGCACGAATAACAATAGCGCCAATCCAAGCGCCTATCCGGTGGTCGTGGGCAACTACAGCGAGGCGCAGTGGGATGCGATCAATAGCATCGCCTTCCAGAAGGTGTGCCGCAACTCGAGCGGTGCGGTGGTGACGCGCGTTCCGGGCGTGTCAGACCCATCGAACTGTTTCGATCCGACCCAGCCTCCGACGGTAGCCAGCCCTGGGGCTGGAAACCTTCAGAACCCGTCGAGCACCAACCTTCTCGGTGAGCAGATCAATCCATCGAACACCGGTAATATCCGCGGCCAGTCGCGGTTCACGCTGATGGACGGTCTCGTGCTGACGGTCGACCCGACCTTCCAATACGTCCTCGCCAACGGCGGCAGCCAGGGCCTTCGCCTGAGTGAAACGGACAATATCCTGCGGCAGAGCGGCTCGACTGTCGGCGTCGACCTGAACGGGGACGGGGACACCCTGGATTCCGTTCTTGTCGGGCGTCCGTCGATCACCAACACGCACCGCATCACGGTGATCAGCTCGCTCGTCTGGAGGTTGGACCCGAACAATACCGTCCGTGTCGCCTACACCTATGACCGCGCCCACCACCGCCAGACCGGCGAGTATGGCCGGACCGACAATAACTTTAACTTCGTCAATCCGTTCTTCGGACGCAACGGCCCGCCCGTTCTCACCGCCAACGGAACCGTCGCGCAGAACCGCGACCGCACCTCGATCGCGCTTCTGAACCAGCTGTCGGGCCAGTATATCGGCAAGTTCTTCGACCAGAAGCTGCGTGTCGAGCTCGGCGTTCGTTCGCCATGGTTCGTGCGTGACCTCGACCAGCATTGCTACACGCCGCTGACGAGCAACTTCCCGCTGTGCGTCAGCAATCCAACCACATTGAGGCCGAGCAGCACTGCTCCAAACTTCGTGATCCGCCCGGTCAACTATGACACAACGATCGCGACCTCGTCCGATCTTTGGGCACCCTTCAAGGCTCACTACAAGTATCACAAAATCCTGCCGAACGTCGGCTTCACCTATGCGGTCGACGGCGCGCTGAGCTTGTTCGCCAGCTATGCCAAGGGCCTGTCGGCGCCGCGTACCGATAACCTGTACCGTGCGCCGGTGGTGACGGTGCGGCCCGAAACGACCGACTCGTTCGACCTCGGCGCCCGTTACATCACCGGGCGGCTGCAGGCGCAGGCGACCTTCTGGAAGATCAACTATCAGAACCGGATCGTCACGACCTTCGACCCCGATCTCCAGATTTCGGTCGACCGCAACGTGGGTAAGGTCAACAGCTGGGGCTTCGACGGCGGCATCGGCTTCAAGCCGATCCGCCAGGTGAACCTCATCGGCCTGCTGAGCTACAACAGCTCGAAGCTGCAGGAGGACCTGCTGGTCACCAACGTGACCTACAACAGCGCCTCACCCCCGGCGGCGACGACGCTGACGCCGTTCCTCTACTACTGCAGCCCGATCCCGACCACGGGCAGCGCGAAGGTCAACATCTGCGGCCGCACCAAGGGCAAGTTCGTCGTCGAGACGCCCGAGTGGCAATATGGTGGCCGCATCGAGTTCGACGTGAAGCCGGTCCGCATGGGCATTCAGGCCAAGCATGTCGGCCCGCGCTGGGCGACCGACGTGAACGACGTGAAGGTTGTCGGCTACACCGTTGTCGATGCCGATGCGCGGCTCAGCCTTGAGAAGTTCATGGGCAAGAAGTCGTACCTGCAGGTGAACGTCACAAACCTGCTGAACGAGCATTACTTCGGCAACCTGTCGACGCAGATCAACGCGTTCGGCGCTGGCGCTGCTGCGCCCCGCTTCACGCCGGTTTCGACCCGGTCCATCGTCGGTACGCTGGCGATCGGCTTCTAACCTCGAATGGTCTGAACAAAGGGAGGCCGGGTGGGAAATGTCCCGCCCGGCCTTTTCTTTTGCGCTCAGGAGGACTCGAGCGGCTTGCAGTAGCGCTGCTGCTCCTCGCGCGAGGAGCGCAGCCGCGTCTTCAGATAATAGTCCGCGGCCTGGGTCACATAATCGCGATGCGCCGCGTCGATGAACTTGGCAGCGTCGTGCAACCAACCGTCGACGCATTGCTTCGCCGGGCGGGTCGAATGGCCGCAGTCGACGAAATTGTCGTAAGCGATTTCCCACTGCCGGAAGTCGGCCCGGGTCATCGGATCCCCGTGACCCGGGATTAGGGTCACGAAGGGCGTTGCATCGATCTGCTTCAGCGCGCTCGCCCAGCCTTCGGGGCAGGCCGTATCCATGAAAGGCACGATGCCGACGACGAGGTCGCCGACGATCGCGACCTTGGTCGCAGGATCGTAAAGCCACACATCGCCCTCGGTCGCGGCGAACTTTGCCAGGTGGACGTCGAGCGGACGCCCGGCAATCCGCATCTGGCCACTCGCCGTCACCGGCCTGGTCGGCCGAATCTTCTCGGGATGTTCCATCCGATCGAGAAAGCGCTCAATCTCAGCGATGCGGTTCTGTGGAGTCTTTGGGTCCTTGAGCCTCGCCTCGGCCCCCTTGCGGCCGTTGGCGAGGAAGGTGGCAAGCGCGCCGTGGACGGCTTGGCTCTGATAGACCTCAACGTTGGGATAGACGGCGTGAATGTCCGCGTTCCCGGTCGTGTGGTCCATGTGCCAGTGGCTATTGACGATCGCGGCGATCGGGCGGCGGCGAGCCTTCGCATAGTCGAGGATCTTCTGCGAATGCTCCGGATAGCGGCCGGTATCGACGACGATCAGACCCTTTGGCGCGTCGAGCACGATCGAGTTGCCGTCGGGGCTTTTGTCGAGCGGCACCGCCCCGGGAATGAGATGATAGGGCTTGGCCGCCCTCGCCACGCCGCCTGCCGTCAACAACAGCAGTCCGAGAACAACAGCCCGCATCAGCCTGCCTCCCTTACTCTGGGAAGAGACTAGTGCTGCAAGGACCGGAGCGAAGCCGCTTTCTACCAAGCGGCAAACGGACGGGCGTTAGTACACGCGCGCCTTTGGCTTGATGTACTCGATGTCGTCGGTGAGCGTGAACTCGTGCACCGGGCGATAGTCGATCC
>Ga0070658_10002717_pt1 | contig 14713 bp, 8 predicted proteins | sample KBSC13metaG_FD_64664 | JGI IMG/M metagenome (GOLD analysis project Ga0070658, IMG submission 64664) | Corn rhizosphere microbial communities from Kellogg Biological Station, Michigan, USA - KBS C1-3 metaG | ecosystem: Host-associated > Plants > Roots > Rhizosphere > Soil ...
TAAGCGCCGCCCGCGCCGACGATGATGGACATTCTGCCATCGCCGAAAAGGTCGCCGCAATTCACGCCGTGGCTCTTGCCGGTGAAGGGAAGTCCCGCTGCGAAGGTCGTATTGCGGAATTTCGCGCCGTCGTTTTCGAAGATCGTCATCGGATCGAGGCGATCCAGCTTCGGGCTGCCGTTGCCGAGGGCGACATCGAGGTTGCCGTCGTTATTGAAATCGCCGAACGTACCGCTCATCGTCCCCCAGCATTCGCTGAGACCGATCTCTTTGCTGACCATCGTGAACGTGCCATCGCGATTGTTGTGATAGACGCGCATGGACTGGCCGTTGGCCGGCGCCTTGCCGTTGCGCATCGTATAGATCACGTCTTCGTGATCGGACCAGATGAACTGGCCGATATCCATCCAGCCGTCGTTGTCGTAATCCCACCAGAAGGCGGGGCTGCCGAAGCCCATCGCGCCGACGCCGGCGGTTTCGGTCACGTCGGTAAACGTGCCATCGCCGTTGTTGTGGAACAGATGCGAGCGGCCCAGACCGTTGCTCAGGAACAAGTCCATGTAGCCGTCGTTGTCGTAGTCGCCCCAGGCGGGCCCGATGGAGGGCCAGATGGTGTGGAGACCGGCTTTTTCGGTGACATCGGTGAATGTGCCGTCGCCATTGTTGTGGAACAGGCGATTTGGCGTCTTGCGCTCGAAGAGGCCGCCGAGGTTATTGCCGACGAACAGATCGAGGAAGCCGTCGTTGTCGTAATCGACCCAGGAGGCCGTGAAGGACGGTCCCCAGACGCCCTCCAGACCGGCTTCAGCCGTCACGTCTGTAAACGTGCCATCGCCGTTGTTGCGGAACAACTGGCCTTCGCCGACGTAGAAGCCGGCGCGGGTCACGTAGACATCGGTGAAGCCATCGTTGTTGTAATCGCCGGTCACAATGCCGAAGGTATTGGTGGCGATATCGAGGCCGGCAGTCACGGAAACGTCGGTAAACGTGCCATCGCCGTTATTGCGATAGAGGCTGCCTCCGCCGTAGGCCGAGGTAATGGCGATATCGAGGTAGCCGTCGTTGTTGTAATCGAAGATTGCCGTACCGCGGCCGCCGCTGGTCTTGTCGATACCGACTTTGGAGGCGATGTCCTCGAAATGAACCGTCGGTTTGTTCCAGCCGGCGCGCATTTCCATGCGGTGCTGCGCAGGCGCCCACGCGGGATAGCCGCCCAGCTTGTTGGCAGACTGGAACATCACGAGGCGCGAGCGCTCGTTTGAGGCATCGGCGTCCATCGCCATCACTTCGGCGCGGATGGAATCTTCAAATCGGCCGGCGCGGAACAGCGCGGTACCGGCTTCGTGCATGGCCGCTACAAAGTACGGCGACGACTTCGGGACTTTCTTAAACTCGATGTCGGCGTCTTCGTACCGGCCGCACTTCGAGAGGACGCGCGCGAGCTCCATGCGCATGCGGTAGTCATCCGGAGCTTCCTTCAGACGCTGTTCGCAGCGGTCGATCAACTCGCCGTATTCGAGACCCGCGAAGATCGGGGTCTCGGTGAACATTTCAAAGAAGTCTTCGACGAGCCTGGGGATGCGCGCGGGGCCGACGACATCGAGCGTGACGAGACCGCGCAGGCAGGATTCCGTGAACAGGGTGCCCATGGAGAGGGCGAACTGAACCGGGAGCACCACGTTCCGGGGGTCGGTCAGTTTGATGTTCCGGAATGATTCTTTGGCGGCCGCGACAAGGTCGCTGGAGGCCGAAGGCAGGGAAGACCAATCGAGCGGCGCGTAGCGATAGACGCGGGTGGCCCGATTGGCGAAATCGGCAACGGCGAGGTCGAGATCTTCCGGACCGTTGACGGGCGGACCCTTTACGGAACCGTCATTCAGGCCAGTGATCCTGTCAATGGCGCCCTGCGCGGTCTTCATGGCGGACTGCGCCGCTACCAGGCTGCTTTCCAGCAAAGCCGGGATGCCGAAAAAACTGCTGTCGCTCATACGTTCTTCGTGAAAGCCTTGGGGAGGTTGTAATAGATCGACTGGATGGCGCAGCCGTAGCTGGCCGTCTCCTGCCGGCTGATGGGGCTTCCGCTCAGGTACTGATCGATGGCGGGCTCCAGGTAAGCGACGTATTCGGGGTCGCCGGGGAATTTGTAGTTATCGATTGCGCCGCGGTACATCAACTCGCGGTTCGGGCCGATCAGGAAGGCGCGGGGGGTCTGTTGGGTAAACCACTGCTGGGCGACGGAGCCCATGGGGTCATGGACGATCGTGAACCCCAGGCGGCGCTGCCCGGCGGCTTTGGTGACAGACTCGAGGGTCTCGCCGTGGCGGGCGGAGACGATGATCAGGCGGAGGTCCGGATAGCGGCGTTCGAATTCGCCGAAGTACTTGTCATACCGGATGCAGTGCGAGCAGGTGCTCGACCAGATCACAACGACGGCGCCCTTCTTTCCGCCGAGGCTGGAACTCAGCGTCACGGTCGAGCCTGCGAGGCTGCGCAGCGAGAAATCGCTTAGCGGTTCTCCGAATTTTTGCTGTTCGTTCACGTTGTGCAAGAGATTGCGCTCCTCCGACCCGCCATTGATGAAATCAGGATACGCTCTGCCGTTGGGGGCGTTCTATAGTATGTTCCTACTATCGCCGATGGGGCTGGCGCCTTGAAATAGAGTGGCGTTTCGAGTCACTTGTGTTTCAGCGCGTTGCGCGTTCGGTCCCCTAGTTGTTTTCTACTAGTGCGCGGCCGCGGGACCAGCCGCTACGATTGGTGCAAACTCTATGAGCTCCCGCTTCGCCGACTTCCTGAAGATTCCCGCCGGGATCGTGGAGGCGGGGCTAAGTGCGCTCGACGCCGGCGCCCAGACCATGCGCGCCGGGATCGATGCCATTGCCGGATCCACGACGCCGCGCCAGCCCCGGCATACTCCGTTGGTCAACGGACCGCAGGATATTGAGACAGCGCTGGCCGATTTCGCGAACCAGATGGTGCGGATCGGCTGGGTTTCACTGCCGGAGGGCATGCCGATGCGGCAGCTCGCTTCCGATGTGGTGAACTCGGCCAAGCGGGCGTTCGGCTATCTGGATTTTAAAGATCCGCGGACGCTGGCGCTGCCTCTGGAACTGCCGCTGGCGGCGACCGGGATTGCCGCTGAGACGGTGCTGCGGGCAATCGCGCTCTATTCGGTGATCGGGCCGAAGCGCATGCCGGCTTTTGTGGCGGACGCCGCCGAGATTTATGTGGAAACGGCGGTTTTCATCGGGCTGGAATACAAGGAGCTGATGGGGCGGTATCAGGAGCGGCTGCAGGAGAAGCCGGAGGATACGCGGACGCGGCTCGAGCTTGGGCGGCTGTACGTGAAGTGCGGGTTGTATGACGACGCGGTGCGGGAACTGGAGCGGGCGTCGCTGGATTCGGAGATGACGGAGCGGGCCAGGCATGAAATGTCGCTGGCGCATTTCCGGGCGGGGCGGTTTGGGGCGTCCGTGGAGGCCAGCATCGCGGCCATGAAGGTCAATCCGCAGAATGAGCGCGCTCGGGCGACGATGTGGCTGGCGTCGCGATCGCTCGGCGGGTATCCGCCGCACGTGCCGCAGCAGTTCCGGATGGAACTCAAGGCGGGTTACGAGCAGCCGCGGGTCCGGTTTGAGAATATCGCGTCGAAGATCGGGATGGATAAGATCTGCGCCGGGCGCGGGACGGCTATTTTCGATTACAACAATGACGGATTGCAGGACATTGTGGTCACGGCGGCGCATGCGGGGTGTACGCTTTACCGGAATAACGGCGACGGGACGTTCAGCGATGTATCGACTGGCTCCGGGCTGGACGAATGTATCAACGGGTTCGTCATTATTGCGGGCGATTATGACAACGACGGATATCAGGATCTGCTGGTCACGCGGCTGGGCTTCTACTACGGCGACATTGCGCTTTATCACAACAACGGCGACGGCACGTTTACAGATGTGACGGAAAAGGCTGGCTTATCGAGCTGGGGGCCGTCGTACTGCGCCTCCTGGGTGGATTACGATTGCGACGGCAAGCTGGATCTGTTCGTCAATTACAACCTGGGCGGGATGTTCGACCGCCGGTGCCAGAACCGGTTGTTCCGGAATAACGGCGACGGGACGTTTACCGATGTCACGAAGGAATCGGGCCTCGCCAATATCTTCACGACGATCGGTTCGTGCTGGGGCGATTACAACAACGATGGCTATCCGGATTTGTTCGTTTCGAGCGGAATCGGGCGGCCGCAGCTGTTCCGGAATAACGGGGACGGCACGTTTACGGATGTGAGCATGGAGGCGGGCCTGACGGATTACGTTGTCGGGACCACGTGCTGCTTTGCGGATTACAACAACGACGGGCTGCTCGATATCGTGCAGTACAGTTGGGCCGATCACGAAGATGTGATTTACACGATGAAGAACGGCCAGGGGCCGGAGGATGGGGCTCCGCTGGTGATTTATCACAATAACGGCGACGGGACATTTACCGCGAAGACGCGTGAGCTGGGGCTGACCGGATGCTGGGGCACGATGAGCGGCAGCATGGGCGACGTGAATAACGACGGGTATATCGATCTGCTGCTGGGGAATGGGAGTCCGCGCATGGAGCGGCTGGAGCCGTTTGTGCTGCTGGAGAATGACGGCGGCCGGTTCCGGAATACCACGTTCGCGGCGGGATTACCGTTTTCCGGGAAGAGCCATGGGACCAACTGCGGGGATCTGTTCGGGGATGGGCGCCTGTCGATTATTATTGCGGCGGGCGGGGCTTATCCAGGCGATCTGATGCAAACGGCGGTGCATTGTCCGGTGGCGCTGCCGGGGAATTATCTGAATGTGCGGCTGCGCGGGGTGAAGAGCAATCGGGATGGGAACGGGGCTCGGCTGACGTTGTATGTCGGGGGGAAGAGGCAGATTCGCGAGGCGACGAACGGGTCGAGCTTTGGGTGTTTGCCGATTGAGCAGCATTTTGGGGTGGGGACGGCGACGGAGATCGAGGCGCTGGAAATTCGCTGGCCGAGCGGGTTGAGGCAGCGGATTGAGAAGCCGCCGGTGAATGAGACGATTCGGGTGGTGGAGGGTGAGGACGCGTGGGAACGGGTTTATAACAAGCGCTGAAGAGGTATATCGGACGCTATGCGTCGGCCGGAAGGCCGACGGCAGGGCCGAAGCCCCGCCCCACACTTCAGGCAGTCTATAAAGAGCAGTCTATAAGAGCGGTCTATAAGAAAGCTGGTTAGCCCTTGTAGTCCTGCATCCAGGCTTTGAAGACTTTTGCGCTTCCTTCCATCAGGGCCTGATGGACGCGGCAGTGCTGGGTCGACATCTGGAGATCCATGTAGTCGTGGAACGTCTGGGTTTTGTACATGCCGAGCGTCATCGTCTGGAGCGCGTCCGACGTGCCGTAAAGCGGGTCAGGGATGAAACGGCCGAAGTCGAAGACTTTCTTCGCGCGGGCGCCGGCGACGAAATCCATATCGCAGCGGACTTCATTGTTGTCGCGCAGCAGGAATGAGAACGTCTTCACTGCCCAATTGAATTTGCCGGGGCCGAAGCCGAAGAAATTCGGGATGGGGGCGTAGTCGATGAAGGGGTAGCCGATGGCGACTTCGAGTTTGTAGCCGGGTTTCGGATTTTCGACGACGTGGATGAAATCCGGGTGCTGCACGACGGACACCGCTTCGCTCAGCACTTTCTTGATGGGCCCGAGATAGACGACGAAATCGTGGAGGTAGATGGTGAACAGATTCCACTTATATTTCGTGCCGATCAGGTTCCAGTCGACGGCGTCGTTCACCTGGTTATCGGGCAGTTTGCCGATTGTGCCATCCGCCTCGCAGTAGAGCATCTGCTTGAATGTGAAGCCGCCCTGGTCGCCATCGTCGTAAGTCCAGTGCGAGGTGTTGAGGAAGTGTTTGAAGACGTAGTCTTTCAGGCACTGTTCGGGATTCGGGACCGTGATTTTCCCGAACTCCACTTCCTGCCGCGCGCCGAGCGCGGGGAGGGCCTGGCCGCTGATGCTGGGCTTCGAGAGGTAGCCGAGCGCTTTGTTCTGCAGATTGTATTTCCGGCCGAGGTTGAGAACATGCTCCTCAATCTTCCGGTTTGGATCGCGCGTCCAGCGCTCCAGTTGCAGACCGTCGCGCAGCGCGTCTTCCGTTTTCTGAACGAGCGAAAGATCGAACGCGGATAAGTCGAGATTTCTGGAGAGTTGACCGGCCAGTTGCACTGTCGCCATGGATTTGGTTCGAATGTATCGTTAAATCAGCGGTAAAGTCAACCGCGGCCGCGCTACGGAACGGGCGTGACCGCGGGTGAAGTATCGGCGTTCGAGAGCGCGCTGCCGTCGATCAGGACGGAAACGTAGGGCGCATCGGGGTTCGTCGAGACGTTGAACGTGACGATGTGCGGATCCTTGTCTTTGCTCCATTCGCCGTACGCGGTGAACTGGAGGGAGTCGTAATTGCCCGGGCCCTTGGTGGAATTCAGGGAGTTGATGCAGGACACTGCCGCGAGTTTGGTCGCGGTAAATGTGCCGGCATGTTTGGGCTCAATCTCGCCGTTATTTGTATAGCTGAAAGAGGCCTGTCCGGAGCCGGAGCAGGGAATCGAGTACTGATATGAGAATGTCTCGCCGTAAGTCGATTTGACGTTGTTTTGGCCGCCGCTCATGAGGGCGGTGGGATTATCCGTGGCGAGCGCCGCCTGATAGCGGACGAACGGGGTCGCATAGGAACCGGGACCGGCTACCCACGAAAGCGAAGGATTCGAGTAATCCGGATTCGGCCAGATGTAATTGGTGAACGGCAGCAGCGAGTACGACGTGTAGCGGAACATGATCTGGCCGTTCGGGCCGGTCTGCAGGATCGCGGGACCGCGCTGCTGGAAGGAGAACGGAATCAGACCGCGGGTGGCGTTCTGATCGAGCACGGCCTGGAGAAGATTGTGCGCCCAGAAGGAGCGCCACATCAGACCGCCGACGACCTGTCCAGTGGTCATATCCAGGTCGCCGACCGCGTAATCGAACGGATCGTCGATCACGACGACCCCGACGACGGGGAAAGTCTGAAGGGGGAACTTCAGGTGCGTATCGGCGCCGAAGAATCCGAGCGAGACGCCGGTGATCGGGAATGGCGGAGACGGCACCAGCAGGCCATTGGGCGCAAGCGCGCGCACCACGATCGGAATATACTTCCCGTTCGGCTGGCCGAACTGTATCTGGATGGTGCCCTGGACTTCCGAGTGGCCTTCCGGTTTGGGAGCGCCATCCGGTACAAAGCCCAATTGCGGAATATTCAGCGTGTAATCGTCGCCGATCGCGGAGAAGCGCGGATTGGCGGTCAGCTGCATCACGGAATTCGGCTTGATGGTTATGCAGTTCGGATCGCAGGGAGGATCGTTAGTCGGAATTGTGGTGATCCGGAGATGGGGGTGAAGGCTCAGGCCCGGCGTCTGGATATTGCCGAGGTCGACCAGCGGTCCAGTGAGCGCCATGGGAAGGCGGACGGGATCGCCGTTGGTGTTCGAGCCGAGCGGCAGAAACGTGGAGCCGTAGAAGGTGAAATCGAGCAGGCCGTCGGCGCGCTGCGCGAAATTCGCGAGTGCGCTGCCGTAGGTGCCGGGGAATGTGAACGCGGGCGGCTTGATCTTTGGATTCACCTGCGTCAGACCCTGATACCAGAGGTTCGAAAAAATCACGCTGTACTTGAGGTTCGTGACCTCGCCCGTCAGAAGATTCAGATCGCCCGACGAGAAATTGCTGAAGGTATCGAGGATGACGTTGTCCGTGACCGGGAACGTGTACATCTGCGGCATGGTCATGGTGGTGTCATTGCCGGTCAGGTTGAACGGATGCGTCACTTCGAAATGCGAAATGCCGTTGACCGGATCGTAGAAGCGGATCTGAATTGCGCCGCTCAGATGGCTGTTCCAGACACCGGCGCCGCCGAATAAATCATTGCCACAGACGCCAAATGGTTCATCGGCGTCTTTCGGGCAATCCACCGCGCGAATGGCGTCACCCATGTAACTGCCGCCGGTATCGATCTGCAGGACCTCAACGTTGCCGGGCGGCAGCTTCAGCGGCACGGGCAGCGGGGTGGGGATAAAAGTTACCTGCGCGAAAATGGGCGCTACGCTCAGCAGCCAGAGCGGGGCCAGCAGGCGAGTCTGGCGGGTCATCGTCTCCCTCTCAAGGTCGTCATATCAAGACGCCGTCTGGTAAGCGGTACTGGATTACTGTTCTTCCTGACGCTGGGCTTCAGACGGCCGGCCGGATCGTCCTTCATGACCGTCGTGATATCGACCTGCCCGAAGTTGGTTTTATAAGTGGAATTCAGAAACGCGAGCATTTGATTTGCGATCAGCGCCTGTCCGGTCTGCCCGGGGTAGTAACCGTCGAGCGAATAGAAACCGCCGAGATAATCCGCAGTCAGCGTCTGCGCGCCTACAGTCAGCCCGTTCTGCCGCACCTGATGGAGCACAGCCTGCAGATCGAACACGTACGCGCCGGCGTCTTTCGCGGCTGAGGTGATGGCGGAGTTCAGAGCCGCGACGTTCGCTTCCACCGCGCTCTGCGTGGATGCATTCACCACGGTGTTCGGAATCGTTGAGAGCGAAGTTCCGTTGCTGGTGACCAGGGCAGAGACTCCCTGAAGAAGTCCGGTCGGCGTCAGGTAGTCATCCTGCTTCAGACCGAGGGAGGCGGCGATTTGGTTCGCCGACGCGCCGGACAGATAGTTGCCTGCATTTTTCAGCGATGTGAAGTATGCGGTGTCGAACGGATTGGGGATGGTCATCACGACCACCTGCGGCGCGGCGCCGCCGTTTGCTTTCAGGCGGGAGAGAATCGTCTTGTAGTCGGAGGTGAAAGTTCCGACGTTCGGCAGCTTCGAAGGATCGTTGGTCGCGGCCGCGGCGAGCACTTCGGAGTAGCCGAGCTCGACGACCACCAGCGTGGGATTCATCGCGATCGCATATTCGACCTCGCTCCAGTACGGAACGTTGTTCTTGATGATCAGACTGGGATAGCCGAGGATCAGGTTCGCGGTGGTCTGTTTGGTATTGGCCGGCTGGATCAGCGGTGATGCCGGGCGCAGGTTCAGCGCATCGGAAACCGTGGCGCCGGGCATCGCGAGATTGAAAACGAAAAGCTGAGGAGGGAAGTCATTACGGCCCGCGCCCTGGAGGGTAAACGGCAGACCGGCGGGCAGGGTATTGAAGCCTGGAGTGCCGCCCGAGATGCCGGGCGACTGGATGATCGGCTGCGGGAATGCCGTTTTCATCTGGGCCGCCATCTGCGCCGGGAAACTGGCCTTCTGATAGATATCGCGCAGGCCGAAATCCGCCATGCCGGCCGCCAGTCCTTCGCCGATCACCACAAACTGCGTCGTGTCCAGAGTCTGGGCTTGCGCGCCGGATGGGGCGAGGAGGAGCAGAACAGGCAGCGCCGCGGCGAGCAGCCGCGTTCGTCCGCCACTCGATTGCAGTTGTTTCATGAGAAGTCTCATTGCCGTTACTTCGCTGTCACCCGGCCGCCGGGAAAGATCCGCAGGCCGAGACCCAGCAGATGCGCGAAATTGTTGTAATCGCCATTGGTGTACTGATTGATGTTGGCCGTCACGTTGGTGACGCGATCCACGAAGAACATCGCCTGGTAGTAGGCGCTGAACTCCATGTTGCCGCGTTCCTGCGAAGCGCCGATCGTAAAGCTGTTGCGGCTGCTATCCGGGAAGAACGCGTTCACGCTCTTATCGGGAACCGGCGAGTGATCGAACGAGTAGCCGGCGCGGATGGCGGAAATCTTCTTCATGCGCTTCTCCATGCCGATCTTGAAGAGATAGGAATTGCTGAAATTAAAAACGAGACGCTGCTCGGCGGGTGTGGCAGTATCCTTACTGACCTGCGAGAAGTTGATCGGGAAATCCTGGAACCGCCTGAAGTCCTGAACTTCGAAATCCGCTTCGATGGTCGCGTTGAAGAACGCCGAATTCGAGATGCCCATTGAATAGGTGGCAGGAGTGACGAACGTGCCGGCGATCTTCTGGTTGGGGAAGAGCGTGTTCATCGTGGTGCCTTCCGGCAGGAACTGCGGAAGCGTGCCATTGTTCAGGAACGAAAATCCCGCCTGCCCGTGCAGGTGGTTGACCACGGCGCTGCGCCAGCTAAGTCCGAAATTCGTCTTCGAAGCCGGGTGCTTGTACAGATATCCCGCGGCGAAACCGGGGGAGTTCGCAGTCGCCGCCGCCCGCAGACGGCCTTCCGGCAGCAGACGCGCGATGGACGCCGCGGCCTGCGTTTCGTCGATCCCGGGGAAGATGGTGGACGCGAACGCCTTGCCAAAGTCCTTACCATCAGTCAGCGGATTCAGAATGCTTTCCTGCAGAAAGATGTGGGTGTGGACAAACGCGATGCCGCCCGCGATACTGCTGTTTTTCGTGAGCCGGTAGGCCACAGTCGGCTGGAACCAGTATTCCTGAAGCGCGGCGCGGTCACCGGCATAGCGCGCGGGATATTTGGTGATTGCCGGGTCGCCATCGTTGAAATTTTCAAAATTTGCCGCAAGCCCGAAGGGAACGAAGATGCCGAATCCGAGGGTGACTTTCTCATTCAGTTGGTGGGTCGCGTACATGCCGCCCACCGGAATGAAATGCGGCTTCACCAGACCGCTGAACCCGTTCGAAGGAACGATCTGGCCTGTTGGCCCGTTGCTGGGGAAAAAGCGAAACAGGCCGACGACAGCCAGCAAGTCCGACTGGAGCTGCGTGCCGGGCTGAAAAGCAATGCCCGCGGGGTTGTAGAAAATCGCCGAAGGATCGTCCGCTGTGGCCGTGAACGCTCCGCCCATGCCCATCGCACGGACGCCAAGCTCATTGATGGCGAATGCGGACCCGTACGCCCACTGGGCGCCGAAAAGGCCGCAGATCAGAAACGCCAAACCCGTCCGAAATCGCATTAGTCCCTAACCTCGCCGAGGCGTCTTCCCTGTTGCGGCCTGACTGGAATTCTCATCCTTAAATCCACGGATTGCTGAAATCGACACCCAAAAGTTCGGGCGCGTTTTTCGCGGCGGCGCGCAGAGCCGCTTCTTCGGCGGCGAGAACCGGGCCGCGGTATTTCATCATGTCCCACGCGGTATTCGGCGTGTTCCCTAAAACGTTCTGGTATTCGGAGTCCGGATCCGCCAGATGGTGGGGGTAGTTCTGGAAGAACACCATCTTCGTCGCGAGAAGCATGAAGATGCCGGCGAACGCGAGAATGTCCTGCACGCCGTCGTTCTCGAAGTTGCCGATCAGAATATCGCTCAGGTACTGCGATCGCGTCGGCACATCCATGTTCAGGAATTCGGGTCCGTAGTTGATCTGGGTCGGCAGGGTATTGAACGCCGCGACCGCCTGCAGGTAGCCGTAGTACGAAAGATTCACGCCAAGATTGAAAACCTGGCGGATGTAAACGTCGAGCGTGTAAGTGGTGATGTCCGGCTCGAAGGTGGCCCAGCCGGAATCCTGATCGACCGGAATCACCATCTGGCCGAATGCGCTCACGATTTTGAGTCCGAGATCGTAATGCTGCAGATCCGACTGCGATTGTCCGAACAGCCGGGGTCCGAAGCGATCGAACGCCGCCACCGAGCCGGCCCCAATAGCAACGCCCTTCAGGGCCTGCCTGAAGAATGCGCGCCGGGAGACGGCCTTCTCCATTTCGAGAAAAGCTTTGCGGGGATCAATCACGGGGCGCTGCTCCTTGTTTTGCGTGGGATTCCCGCTCCGCGCCCTTGATAGCGGCCTGTCTCGCAATCGCGTGGGCCGTCATTTCCTGCTGCGCGGTGGTGGAAGAAGTGGCGCCCAGAATCTGGTGATTCACGTAATCCGAATTGCGGCTTGCGACCGCCATGATCATGGCGTTCGGATTCGCGCTGAGGGCATTCGGGATCACGCTCGCGTCGTTGATCATCAGATTCTTCACGTCCCAGGACATGCAGTTGGCATCCACCACGGAATTGGCGGCGTTTGCGCCCGCGCGGCAGGTGCCCTGCGGGTGCAGCGCGCCGGAGGTCGTCACGAAAAGGCTGACCTGCTGCTTGAGAACATGCGCGGGAAGGGTCGGATTGGGGAACGCCGAAAACGCTCCCATCTTCTTATAGACTTCCGACACCTGTCCGATGGCGAGCAGCAGATCGTCCATGGTTTTCTTTTCGAGGTAACCACTTGTATCGGCAACGGGATAGAAGATGACCGGCATTTCCCGCGTACCCACCACGCGTCCTGTAATGGCGGGCTTCATCGCGAAGATGAACGCGCCCGCGCGCTGCCGCCACTGCCGCATCACATTCTTGTAAGGCGCTCCGAAGAGGCCGATCTGGAAGGCGGCCGCCACCCACATGGTGGTCGCCATGAATCCGGCGCTCACATGGACGACGGCGTCGGTCGGCTGGCCGTTCGCATCCATCGCGTGATGATGGGCGTTCCACTGGTAGCCGCGGTCCTGATTCCAGTCGTCGCCGGGCAGCAGAACATCCATCGGCACGCCGGGGTGGGCCCGCAGATACATGCCGACGTTCGAATTCATCTGGTTGAGGCCCGAATCGCGCAGAAGGAGCGGAGTCCCCATCGCGCCGGATGCAACCACTACGAGCTTCCGGGCATTCGCGGTGAACGTCTGGCCGTTGACCGTGTAAGTGACGCCGGTCGCCACATTATTCGTAATGTTGACGTTCGTGACGGTCGCATTGGCGACGAGCGTGGCGCCGGCCGCGAGCGCTTTCGGGATCTGCGTCATGTGCGTTCCCATCAGCGAGTCATACTTGCAGGGCATACCTGCGTTCAGCCGATGGCCGCAGAAGATGCAATTCTTCCGGTTGGACGCCGTCTCGAAAACCGGAATCCCCATGCTCTTCGCCGCCTGCTCATAAAGCACGCTGGCTTTGTTCCAGTAAGCGCGGTCGTCGCGATGAACGTTCAGGATGCGCTCGGCGCGCTGGAAGTGCGGCTCGAAGGCAGCCTTGGTCCAGCCCTGAATGCCGGTTTCTTCTTCGAAGCCGTCCCAATCGACCAGGCGGGGCCGCAGCCAGGCGCCCACGTTGACGGCGGAACCGCCGCCGACGATTTTCGCCTCGTGCTGTCCCGTGAAGTTGAATGGATTCGACTGATCCATATACATCGGGTACGTGAAGAACACGCTGCCGTGATTGCTGGCCTTGCTGGAGGGGATCCAGGTGCCCAGGTTCATCTGGGTGGAGAGCTTGCGGCGGGAAAGTACGCCCGTGCCGGGGTTCGGCGCTTCCGGGAAGTGCGGACCCGCATCCAGAATCAGCACGGAAGCGTTCGGGGCAATCTGGCCAGCCATGAAGCCGCCCCCCGAACCCGCACCGCAGATGATTACGTCGTAAGTGTCCGCCAAAACTTCCTCCAGCCAGATGATCCCGGCAATAAACCTGTCACAATCGCCCGATTGGGTGGCCGGCGATTCTTATTAATTGCGCTCCGGCTAAGCAAGTCTGATCCCGAGGCGAGCACCGCAACCATGCCGCACGAGAGATGCAAAAGTCAGTATTCCCGATTATCGGGTTGGTCCGTGATCTCTGTCAATACAAACCGAAGCGTTTTAATCGCGATGCTCTCTTTAGCAAACAATGGGAAGAAGCCTCCGGGATTAGATCGTGGCGCGGCTTGAGCGCTGGAATGGCGGGACAGCGGGCGATGTGCCGTCGAGAAAGTGCCCCATGATCACGCTCTTTCGCCGCACCACCATGTCATCGATGTTTTTCTGGACGATGTTCTGCACGTGACGGCTGAATTCGAGCATCAGACGGTCGTTATCGGCGTCGTCCGGCTTCAGTCCATCGAGCGGCACCGGTTTCAAAACTCTGACATGCCATTTGGAGGGCAGCGGAATGGGCGCCAGCGGGAACATCGGAGCGATGGGCAGATACGGCCACCCGAGTTCCTTCACGACCCAGCTCGAATCGATGCGGCCGATGATGGGGAAGATTTCGGCGTGCCCCACGACGGCGGTGGGCACCACCGGCGCCTGGTAGCGGACCGAGAGCCGCGCGAATTCGCTGCGGGAGAAATCGCGCAGCTTGTATGTGCGCTTGTAGGGCGTGAAGGTGCCGCGAATGCCCTCCGGAAAAACGCCAACGAGCTGGCCCTGTTCAAACAGTTTCGCCGCATTTTCCTGGCTGGCTACCACGCCGCCCAGCTTCGTCAGGAAGTTGCACATGCCCGGCGTGCGCAGCAGCGAATGGATGATGAGAAACCGGCAGACGCGCTGGCGATGCGTGAACATCAGCGACAGGTGCATCACGGCATCGAGCGGCATGAAGCCGCGATGATTGGCGACGAACAGCGCCTTGCCGTCCGGGATATTCTCCATCCCTTCGTGATCGATGCGCCAGTAGATGTTGCGCAGAAAGCCGAACCATGCGCCCCAGTTGCGGATGTAATCGGTGTCGAGTCCCCAATCGTCATAGGGTTCGCGCAGCTTTTGTGGCTTTGCGCCGCGCTTCGTCGAAAGGAATTCGCGGAACGCTTCGAGGGACGATTTCCCGGGGATCCAGTTCAGCTCTTTGGCGGCGCGGTCGCTCGAAAGCGTCCAGTTGTAGCGCAGAGCGTCGAGACTGCGGATTTCCGGCGCGAGCAGCATACTGGTTCCCGCGGCGCGGAACGCGTCGTTGAGCGGCATGGAGCCCGCGCCGGCGGCATTGAACAGCCCGGTCG
>Ga0070658_10002718_pt1 | contig 14710 bp, 9 predicted proteins | sample KBSC13metaG_FD_64664 | JGI IMG/M metagenome (GOLD analysis project Ga0070658, IMG submission 64664) | Corn rhizosphere microbial communities from Kellogg Biological Station, Michigan, USA - KBS C1-3 metaG | ecosystem: Host-associated > Plants > Roots > Rhizosphere > Soil ...
ACATGACCGTATGGACCGCCGGTAGTGACGATGGCGTCTTTGGCGATGTAACCGGCTGCCCAGAAGCGAACGACTTCGCCGAGGAATACGAGACCGATGCCCACTCCTAGCGAGATATAACCGCCGTCTTGCCGGCGTAGCAGAAACACGGCGATGATGAGCAGCAGCGGGACGAGCCAGGTGAATACCGTGCGACGACGCACGAGGAAAGGCGGCCGGTTTGCGGCTGTGGGTGAAGTGTTGTCTATGTCGGTGTCAGTCATTTTCGTTATATATTATAGCCGATACGGCACGTGCGATCGCTAGGCTTCGGACCGTTTGCGTGTGGCCAGGTCGATGAGCAGGTCCGCGGCGCGGCCGACGCCCCCTGGTTGACCAAGCGTGTCCCTGACGACGTCGGCGATCTTGGTCTTCAAGGTCAACAGACGTTCGGGCTGGAGCAGGATCTCGACGGCGAGCCTCGAAATGGCTTCCGGGTTGGCGTCGTCCTGGATCAGCTCGGGAAAAATCTCTTCCTGCGCGAGTATATTGGGCATTCCGATAAACGCAATCTTGAGACTGCTACGCCGCAGCAGCCACTCGACTTTCATGATCGCGCTGCCCCGGTAGACGATGATCATCGGCTTCTTGAGGATGGCGGCTTCCAGAGTCGACGTGCCCGATTTTGTGATGACGAGGTCGCTGCGCGAAAGCACGTCATAGGTCGAATCTTCGCAGATGACGAGCGGCGCGTAAGGCGAGGTTTTCGGCGTATCGCGTGCCAGCTCGGTTTCGGTGGGCGCCGGTATGGTCACCCCCTCCGCGGTCGCCAGTTGAGGAACGGGCGGCGTCAATGTCGACTGGGCGATCTGCGCGAGCTTACCGGGCGTGCGCACCTGGATGTGCCGGACAGCTGCCTTCTGCTCCCGGCGAATGATGGTCTCAACCAGATCGCGCGGGACGGTAGGCGCCAGGACGAGCGCGAACTGCACGCCGACCACGCGGCGGGTGATCTCGACGGCGGCGCCCACCATCGCCGGTAGGATGTGCTCGATCTCCATGCGTCGGCTTCCTGGCATCAAAGCGACAAGCGGACGCTTGGGGTCAAGGCCGAAGCGATCGTAGAACTCGTTGTCGGCTAACGCCGGCTGGACGATATCGAGCAACTGGTGGCCGACAAAGTGAGCGTCGGCGCCCAGAGTCGACAGGAACTCGGCCGACCAGGGAAACGGAGTGACGACCCGATCAGCGACGTCCGTGATCGACAGGCGTCGCTTGCCCTTGGGGACCCGGGGCGTTCGGCGCCAGGAGCCTGGCGGGAAGTAGTAGAACACCGGACAGATCTTGTTTTGTTTCGCCCATCGGCCCAGGCGCATGTTGAACGCACCCGCGTCGATAAGGACGAGAACGTCGGGCGGGTCGGCCTGGAGCGCGCGCTTCAGGTCGCCCATCATGCCCAGCAACTGCGGGATGCTGGCGGCAGTGGCGGCAATTCCAATGCTACCCCAAGGAGAGCAGTCATGGCGAATGTCGACACCGGCTTCGCGCATGTACGTTCCGCCGGTTCCCCAGGCAACCAGCTCACGCGGAGCAATCCGTTGCCGGACTGCCTGAACCAGCGCCGCGCCCTGTCGCTCGCCCGATGCTTCTCCTGCAACCAGCGCCACTTTGAGCGGCGATTCCATATCGATATTGCCCTGCATCTGTGGACTCAACCCGAGGGTCCACGGCTATAAAAGCCGTGGGTGACGGGCGAGACGCCGACCGCCGTCCGGGCGGAACAGAGGTGTCGCTGCGCGACGAAACAAATCAGCTGCGGTGCGCGTCGTTTTGTCGACCGTTAGCGCCAAAGCGGATTTTGCGAATGAAGTCGAGGAGGTAGTCACGCTCAGGGCTCGACTCGACCTCGGTCTCAATCGTTTCGATCGCCTGAGACATATTCATACTCGACCGGTACAGCATCTTATAGGCCTGCTTGAGGTCAGCGCGCGACTTAGCGGAGACGCCGGATCGACGCAGTCCGATGACGTTAAGATCTAGGACCTTGCACGGACGGCCGTCGGCCATCATGTACGGCGGGATGTCCTGGACGACTTTCGAATAGCCGCCGATCATCGCAAGCGTGCCGATGCGGACGAACTGGTGGATGCCGCTGATCGCGCCAAAGACGACCCGGTCCTCGACCTGGACATGACCGGCGAGCCCGACTGAGTTCGCCATGGTGATGCCGTTGCCCACAAGGCAATTGTGCCCAATGTGGCAGTAGGCCATAATCTGGCAGTTGTCGCCGATCCGCGTTTCGTTGCCGGCGCCTGCAGCACGATGGATAGTGACGTGTTCGCGAACAATGTTGTTGTCGCCAATGATCAGGAAGCTCTTCTCGCCCTTGAACTTTCGGTCCTGAGGCGTGCCGCCTAGCACGGCGCCGCTAAACACTTCGCAGCCGCTTCCAAGCGTTACGTAAGGCTCGATGACGACGTGTGGGCGTAGCGAGGTTCCGCTGCCGACCACGACCTCGGCTCCAACGACGCAGTACGCACCGATCTCGACGTCCTCACCGATTTGTGCGCTGGGATCTACAGCCGCGGTAGGATGTATCTTCATAAGTAAGGCTTTCTCACTAAGGCTCGACGAGCACGAACATGATGTCGGCTTCGGCCACAACGGTGTCTCCGACCCGCGCCGAACAGTGCACCCGGCCGGTATTCCCACGCGCTCGGATGAGGACGGCTTCCACCGTGATGGTGTCCCCGGGCGTCACCGGCCGGCGGAATTTGGCGTTGTCGACCGTGCCGAGCAGGGCCAGTTTTTCACGATGCTCGGGCAGCGTTTGTATCATTACGCCGCCAACCTGGGCCATACATTCGATCAAAAGAACGCCGGGCATGATCATCCGCTGGGGGAAATGCCCCTGGAAGAACTCCTCGTTGGCCGTTACGTTTTTGAGTCCTACCGCACGGACACCGGGTTCGAGCTCGACGATTCTATCGACGAGCAGGAACGGGTATCGATGCGGAAGAACCTCTTTGATCGCCTCAATATCAAGCGTCTGCAAAGTCATTTCTCCTGGTCTCTATAACACTGACATCCACGGGTTGATCGTGCGCGGGAACGAGCGAGGTTCCAGGCACATCGATCACATGGTCACGGTAGAAGCACGCTCACCCCTACGTCGGGGCGGATGCGCTAAGTTCCGTTAGTTTGGCCGCCATCTGCGTGTTCAACTGATGCCCGGGTTTCACGGCAGTAATGCTGGCGATAATCGGGCGGCCAAACAGCGCGAGATCCCCGATCATGTCGAGGATCTTGTGGCGGGCCATTTCGTTATCGAAGCGTCGCTCGTTGGCGTAGCCTTCCTCGCCAAGGACCAGTGCGTTGTCGTAGGACGCCCCGAGCGCGAGGCCATGCGAACGCAGATAGTCGATCTCAGTGAGAAAGCCGAAGGTGCGAGCCGGCGCGATTTCGGTCGCGTACGACGTCGCTGTCCCATTCGCGCTCTGGGTTCCGATGTAGGAATGCTTTGGATACTCGAGCGTTACCGAATAGCTCGGTTCGGACGCCGGCTCCAGCCGTACCAGTCCCCCGCGCCCATCTGAGAGTTCAATCGGATCGGTTACGACAAACGGGTCGATCTCGCCGCCGTGTTCGACAATACCGACGGACTGGATCAGTTCCACGAACGGCAGAGCGCTACCGTCGGCGGCAGGCAGTTCGACGCCATCGATCTCAAGTCGGGCATCGTCGACGCCCAGTCCCGCGAGGGCGGACAGCACGTGCTCGACAGTCTGCACAATCTTGTCGCCGCATCGCAGCTGCGTGCACCGCGTGGTATCGACGACGTTCGCCGCGAGCGCCGGAACTTCCTGCCCGATGCCGAAGTCGCTTGGTCGGCCTTCGCTGACACGTGAATCGACGAAAACGAGACCGGTCTCCGGCGCGGCGGGCAAGATACGCACCCAGGTCGCGATGCCGGAATGAAGACCGATCCCGTCGAGTTTTTCAGTTGGGCCGGCGATTGTTCGCCGACGTCTGCGATATGGGGAGACCACGGCTTCTTAGCTGCCCTGCCCCTTCTCCAAAGCGGCGAGGCGGGCTTCCATTTCCTTAAGCTGCTTGTACATATCCGGGAGCCGCGACTGAACGGCCTGGACGCGAAGTTCCTGCTGATGCGGACGGGCAAACGGGCCGCTGACAAACGAGCCGGCTGGGAGATCGCCGGTGACGCCGGTCTGGCCACAGACGATGCTGCCGTCGCCGATCTTGATATGGTCCTTGACGCCCACCTGGCCGGCGAGGATGACGCCATTGCCAATCTCCGTGCTTCCGGAGATACCGACCTGAGCGACGATAACACAGTTCTTGCCTACCGTGACGTTGTGGCCGATGTGGACGAGATTGTCGATCTTAGATCCAGCGCCGATGCGGGTCGACCCGGTGCGAGCACGGTCGATCGTGACGTTAGCGCCGATCTCGACATCGTCCTCGACAATGACGTGGCCGATCTGCGGGATCTTGTAATGCCGGTTCTCGATGAACATGTAGCCGAAGCCGTCTGTACCGAGCACGCTGCCGCTATGGATGACAACACAGTTGCCGATCTCAGTGTGGTTGTGCAAAACTGTCTGCGGATAGATGACACAGTTCTCGCCGATGGAGACGTCGTCGCCCACGTAAGCGTGCGGGTAAATGACCGAGTTCGCCCCGATCTTCACGTTATCGCCGATGACGGCGAGCGCATGCACGGAGACGTTGTCGCCAAAGTCGGCGTTCTCGCCGATAACGGCGGACGGATGGATTCCCTGGTAGACCTTGGGCTCGGGCGCGAAGATACGCAACACCTGCGCGAAGGCGAATCGCGGGTTCTTCACGCGAATCAGAGCCTTGTTGGTGGCCGGTCCGTTGACGGGGGCGATGACCGCGGAAGCGCGCGAGCGGCCGGCGCTGCTGAGCAGCTTCTCGTTCTCGGCGAAGGTGATGTCGCCGTCACGGGCATCCTCGATATTGGAGATGCCGAAGATCGTGATGCTTCCGTCGCCTTCCACACAGCCGTCGACTAGCGCGGCCAGTTCACCCACTGTTGTTTGCATATGTCAGTCCCTCTATAATTTCCGGAACACCAGGTCACTCAATCAAGTTCTGTCGATTACTCCAACCGCTTCAAGACGTGCAGCGGTCGTCGGTAGTTCATTTAGCCGGATCCGCCCACTCGCCACCGCTTAGATGCGAGCGCCGTTGCGACCTGAGCGGTCATGTCCGTCGACTTCTTGCCGGACGGCAGATAGGAGATCTGCCAATGATTCACGGCGGCGATGTCGGCAACCGCCCTCTTCGTGTCGCCGTATACGTAATCGATCCATCGCTGCCTCTCGGCAGTCAACCGCGATAGCTCCGTGACCCGGTCTGCTTGCAGTTCGCCCAGTGGCGGCTGTGGCCACTGGTACGCCAGCGTTTTCGCCGGCGGAGGCGACGCCTCGATCCAGGATCTGCTTTCAGCAGCCGCGACTTCGTCCAAAACACTGTCCATACTGCCCTGTAGACGGGCACGCGCCTTCTCGACCTCGGCAACGTCGGCGGCCTTATACTCGGCCTCGCGCTGTCGATGGATCTCGTCGACGGCTTCGGCTCCCTGCTTTCGCGCGACTTCCAGCTCGCGTGCATGGCCGGCGCTGAGCGCCGCGAAAAGCGCCCTCTGCTGCGCAACAGCCGCGTCGAGCTGCCTGCGCTTCACGATCAGATCGGCACGAGCCTGAACCAACTCCGGCGACGGCGGCTTCGACGCATCCCACAGCTTCGTCAGCTTCTCCAGCGAATCGACTTGCAGCTTCAACGTGACGAGCTGGGCATCGACCTGTTGTGTTTGGTCGGCAACTCGGCGGGTGTACTCCGCGTTAATCCGTTGGATGTCCGCGTTCGTCTTGGCTCGCTGTTCCCGCCGCCAAGCGAAGCCTTCAACCCGCAGTCGATATTGCCGCGCCTCAGAGAGCCGCTGCGTCAGTTCCGTGATCTCGCGACGCTTCACAAGATCGAGGCGGGTACGCTCCTGAGCAAGCGCAAGGTCGGTCTTCGTTTCCCCGAGCGACACTACGGCCGGGAGCGACGCTGCCTTCGATCCCGTCCACTGTGCGCCAACGGTAACCGGCGGCAGGGACGCGATCATCTTGTCATAAAAAACGACGTTGCTCCACGCCGGATTGCGCGGAGCGAGTCGCGAAAGGTCGACGGAACCGGACTTCGGCGTTCCCAGCCACTGGACCGCTTTCTTGCTGCATCCCGTCAACGCCAGAAGCAGCAGGGCTGCGACGCATAGCGCCACGGAGCCCGCCCCGCCTCGTTCCTCGGCTCCCCTCCCAAAACAGGAGGGGGAGGAGATTCGGATCTTCGGCTCCGGCCGGCCATGGCCTTTATTTGTTGAGACGCTTGAGCACGTCATCGGTTATATCATTCGACGTGTAGATCGCGACGTTCGCGTCGAAAATGACCGAGAGGCCTTTTTCCTTGGCGACGGCGGCGATGGCTGCTTTCACCTGATCGGTGAAGTCGTTCTGGATCTTGGTCTGCTGGGCGTTGAACTGGTCCTGGTACTGGTCGCTGATCGACTGCAACGCCTGCGTGCCGGACTGGTGCTGCGACGTAAGCGCATTCAACTGCCCCTTGTCGGCGTCGGTGAGCTGTGCGGGCGGCTTCTGCTGAAGAGCGGCCAGCGTCTGCGAATCGTGGCTAGACTTATTCTCGAGGTCGTTGACCTTCGCGTTCTCCACGTCCGTGCGGGTCGGTTTGGCGAGCAAAGCCTCGAGCTGCTGCTGCTCGTCGAGCGTGAGCATGTCGTATCCGCTCTGGATCTTGAAGCGCCGGTTGAGGTCATCGCCAATCGCTTTGACCTTATTCTGCATGTCCGCCAACTTAGCGTAACCGCTTTGGAGCTTGGCGACGTCGACGCTTCCCAGAGTGGACGCTTCAGCCTTTGCGGCGTGCGGCGCGGAGACCATGCAGGCGGCAATGGCAACGGACGCGACTACGATCTTCATCAACCTGCCGCCCGTGAACGATTTATGTTGCATACGATATCCTGTCATTTTATTTCCCGTGCGATCAGTCGATCATAGTGTCGCACAGTTTCGCCATGTTATACCTGATGTGCGCTAGACCACAGTGAGCATTGCGCCCAGCCAATTCCACGACTGTCAGTCATGTCCCCCAGGATTGGGGGTTGGGGGCCGGAGCCAATCGACTTACTCGACCGGCATCTTTCAGCCGGACTAGAACGACTGGCCGATGTCGAACTGGGTTCGGCCGCCTCCGCTGCCGATGGCATAATCAAGACGGATCGGGCCGACCGGTGTGACAAGTCGAACGCCAAGGCCGACGTCCGTCGACGGTTTGAAGTTCGTGTGCTGCTTGAGCTGGTTGTCCTGATAGATGCTGCCCCAGGCATCGCCGACGTCGCTGAAGAGTACGGCCTGAAGGTTGTTGTCCTTGCCGACCGGAATTCGGAACTCGGCCTGCATGAGTGCCAGCTTGTTGCCCCAGTACTGGTCGATCTGCAGCGAGCGCAGCGATTCGGGGCCGCCGAGGAAGTACTGCTCGAAGAACGGCACCTCTTTGTTGGTCATGCCGAGCAACAGGCGGATCGCGAAGACCTTCTTGGGTTCGCGGAAATCGGCTCCCTTGCGTGGGCCCTGCAGACTGATGTACTGGCGAAGGTCAAGACCAAACTTCGTGAAGTCATGACGTCCGGGCACAAGCGGCCCGGGCGTATTGGCGACGGTGGTCGTGTTCGACGTTCCAAACTCGAAGGAGAATGAGCGAAGGGCGCCGCCCGCCGGCGAGAAGTTGTTGTCCCGCGTGTTCTGCGAGAACTGCATTCCGACGGCGGACACTGGGCCCTGCTGACGGATAAACAGATCTTGCGGCGGCAGCTGAACATTGTTAACGCTGATTGTTTCGGTGCGGAGCGAAAGACCCGCCGACAGTGACTGACTAATCGGCCGGTTCGCGCTTACCGTGGCGCCTTTGTGCTGTTCGATATAGGTGTTGTTGCTGCCCGACGTTCCCGAGAAGGTGTCCGACGAGAAGCGATAAACCGCGCGATCGAACAGGTCGAGCGCCACCGACGTATGGCGCTTGTCGATGTAGGGCTCGAAGAACGTGAGGTCGACGCTATTGCCGGTGTCGACACCGTCGACTTCCCACATGATCGAGACGCGCTCGCCCAGGCCGCGGAAGTTGTTTTCCGCAAGCTCCGCCCGGCCCACCAGCTTGGAGCGCGAGGAGTAGCCCACGCCGACGGACACCTGACCGCTTCGCTTCTCGGTGACAGGGATCTCGATGTCAACCTTGCCAATGTCGGTGGGGCTCGGCTCATACGGTCCTACTTGCTCGAAGAGGCCCAGGTTGTAGATGGCCGTGAGGTCCTTCTGCAAGGTCAATTCGTTGAGGACATCGCCCGGCTTGCTGCGCATTTCGCGGGTGATAACCACGGTCTTGGTCTTGTTGTTTCCCTTGATCTTGATGTGATCGATATGGGCTTCTATCAGCGGAACCGTGAGAATGTCAGTTTCCGGGTCGAGGTTCAAGTCGGGACTGGGGTCGACGATAAAGCCCTTTTCGCGCGTGTAACCGGTCTGGCGGTCGAACAGCTTCTCGAGGTCTCTCTTAAAGACGTTTACGTTGAGGACCTGCCCCTCTTTCGTGTCCATCTTGGCCTTGAGGATATCCGCCGATATCTCTTTACTTGGCTGACCATCGGGAGTATTGGCCGTGAAAACGATCTTCTTGACGATCGGGTTCTCGGTGACACTGTAGCCGACATCGACACCGCCCGCGGGATCCTGAGTGGCGGTGAGGCCGACTTCGCCGTTGAAGTAGCCCATGTCCTTGATGGCCTCGCGGTCATTTTCGGCGGCGGCTTGACCATACTGGTCGCCGACCTTCTGGGAAATGACGGCCAGGATAGCGTCGGGGCTGATGTTCTTGTTGCCCGTAACGGTGATCTTGGCGATTTTGCCGACTGCCATCGGCGCCACAGGGGCGGCGGGTGTCGTGTCGGTCGACGGGGAAGGAGTCGCCGCCGAGCCAAAGGGGGCGATAGGCGACGTCGACGGTGTGCCGCTCGGCGCGGGAGGCATCGTTGTGTCGATGGGCAGAGCCGTTGCGGCCGCTATGCGAACACAGTTAGGCAATGATGCCTTAGTGATGAGCCTGAGAGGCGACCTTGAAATATGCACCGGCGCGGAACTAGCCGCGCCCTCAGCGGGAGCATTGAATATGATTGCCGATACGGCGATGGCGCATGCTGCTTTCTTTACTTGCGCCCCAGATATAGTCCTAATTACCAAACGACAATGCTCCGTTCAAACCAGAAAGACTACGTCGCCTCGCGGCTGTCCATCAGGTTTTGTAGTAGGGTTCGACACGCTGCCTCACCATGCCTCGGGCGCGGTTGAGACGCGTTTTCACCGCCTCCATTGTGAGGCCGGTCACTTCAGAAATCTCGTTGTAGGAGAGGCCATCGACCTCTCTGAGCAACAGTACGACTTTATATTCAGAGGCCAGGCTCTCGACGGCCCGGTCAACGACTGCTCGCAGTTCCTTCTGCTCCAGAATGCGCGCCGGAGCGTAACTCCAATCCGCAATCTCTCTTGTCTCCGAGATCAGATCTTCGCCGTCACCATCGCCTACGCCGGCGTCCAGGGAGATGCCCTCCATCTGGCGTTGCCGGTCCCGCTGCTTAAAGCGGTTCTTACAGTGGTTGTAGGCGATGCGGTATAGCCATGTGTAAATCCGCGCATCGCCGCGAAACTGATCGCGAGCCCGGTAAGCGGATACGAAGGTCTCCTGCGTAAGGTCCGCGGCTTCCTCGTAATCGCCTACCCACTGATAGATCGCGTTGAAGAGCTGCTTGCCGTACCGATCGTACAGTGCGTCAAAATCGGTTATCGACTCGCCGGCCTGCGTCGCATCGCCATCAGCGATTGCGAACAGCGGCCTTAGTCGAGCTGGCGCATCCTGCTGCCGCGGCCTCGACGCGAATCCTGGACCGGCGGCTGTGGCGGTAACCGGAAATGCGTACACGAAGGCATGGCCAGAACCGAACTCTCGGGCCAGCCACGCGAAAAGGTTCTTTGACGCTCGAGGCGCAAAGGCCATTAAGTCAGTTCCTTGGACAACGATGATTCCCTAATGTTTCAGGAATTTAAAAGTTAGTGCGCGGATCTGTGCGTCCGCTCTCTAGTTACGTAGTAAACAAAACCTGGAGCGCAACGGTGCCCCAGCGTCTTGATGATGAAGGTCATATCCGACTACTTGACTGCGATGTCTGGTCGCCACGACCGTCAGACGGTAATATCCAGGCTGCGGGACCTTCGACCAAACACGGGCTATGAATGCCGCCGACGCCACTGACGCGTCCGAAGGACGCTTAGCGCCTCGCTCCTCAGCAAGGTCGTTCACCGGCCTGGGCCTGCCACTGCGCGGAACCGTCAATTGAAGTTGATGACGCCTTCCAGGGCGGCAGTGTTGTTATACTGATCGTCCGTCGAGATACTGAGCCTGAGCCGGCGCGATAGACTGAAGCTGAGCTTGAGCTGATACTGCGAGTTCGAGATCAGCGAGTTGACCGCGCTGGGCGCTCTAGCGCCGAACGACCGCTGGAATGACGCCTCGAACCGATGACCAAGCGGCTTGGTGAGCGTGACGACGACCGGCGCGTCGGGCGAATAGTCGACGACGAACGACGACAATCCCAGAGCCTGTGCGATGTTGGTCTCGACAGGATCCAGCAGCATGCCGACACCAACCGAGTTCACGATCGCGGTCAACTGCTGGGCCACGATGTCGCCGCTGCCTGACCCGCCGCGCAGAAGACCGAGCAGGGCCGTTTGCGGGGTCAACAGCGCAAGAATCTGCGGTCGGTCGAGGCGAGGATCGGATTGATAGTCGGTCGTCAGATCCTTCGTGCCAAGATAGCCGACGATATGGACCGTGATATGGTAATCGGTCCTGGTCGTGTCTGCATTGGACACGTTGCTGGAAGACGCCCCTCCGGCAATTGCCCCGCCGATCCCGGACGACGTCGACGCTAGCTGCGACGGGCTCGCCGGAATGGTCGTCCTGGCCGACAGATCGACACGCTCAGTCAATATCACCGGCTCTGCTCCCGGAGTTGTGTCGGTATTGAGCGTTGGATAGTTCAACACAACCGTACCACCGGGGTCGATCCTGAGCACCGGTCCACCGAGAATGACCTTTCCCTTGTTCACCGTCAGATCGGAGTGGAACACCGGGGCCGCAACACTCCCGCCAATATCGGCAATTCCCGAGACCTCCGCGTTCAGCAGGGCATTCTTGACCGTAACGGGTTTGTGCGGACCTCCTACGGCAAAATGCAAGTCGAACTTCGGGTCGATTGTGTAGACAGGCTTTGACGCTCCTCCACCGCTTGGCGCGGACGGCACGCCGATGGTGGCATCGGAAATGACGATAGGCTGCGTTCCCGGATTGGATATCACCGGAGCGTCGAACGGACCTGTGATCGCAACCGCGCCTGTTATTTTACCTTGCGCGGCACTGCTGTAGTCGCGGCTGAGGATACTCTGGCGACTGCGTTCGTTGACCTCAAAGCCATGCAAGGCCACATTCAGGTCCAGGTTGGAGTTGCTGCCGAAGTCGACCGAGCCCGACACGGCGAAGTCGCCCTTATTGCTCGACTTGCCGGTGAAGCTCGCGATCTTGGCGCCTTTCAGGTCGAAACCGACATCGGCGTTGACGTCTTTAAGGTAGGTGTCGACGATCGACGGCGTCTCCTTGATGGTGGTCGGCCCCACCGTTCGCTCGGGGACGAGCAACGCCAGGGAAGCGTTGGTGATCTTGACGGAGCCGTTAAGCCCCGACGCTTTTCCAGAGGCATTTGCATCGACGGAAGCGACCAGCGAGCCGCCCGTTCGTTTGGCATCGATCGAGTTCGAGACGAGACGGAGTATGGAGAGATCGCCGATGGTCAGGCTGGCGTGGAGCGGCTGATCCGTGGGTAGCTGGGCGAGCATTGATTCGAGGTTGTCCCATTTAAGCCGATCCCACTTAAAGGGAATAGTTCCTGTCAAAGTTGCGAGCTTGGTTCCGTTGCGATAGGCGCTGAGATCGCCGATCGACAGGATCTTCGATCCGCCGGGCACTGGTGATGAGACGGAGATGGTCTCGCTGTTGATCTCGTCGACCACCGCGGACGCGTCGGTGGTTGTCGACGCCGTCTTCAGCCCGGTCTTTGCTTCTGTTTGCGCAGGGAGAACGTCGGGATTCTGAACACTGACGGTAGCCTGCAGGTCCGGCGAGCTCGTCTTTCCGGTCACCAAAGCGGAAAGTGTCCCGATATTGCCGGCAAGCACTCTGGAGTGCGGCATCCATCCGTTGAATATCGACAGTGGGAGATTGGAGATGTCGAGGTCCGCGTTGATGTCGCCGTCGAGGTAGGAATCGCCGTAAGCGTCGATGTAGGCCTTGGCGTACCCTAACCGGAGATCGTCGAGAGTAATATGTCGCTTGTCCAGACCATAACCGCCGGTCAGGTTGATCTTGTCGAGAGCAACCCCATTGTAGACGATGTCGGTAGCCGTGACGGTTGCGGCCAGCGCCTTGCCGGCCTCATGTATGCCCTGACGCATCTCGATTCCGTCCAATGGCACGCCGGCAATTTCCCCGCCGACAATCGACAGACCGGCCGGCGAATAGACAAGACCGGTATCGACAGAGGCGACATGGTTCTGGCCGGACACTGCGTTTGTAATGGTGATATGGGCGGCCACCTTTGGGTTAGATGCCGTGCCCTGGACGGTCAAACTCGGGATCGCGATGGCAGCTTCAGTGGGCCGAGGCAGTTGTTCGTACTGATGGATGACAGAGACGACCTGCGGCGACGCGCCGAACTTGCTGTTGCGCAGTGTGTCGATGATGTGCGACAGGTGCTCGGGCGCGGTCGACGGGATATGCGCCGCGATGTCGAAAGCCGGTTCGCCCGTGCGACCGATGGCGGCCGGCACCGTCACTTTGAACTTATCGATCGAGTACGTAATCTGTTCGTTGGCGGCCGTCGAGTTCGACGACACCACGGGTACGATGAGTGTAAATTCCCACGGCTCGATATCGCTCGTGAGAATCCCATTGGCGTACTTGCCGAAACCCGTAAACTGAGCCAACTGCTGTCCGTCGACGGTTACGTCGCTCGCCACCACGCCAAATGTCACCACCGGATTTGCCAGCGTTCCCGCCAGCGATCCGGAGAAGTCAAAGTCGCCGCGCAGGTCCGCAAATTGTCCGTAGTAACTCCGGAAACGGAAGAGCTCGATATTGGAGCCGGCTGCCACGGCCTGGATCTTGCCGGTTTGTGGCCACCACGCGAGGTCTCCCGTTGCGGTGGCCTTGCCGCTGCGAAGGACGATGTTGCGCAGTCGCACCTGCTGGTCCGTCACGGAGACGTCTGACTGCGCCGCATCGATGTGATTGCCGCCCGCCGTGATGTCCTTGAGGTCGACGTGGCCGCCCACCCTCGGCTTTCGAACGTCGCCGGCGACGTCGAACGTGCCATCAAGCGAGCCTTGGAGCCCGGAAAAGGTCGAGGCTACATTGGCCTGGGAGGTGCCCTTCGGCAACAAACCTGCAGCGCGTTTCCGGCCGGTTTCGCCAAGCAACTCGCCAATATCGTCCAGCTGCACCCCGTGGACTGCTGCCTTGAGCGCGAGTTGCGGATGGCCGGAGAGGTCGGTAACGGTGCCCGCAATGTCCGCATCCGCGGGGAATCGGTGAACGTGGAGATCATAGATGCGAGCGACATTGCGGTTGGCCGTGATGTCGCCGTTGATGACGTCCGCTTCGTAACGGCCGTAATGCGCGCGGAACAGGTTGACGGTACCGGTAGCAGTGGGATTGTCCACGGGCCCCGCCAGGAGCCCATTATAGTAGGCGATGCCCCCGACATCGATGTCGGAGAACGGGGAGACCGCCGGCTTTATGCTGATATTAGCTGCGTTGATGCTTAGCGCAATCTGCGGCTTGGGTGTGTTGAGCGACACGGAGCCGGAGATGAGAGCGCGACCGCCGGCGGCTTCGACGACAACCTTTTCGAGGTCGACGGATTTGTGCTCAGTGACCACAATGCGGCCGCGCAGCGCGTGCACCGGTGTCGACGCCACCCTGCCCTCGGCGACGCTGACGTTCGACGTCAGCGATGCCCCCGTTCCGTCGTCCTTGGTAATGAAGTCAGCAGTCAGCTTGCCGGACACGGGAACGGCACGCGCGCCGAAACCGGGTTTGGGCAGCCGGATCACCGAGAGGTCGATGCCGTCGAGGTGGCCCGACGCGGTGTACGCCGGCTTGGTATGCGAGGTGTCGACGGAGGCGGTGAGGTGGCCGTGGCCAGTGCCGTTTACGGCAAACTCCGCGCTCTGGACACCGAGCAGTTTGTGCACGAGGTCGATCTTAGCGTGTACGCCCGTCAGTCGGTTGCCGGCATAGCCGATTGCTCCAATCGAAACATCACCGTGGGCTACGGGATCGGTTGCGACTCCCTGCACGGCGATATTGCCGGACGCGCCGGAAACCGAAACTCCCGGCGGCAGATGCAAGCCTCGAAAGGCGGAGGCGAGCCGGGAGGCGTCGAAATGGGGCGAGCTAAGGTCCAGCGCCACTGTCGGAGGCGGCGGCACAACGTTACTGGGTTTTGCGCCGGGAGACGGCGGATTGG
>Ga0070658_10002720_pt1 | contig 14705 bp, 13 predicted proteins | sample KBSC13metaG_FD_64664 | JGI IMG/M metagenome (GOLD analysis project Ga0070658, IMG submission 64664) | Corn rhizosphere microbial communities from Kellogg Biological Station, Michigan, USA - KBS C1-3 metaG | ecosystem: Host-associated > Plants > Roots > Rhizosphere > Soil ...
TAGAAAATGATGGTCGCGGATGGCACGCGACGGCCTGGTTTGACGGCGTCACCATGTGTAGCATCCACAGAAGTGTCTCCTCCGGCTTCCTGACAGGGATAAATGGGTGGAGAGACGTGAGAGCGGCATCCGGTGGCACCCGGGTGCCGCTCTGGTCGTACGGCGCCGTATCGCTTCGACTTAGCACCATTGTGCGACGGCTACCTCGCTAATGGAAGCCTGTCCATCTGCTACGTAGCAGATGGACGACCACCGTTCGCGCGGTGGCCCGTGGCGCCGGGACGTACCCGGATGAGACAGGCATTACCGATCTTCTACGTATCAGTAGTCCTAACGCTATAAGCCCGTCGCTCCGGCTTCCGAAGTGGCCAAAGGCCCGCTAGCGTGAGGGAGCCGCGCGGCAGTTCAGCCCCCCAACCGGGAGGCACCGCACGGTGGCCGCCGAGTCGCGTGAGCGAACCGGGGACCCAGGTTTGTTGGGGTGAATCCGCGAGAACCTTCGCGGTAGGGCGATTCTTCCGGCCCGAATCCGTCAGCTAACCCGGTAGGCGGCGACGGGACCACGAGCGCGTGGCCCCGTCGAGGGAAGAAGGGGTTGCTCTTGCGCATCGCGCGGAACACGTCGCGCGTCCTGCTTCTCGGGGTCGCGGCGGCGGGCATTCTCGCGCCGTCATCCGTCGCCCAAGCGGCTCCGACGGTCGCGCAGATCCAGCAGCAGATCAATCAGAACTCGGCGAGCATGGAAAAGGTCGTCGAGCAGTACAACAAGATCACCGAGCAGCTGACCGCGAGCCAGGCCGCCGAGGCGGACCTGCAGCAGAAGATGGCGCCGCTGCAGACCAGCCTGGACGAGGCGTCGGTCGTCATCGACAAGCTCGTCAGCGCCGCCTACATGGGCGGTCCGGCCAGCACCGCGAACGCCCTGCTGTCGGCCGGCTCGCCACAGGCGCTGATCGACCAGCTCAACTCGCTGAACGAGCTCGGTGCACGCCAGCGGGAGCAGATCAAGACCTACCAGCAGGCGAAGAGCCAGTTCGACGACCAGAAGAAGCTGCTCGACGCGAACCTCGCCGCGCAGAAGGCGCAGCAGGACACGCTCGCCGCGCAGAAGGCGAAGATCGACAGCGATCTGAAGGGGCTCTACGCGCTGCGTACCCAGGCCTATGGCACCGCGACGGAGACGGCCGTCAAGCCGAACGTCACGGCGCCGTACGTGCCCGGTGCCGCGGGTGTCGCGGTGAAGTTCGCCTACAACGCCCTCGGTACCCCGTACGTCTGGGCGGGCGCCAGCTCCAGCGGGTACGACTGCTCTGGCCTGACCATGGCCGCCTGGGGCGCGGCGGGCGTGAAGCTGCCGCACAACGCGGCGGAGCAGTGGGGCGTGGTCAGCCACATCAGCAGCAGCCAGCTGCAGCCGGGTGACCTGGTGTTCTACAGCAGCCTGGGGCACGTCGCGATCTACGTCGGAGGCGGCCAGGTGATCCACGCGCCGCAGCCGGGCGAGGTCGTGAAGCTCGCCCCGGTCAACATGATGACGCCGTACGGCTACGGTCGCCCGCACAGCTGACCGGCGGCCAAAGGCTCCCGTCCGCGCCCTCGGCCTCCCCGCGGGGGCGCGGACGGACCCATGTCCGCGCGTGCGACGATCGCGGCGTGACGTCGACGTCCTGGGATCCTGACCTGTACCTGGCCTTCGCCGCCGAGCGGGCCCGCCCGTTCACCGACCTCGTCCAGCGGATAACGGTCGAGGATCCGGCCACCGTGGTCGACCTCGGCTGCGGGCCGGGCAACGCCACCGCCACGCTGCTGGACCGCTGGCCGCGGGCGCGGGTACACGGCGTGGACTCCTCGCCGGAGATGGTGGCGCGGGCGGCCGGCCTCGCCGGCTCTCGAGCGCTGGCCGGGGCCGGCTCCGCAGGCGTCGCCGGCGATCGACTCACCTTCGCGCAGGGAACCATCGAGGACTGGCAGCCGGAGTACCCGGTGGATGTCATCGTGTCCAACGCGGCCCTGCAGTGGGTACCGTCCCACCTCGACCTGCTGCCCCGCTGGGTCGACGCGTTGACGCCCGGCGGCGCGCTGGCCTTCCAGGTACCGGCGAACTTCGAGGGCCCGGCGGCGGCGGTGTTCCGGGAGGTGGCCAGGCGGTCCCACTTCGCCGGGAAGCTGGCCGCGGTGGCCGCGTCCGGCGGACCCTCGGCCAGCGGCGGTGTGGCCCGCCCGGCCGCCGAGTACCTCGACCTGCTCGGGCGGCTGGGCTGCCGGGTGGACGCCTGGGAGACCACGTACCAGCATGTGCTGCCCGGGGCCGATCCCGTTCTCGCCTGGTACTCGGGCACCGGCCTGCGGCCGTACCTCGAGGCGCTGGACGGGCCGGAGCGGGACGCCTTCCGGGCCGAGGTCGCGCCCGGCCTGCGCGCGGCGTTCCCCGCCCGCGCCTACGGGACCGTCATGCCGTTCACCCGGATCTTCGTGATCGCCTATCGTCCACAGCCATGAAGGCTGACTGGCACGATCACCCCGGGGTCCGCTCCGGAGCCCGGCTGACGTTCGGCGAGCGGGCCGCCGACAAGATGCGCAACGGCATGGGCTCCTGGGCTTTCGTGTTTGTCGCGCTGGTGTTCCTGGCCGGCTGGATGGGCTACAACCGGGGTACCGGCTTCGACAGGTACCCGTTCATCCTGCTCAATCTGCTGCTGAGCTGCGTTGCCGCGTTGCAGGGCGCCATCCTGCTGATCGCCGCCAAGCGCAGCGACCAGATCTCCTCCGAGCTCGCGCGCCACGACTACCACGCCGACCTGAAGGCCGAGAAGCTGGTGGAGAAGCTGAGCGCGCAGTTCGCCCAGATGACCACGCAGCACGAGGCGCTGAGCCACCAGGTCGCCGAGCTCACCGCCGCCCTGCAGCGCGGGCAGGTACCCCACCAGCCGCGGACGTCCGACTGACGCACAAGGGCCGGTACCCGAATCGGGTACCGGCCCTGTGTGCGGTTTGTCAGGCGGCCTGCAGGCCCTCGGCCCGGGCCAGCTCACGCAGCCGGCCGAGCGCCTGGATCTCCAGCTGGCGGATCCGCTCGCGGGACAGCGAGAACCGCGAGGCGACCTCGGTCAGCGAGTGCTCCCGGCCGTCCTCCAGTCCGTACCGCGCGCGCATGATGCCCGCCGACCGGTCGTCCAGGTGGCCCAGCAGCCCCTCGATCCGCTGCCGCTCCAGCGCGCCGAGCACGATCTCCTCGGGCGACGGAGCGTCCGAGTCGGCCACCAGGTCGCCGAGGTTGGTGTCGCCGTCGTCGCCGACCGGTGTGTCCAACGACACCGTGTCCTGCGACCAGCGGATCAGCTCGTGTACCCGCTCCAGCGGCACGCCCAGCGCGGCGGCGATCTGCTCCGGCTCCGGGTCGGAGCCGAGCTCACGGGTCAGCTGCCGCTGCGCGTTGCGCATGCGGTTGACGTCCTCGACAAGGTGTACCGGCAGCCGCACGGTGCGCTCCTGCTGAGCGATGGCCCGGCTGATGGCCTGCCTGATCCACCAGGTCGCGTACGTCGAGAACTTGTAGCCGCGGACGTAGTCGAACTTCTCCACGGCCCGTACCAGGCCGGTGTTGCCCTCCTGGATGAGGTCGAGCATCGGCATGCCCGAGCGCACGTAGCGCCGGGCGATCGAGACGACCAGCCGTAGGTTGGCCCGGATGAACAGGTCCTTGGCCCGCTCCCCGTCGCTGACCAGCCGCAGCAGCTCGTTCTTCTTGATGCCCTCGGGCAACTCGCCCTCGTCGAGCAGGTGCTCCGCGTACAGCCCCGCCTCGATCGCCTTGGACAGGTCCACTTCCTGCGCGGCGTCGAGCAGCGGAGTCCTGGAAATCTCGTGCAGGTAGACGCCGACCAGGTCGCGCTCCTCAGCAACCTCATCCGTGCGAAGTACCGTCACGTTCTCGTTCTCCACCCTGGGGCCCTCCCCCGTCTGTCGCATCTGTTCCCCCCACTTGCCCCACTCACAACCGTCGGGGTGCCCCGTTGATTCCGCCCCGCCCCCCACCGTCGACCTCGGTTACGTGACGACCGGACGAGAAGGGTGCCACTTACTAAGACGCAACTCGACCAGCTCAGGTTCGCATCCTTAGCTGTGGATTCCCTGGGAGACTGCCGGATATGCACTGGCAGGTGGCACCGCGACGGCCCAGGTCAGCGGCGTGCGTACCGGGCACCGGGCGCATCAGGTGTCACGCAAATCACGTACCGGCGTCGACGGGGCATACCGCCCAGCGGCCTCAGGCTGACTCGCGGACCACCAGATCGGTCGGGAGTACCAGCGACTGCTCGATCTCCTCGCCGCCGGCCAGGCGCAGCAACTGCTTGGCCAGCTCCCGACCCAGGCCCACGATCGGCTGGCGGACGGTGGTCAGCGGCGGGTCGGTGTACCGGGCCAGTTCGATGTCGTCGAAGCCGACCACGGCGACGTCGTCCGGGATCCGCCGGCCGGACTTGCGGAGGGTGCGGATGGCGCCGTGGGCCATCAGGTCGGAGGCGACGAACACCGCGTCCAGCCGGGGATCGTCGTCCAGCAGCTGCCGCATGGCCGCCTCGCCCGACTCCCGGGTGAAGTCGCCGACCGCCACGATCGAGCGCCGGGTCGAGTCGCGCAGCTCCGTGCGGTACCCGGCCAAACGGTCGATGCCGGCCACCATGTCCTGCGGCCCCGCGATTGTCGCGATCCGTTTGCGGCCCACGGAGACCAGGTGCCGCACCGCCGCGGCGGCGCCACCGACGGAGTCCACGTCGACGTAGGGCACCGATTGGCGTCCCAGCGGCCGGCCGTTGCACACCACCGGTATCCCCATCCGGGCCAGCGCCGCGGGCAGCGGGTCCGCGCCGTGTACCGAGGCCACCATCACCCCGTCCACGTGGCCGGCCATGGCGTACTGCTCGATCCGGTCGTGGCTCGCTGCCGAGCTGGCCATCATCAGCACCAGCTGCTTCTCGGCGACCTCGAGCTCCTGGCTGACCCCGCGGATGATGCCCGGGAAGAACTGGTCGTCGGAGAAGACCCGGGTCGACGGCTCAGGCAGCACCAGGGCGATCGAGTTGGTCCGCTGGGTGACCAGGCTGCGCGCCGCGTGGTTGGGCACGTAGCCCAGCTCCTGCACCGCGCGCATCACGGTGTCGCGGATGTCCGGCGCGACCGTGGTCGAGCCGTTGACGACTCTGGACACCGTGGCCCGGGACACGCCGGCGCGCAGAGCGACCTTCTCCAGTGTGGGTCGCGGTCGCGCGGTGGCCATGGCCCTTCCCTCGCCCTCGATCAGTGGCGCCGCCTCGTCGCGGCATGTCTCGAGCAAACGCTATCTTGCCCGGTCCGGCACGCGGCGGGCCGCCCGCCGCGATAACCCGTTGGTACCAATGGGCTATTCGTGATGTATCCGGACAAGGTGGCAGCGCACGGTCGGTCCCGCCCCGGCGCGTGCACCCCCGACCTTTCCCGGCACCAGCGAGTAGTCCTGGAGGTACCCACCGTCCAATGCGGACAGTGCGACCCGCATGGTGGGGTTCTGCGGGGTCATCCAGGGCTCGGGCCACGGCGGGAGTCCGGACAGAGCCCGGGGTCGTGAGAGCGCTCTTACAACGTGAGGCACAGCGTGGCGCGGGGCCGGGTGGCCTGTCAAGTGACTTCCGTGAAATTGTTCCCCGGATTTGCCCGACCGTCGGCGAACGCTCTCTCGACGGAGTGCGCCGTGTAGCAGCCGTACGGACCGGTTCCGAGAACGCTCTCTGGAGCGGACAGGTCAGCGACCGGCATCACCTGCCTGAACGCGTCACGCGGTCGCCGGGCGGAGCGAGCGCCACGCGACAATGTGAGGGATGATCTGGACCATGTGTGCCCCCCGCGGCGCGGCGTCGACGGCGCCGCAGGATACGAGCGCGCCGCGCGCGCATGCGAACGAGGCGACGAGGTGAGTACCTCCGATCTGACGCGCCCTCCGGCGGCATCGGGCGGCGGAATCTGGCCGCGGTCGTCGACCCGCTTCGACGCCGCCGCACCGTTCCCCGTGCACACCGAGCCGCTGCGCATCCTGCTCGTCGAGGACGACCCGGGAGACGCCTTCCTCGTCGCCGAACTGCTCGCCGAGGCCGACGCGCCGAGCGACCTGACGGTCGTGGAGACCCTCGCCGAGGCGCTGCCCCAACTGTCCGAAGTGGACTGTGTGCTCCTCGACCTCGGCCTGCCCGACGCGGCCGGGCTGGAGGGGCTGCGCATGCTGCTGGGCACCGGCGCCAGGGTCGCCGTCTGCGTGCTGACCGGCCTCGCGGACGAGCCGCTGGGCATCGCCGCGCTCGCCGAGGGAGCCCAGGACTATCTGGTCAAGGGCCGGGTCGACGGCGTACTGCTCAGCCGTGCCGTCCGGTACGCGGTCGAGCGGCGCCGGGCCGAGGACAACGCGCGGCGGCTGCGCGAGGCCGAACTGCACAGCGCCGAGTCGGCCCGGCTGGAGCGCGGGCTGCTCCCGCAGCCGCTGATCCAGCAGGCACCGGGGGTACTGGTGCACACGTTCTACCGGCCCGGGCGCAAGGGCGTGCTGGGCGGCGACTTCTACGACGTCATCCAGACCGCACCCGACCGGATGGCGCTGCTGATCGGCGACGTGTCCGGGCACGGCGCGGACGAGGCCGCGCTGGGCGTGGAGCTGCGGGCCGCGTGGCGCGCCCTGACCCTGGCCGGGGTACCGGACGACGCGCTGCTCGCCGCGCTGGAGCGGGTACTGATCTCACAACGCCGGTCCGAGGAGATGTACGCGACGCTGACCATGCTGGCCGTGGAGCTGGAGGGTGCCGGCCGGGCCGAGGTCAGGCTGTGCGGGCACCCGCCACCCCTGGTGATCGCCGGCGACGAGGTCCACACTGTCGACGCCGAACCCCGGATAATGCTCGGCGTGCTGCCCGGCACCCCGTACCCGCCCACCCGGCTCGACCTGCCCGGGCCGGAATGGGCCGTGCTGCTCTACACCGACGGGCTGATCGAGGGTCGGATCGACGACGAGGACGGGAGGCTGGGCGTGGACGGGCTGATCGAGCTGGTCCGCGCGTACCGGCGGCGCGGCGGGCCGTTGGACCGGTTACCCGACTGGCTGGTCGGCCAGGCGGAGGAGCGCAACGGCGGCCTGTTGGCCGATGATGTCGCCATGCTCCTGTTGACGAAGGCGGCCGGTGGTGTCTGAGTCGAGGTGGTCGCTGCGCACCCGGATCACCGCGCTGTGCACCGCGACGGCGCTCCTGCTCACGCTGATCGCGGCCGGCGCGGCCGTGGTCGCGGTGCAGAACCGGCGCGGGATGGACGAGGTCTTCAACGCGATAGGCCCGCTGAGTACCGCGAGCGACGGCCTGTTGACCGCGATGCTCAACCAGGAGACCGGTTTGCGCGGCTACGCCGCCAACGGCTCCGACGCGGACCTCGCGCCGTACGACGACGGTCGCAAGCAGGAGCAGCAGCTCACCGACCGGCTCAACGAAGGGCTCGGCGGGCGGCCGCAGTTGCTGGCGAGCCTGCGCCTGGCCGAGAACGCGATCGCCGACTGGCACGCGACGGTCGCCGATCCGGTGCTCGCCCGGGTCCGCGCGGGCGACCGGGCCGGCGCCCAGCGGCTGATCGGCGACACCGCCCGCGCCACGTTCGACCGGGTACGCGGCGCGCTGGCCGATCTGCAGTCGGCCATCCAGCAACTGCGCGACAGCGCGGTCGACCAGTTGACCGCGAACAGCAGGCGGATCGTCCAGCTGCTGATCGCCGCGGCCCTGGTGGTGCTCGTGGCCGGCATACTCCTCGTGGTTCTGCTGCGGTACCTGGTGACCACGCCGGTCAGCCGGCTGGCCCGCGCGGTACGGCGGGTGGCGGCCGGCGAGTACGGCCACCAGGTGGCCACCGACGGCCCGTCCGAGGTGGCCGCGCTCGCCCGGGACGTCGACGGGATGCGCCGGAAGATCGTCAAGGACCTGGCGGAGGTGCGGACCGCCCGGGCCGCGGTCGAGGAGGCCAACCAGCGGCTGGAGGATCAGGCCGCCGCGTTGCAGGCGCAGGCGGCCGAGCTGACCCGGTCCAACCGGGACCTCGAGCAGTTCGCCTACGTCGCCTCGCACGACCTGCAGGAGCCGCTGCGCAAGGTGGCCAGCTTCTGCCAGTTGCTGCAGCGGCGCTACGCCGGTCAGTTGGACGAGCGGGCCGACCAGTACATCGGCTTCGCGGTGGACGGTGCGCAGCGGATGCAGCGGCTCATCAACGACCTGCTGGCCTTCTCCCGTATCGGCCGGGTCACCACGGGCTTCACGGACGTGGACCTGAACGCGCTGGTGGCGGAGACGGTCAGCCAGCAGGAGGCGGTCCTGGAGCGCACCGGCGGCGAGGTCACCTGGGACCGGCTGCCGGTGGTACGCGGCGAGGAGGCCCTGCTGGCCGCGCTCATCGGTAACCTGGTCAGCAACTCGCTGAAGTTCCGCCGCCCGGAGGTGCCGCCGCGGGTACACCTGTCCGCGCGCCGGGTCGACGGCGAAGACGCGAACGGCGCCTGGGAGATCAGTTGCCGGGACAACGGCATCGGGATCGAGCAGGAGTTCGGCGACAAGGTATTCGTTATCTTCCAACGGTTGCACGTGAAGGGCGCCTACCCCGGTACGGGCATCGGGCTCGCGATCGCCAAGAAGATCGTCGAGTACCACGGCGGCCGGATCTGGTTGGCACCCACGCCGGACCACGGGGCGGACATCCGGTTTACGCTTCCGGTCGAAGGGCCGGCGGAACTTCCGGTTAGCCCGGCACCGGTCGGGGCATCTCAGGGGGCACCGACCGTCGACGCCAGTACGAGCAAGGAGACGATCCCATGACCCACCCGGTAGTCGAGGCCATGCCGATCGAGGTGCTCCTGGTCGAGGACGACCCGGGCGACGTGCTGATGACCCGTGAGGCGTTCGAGGAACACAAGGTCGGCAACCGGCTGAACGTCGTATCTGACGGCGTCGATGCGTTGGCCTACCTGCGCAAGGAGGAGCCGTACCAGGGCGCCGTGCGGCCAGATCTGATCCTGCTCGACCTCAACCTGCCCAAGCGGGACGGGCGCGAGGTGCTCGCGGAGATCAAGAACGACAGCTCCCTGCGGCAGATCCCGGTCGTGGTGCTCACCACCTCGCAGGCCGACGAGGACGTGCTGCGCAGCTACCAGTTGCACGCCAACGCGTACGTCACCAAGCCGGTGGACTTCGACCGGTTCGTCAGGGTGGTCAAGCAGATCGACGAGTTCTTCATCAGCGTGGTACGGCTGCCCCCGAAATGAAGCAGGAGCGCCGCCCGCCCATCGCGGCCGACGCCCCCGCCGTCCGAGGTTCAGCCCGCCGCGATCACCGCTGCGAGCTGGTCGACCATCCAGTCCACCTCGTCCTCCTCGACCACCAGCGGCGGGGCCAGCCGGATCGTCGAGCCGTGGGTGTCCTTGGCCAGCACGCCTCGCGCCATCAGGCGCTCGCTGGCCTGGCGGCCGGTCATCAGGGCCGGATCGATGTCCACGCCGGCCCACAGGCCGCGGCCGCGCACCTGGGTGACCCCGGAGCCGACCAGGGCGTCCAGCCGTTCGTGCAACCGGCCGCCGAGCCGCTTGGCCCGGTCCTGGTACTCGCCGGTGCGCAGCAGGGCGATGACCGCCCGGCCCACGGCACACGCCAGCGGGTTGCCGCCGAACGTCGAGCCGTGCTCGCCCGGCCGCAGCACGCCCAGCACGTCGCGCCGGCCGACCACCGCGGACACCGGTACCACGCCGCCGCCCAGCGCCTTGCCCAGCACGTAGAGGTCGGGCACCACGCCCTCGTGGCGTACCGCGAAGGTGTCCCCGGTGCGGCCGAGGCCGGACTGGATCTCGTCGGCCACGAACAGCGCGCCGCGCTCGGTGCACAGCCGCCGTACACCGGCCAGGTAGCCGTCCGGCGGGACGAGCACGCCGGCCTCGCCCTGGATCGGCTCGATGAGGACCGCGACCGTGGTGGCGTCCACGGCCGCCGACAGCGCGTCCAGGTCGCCGTAGGGGACGATCCGGAAACCGGGGGTGTACGGGCCGAAGTCCGCCCGCGCGTCGGGGTCGGTGGAGAAGCTGATGATCGTCGTGGTACGGCCGTGGAAGTTGCCCGCGGCGACGACGATGGTGGCCTGCCCGTCCGGTACCCCCTTGACGCGGTAGCCCCATGCCCGCGACACCTTGACGGCGGTCTCCACCGCCTCGGCCCCGGTGTTCATCGGCAGCACCATCTCGGCGTCGCACAGCTCGGCGAGCTCGCGGCAGAACGGCCCGAACTGGTCGTGCAGGAACGCGCGGCTGGTCAGCGTGACCCGGTCGAGCTGCTCGCGGGCGGCGGCGATCAGAGCCGGGTGCCGGTGCCCGAAGTTGAGCGCCGAGTACCCGGCGAGGCAGTCGAGGTACCGCTTGCCGTCGACGTCGGTGACCCAGGCGCCCTCGGCGTCGGCGATCACCACGGGCAGCGGATGGTAGTTGTGCGCCGTCCAGCGCTCGGCTTCCTCGACGGCGAGTTGGGTGTTCATGACCGCACCACCAGGGTGCAGCACTTGGGGCCGCCGCCCGCCTTGCGCAGCTCGGACATGTCCACGCCGACCGGCCGGTACCCGCGCAGGGACAGCTGGGCGGCGAAGCCCTCGGCCTGTACCGGCAGCACCACGGTGGTACCGTCGCTGACCGCGTTCAGCCCGAGCACCTCGGCGTCGGCGATCTCGGCGACGATCGCGTCCGGGAACAGCCGGCGCAGCACCTGCTGGCTGCCGGGCGAGAAGGCCTCGGGCAGGTAGGCGATGCCGGCCGGCCCGCCGAGGACGGTCAGCGCGGTGTCGAGGTGGTAGAAGCGCGGGTCGACCAGTTGCAGCCCGATCACCGGGCGGCCGAAGACCTCCTGCGCCTGGGCGTGCCCGGCCAGCTCCGTACGGAAGCCGGTGCCGGCCAGCAGGTACCGGCCGGCGAGCAGCATGTCGCCCTCGCCCTCGTTGACCGCCTTCGCCTCGCGGGTGTCGAACCCGGCCCGGGCGAACCACTCCAGGTACGCCGGCGCCTCGGCGGCCCGCTCGGGGTACCGGAACTGGGCACCCAGGGCGATACCGTCGATCACGGTGGCGCCGTTGGCCGCGAAGACCATGTCGGGCAGGCCCGGTACCGGGTCGATCTCCTCGACCGTGTGGCCGAGGGCCCGGTACGTGCGGGCGAGCGTCGACCACTGGTCGATCGCCCGGTCCGGGTCGACCGGAGCGGTGGGGTCCATCCAGGGGTTGATCGCGTAGTCCACGGCGAAGTGCGTGGGTCGGCACATCAGATACCGGCTCATGAACCTAACCTATTCGGCGTCTGACCGAACAACTATGCCGCCAACTTGCTCTCCGGCGGCGATCCGTTGCGTCCTCACGGTGGACTACGAAGATCCGTTGCACGGGGTGCGCCAGGTCACCGCGCCGGGACGGCCAGTCATCAACGTTCGCCGATGGTTGCCCCGGCCTGAGACCCCTGGTATACCTCTCATTAACAATTAACTTTATTAAATGAATGCTTGAGGGAGGTTCAGTGCGGCGATCCCGGATCATCTCGGCCGTCGCGGCTGGCGTGCTCGTCACCGGCGGCACGGTGCTGGGCGTCACCCTGGGCGGCAGCGCCCAGGCCGCGACGCTCAGCAACAACTGGTACGCGGCTGCTCCGTACTACATGCCGCTGGACAACAGCCCGCCGGACATCGCCACGGTGATGGCCGCGACCGGCCAGAAGGCGTTCCAGTTGGCGTTCATCCTGTCCAACGGCGGCTGCACCCCGGCCTGGGACGGCACCGGGGCGGTGTCCTCCGACACCGCGGTAGCGGCGGTCATCGCCAACATCCGCTCGCTCGGCGGCGACGTGTCCGTGTCCGTCGGCGGGTACAACGGCACGAAGCTGGGCCAGGTCTGTGGCACCGCGGCCGCCACCGCCGCCGCGTACCAGCAGGTCATCACGAGGTACTCGCTCAAGGCGATCGACTTCGACCTGGAAGAGCCCGAGTACGAGAACACCGCCGCCATCAGCAACGAGATCGGCGCGATGCAGATCCTGCAGCGCAACAACTCCGGCCTCTACACGTCCATCACCACCGCCGGCACCTCGTCCGGTACCGGCTACTTCGGCCAGAACGTGCTCAACACGGCCAAGGGACTGGGCTTCACGCCCAACAACTTCTCCATCATGCCGTTCGACGGCGGGTTCAACGGCGCCTCGTCGCAGATCTCGGCGCTGGAACTGTTCCACGGAATGCTGATGAGCACGTTCGGCTGGGACAGCGCCACCGCGTACAGCCACGAGGGCATCTCGGGGATGAACGGGCACACCGACGCGGCCGAGCACTTCACCCAGACGGACTTCCAGACCGTACTGACCTACGCGACCGGGCACGGCCTCGGCCGGTACACCTTCTGGTCGGTCAACCGTGACCGCGCCTGCGCGGGCAACGCCGACATCCTCTCCGGTACGTGCAGCGGTGTCGCCCAGGCCGACTGGGACTTCACCAAGTTCACCGCGCGGTTCGCCGGTGCCACCCCGCCGCAATCGCCGCCGCCGACCGGTGGTGGCGGCTCGACCACCGCCCCGCCCGGCTCGTGCACCGCGCAGGCGTGGAACTCCACCGCGGCCTACGTGGGCGGGACGACGGTCTCCTACAACGGCCACACGTACACCTCGAAGTGGTGGACCCAGGGCGAGCAGCCCGACACCCACTCCGGCCCGAACGACGTGTGGGTGGACAAGGGCCCGTGCACCGGCGGCAACCCGCCGCCCACCACGGCCGCCCCGACGCCGACCCGGACCACCGCCTCCCCGCCACCACCGCCGCCGACGACCGCACCCGCGTCGCCGACGCCGACCGCCACCGGCGCCTACCCGGCATGGGTGGCCAACCACGCCTACGCCATCGGTGACCGCGTCTCCTACGCGGGCCACAACTACCAGTGCATCCAGGCGCACACCTCGCTCGTCGGCTGGGAGCCGCCGAACGTACCGGCCCTCTGGAAACTGCTCAGCTGAGCCCGCATGACGAAGGGCCCCCGACCGCGCGGTCGGGGGCCCTTTCGTTCACGGGTCAGAAGCCGTCCGGGTACGGCGCCTTCGCGCTGGCCGCGGTCGGCGTGAACGTGGTCGGCTCGTACTCGGGCAGCATGCCGCGCAGCAGGGCCAGGGTCGCGCTGACGTCGTTGACGGCCGCCACCTCGTACAGCTTGTCCAGCGTCGGCAGGAGGTCGGCTGGCAACTCGGTGGGGCGCGTCGCCCAGATCTTCGGGTGGGCGGTGGGCAGCCGCACCTCCGCGTCCGAGAAGACCTTCTCGTTGAGCTTCTCGCCGCCGCGCAGGCCGGTGAACTCGATGCGTACGTCGGGGACGTTCACCGCCGCCGCGTACTTCTCGACAAGCTCCACAATGGACACTGGCTCGCCCATGTCCAGCACGAAGGTCTCCGCGTGCTCCGCCATGGACATGGCCTCGAGTACCAGGCCGACGGCCTCCTCGACGGTCATGAAGAAGCGGGTGACGTCGGGGTGGGTCACCGTCACCGGGCGGCCCTTGGCCATCTGGTCGGCGAGCACGGTCAGGAACGAGCCGCGCGAGCCGAGCACGTTGCCGAAGCGTACGGACGCCACCGCGGTGGGCCCGCCCGCCGCCGACCGTACGATCAGCTCCGCGAGCCGCTTGGTCGCCCCGAGCACCGACGTCGGGTCGGCGGCCTTGTCGGTGGAGATGTTCACGAAGCGCGAGGCGCCGTGCTCGACGGCGAGCTCGACGAGGTTCTGGGTACCGAGAACGTTGGTCTTGACGCCCTCGCAGGGGTGCCGCTCCAGCAGCGGCAGGTGCTTGTGCGCGGCGGCGTGGAAGACGATCTCGGGCTTGTAGTCCGCGAAGATCTGGGCAAGCCGCGGCCGGTCGCGGATGTCCGCGATGATGATCTCGTCCGAGTCGAGCAGGCCGGAGCCGGTGATGTCCAGGTGCGTACCGTGCAGGTTCGACTCGTCGTGGTCGACCAGGTAGAGGGCGGCCGGCTTGAAGTTGCGGATCTGCCGGCACAGCTCGGAACCGATGGACCCACCGGCACCGGTCACGAGGACCCGACGCCCCTCGATCAGGCGGCGCGCCTCGGTCGACGCAACGTGGATCTCCTCGCGACCCAGCAGCTTGTCCACCCGTACCGAGCGCAGGTCGGAGATGCGCATGTCGCGCTCGACCGCGGCGAGGAACGACGGAAGGTGCCGGACGAGCAGACCGCACGCGGTCGCCCGGTTGATGAGCTCGGCGATCTGTACCGGCGGCAGCGAAGGGATCGCGACCAGGGCCACGGACGCCCCGCTCGACTCGGCCACCGCCGGCAGGTCCTCCAGCCGGCCCAGCACCGGCAGGCTGCCGACCCGGGTGAGGTCCGGGTTGTCGTCCAGGAAGCCGATCGGCACCAGGCCGTACCCGGGGGTCGCCCACAGCGCCCGTGCCAGCTCACGGCCGGCGTCGCCCGCACCGAGGATCAGCGTGGGCAGGCCCACGACCTCCTCGGACGCCCTCTGCTGCGTGACCATCGCTGCCCGCCTACTCCTTCTCGACGAGGTCTGTGAGCATCCCCGCGACCCGGTCGACCGCCTCGTCGGCGAGCCCCGGGTACATCGGCAGTGACAGCAGTTCGTCGG
>Ga0070658_10002724_pt1 | contig 14702 bp, 15 predicted proteins | sample KBSC13metaG_FD_64664 | JGI IMG/M metagenome (GOLD analysis project Ga0070658, IMG submission 64664) | Corn rhizosphere microbial communities from Kellogg Biological Station, Michigan, USA - KBS C1-3 metaG | ecosystem: Host-associated > Plants > Roots > Rhizosphere > Soil ...
GTGCAGACCAGCGTGTGGCCGACCTTCTCGGTCAGCAGGTGCACGGGGGCGTCGCTCATCAGGGGAAGACCTCCTCGCCCGTCTCGGCGTCCTTGGCGGTGATGGCCTCGACCGGGCAGCTCTCGAAGGCCTCGAGGACCTCGGGCGTCTCCTGGACGGGGTTGCTCTTGACGTAGGACTTCTTGTCCTCCTTCGCGCCGAACACGTCGGGCGCGAAGTTGCGGCAGTAGCCGCTGCTGATGCAGGTGGGGCCGACCTCGACCTCGAGCGATCTCGACATGGTCCGGACCGTAACGCAGCGGTGCCGTTCGTGCTAGAACCTGTTCTCGTTTCTTGGAGGCAGCGTGAAGATCGACGTGCGTCTCGACGCGGCGCTGCCCGACGTGCCGCGGGCCGCGGCGGAGCTGCGCGACGCCGGCGTCGCAGGGGTCTTCACGTACGAGGGCGCATCGGACCCGTTCCTGCCGCTGGCCATGGCGTCGGGCTCCGGGCTCGACATCTACACGAACCTCGCGATCGCGCTGCCCCGGTCCCCGATGCACCTGGCCTACCTCGCACAGGACCTGCAGCGTGCCTCAGGGGGCCGGTTCTCCCTCGGTCTGGGCTCGCAGGTGCGCAAGCACGTCGTCGAGAGGTACGGCGGTCGGTGGGACAAGCCGGTCGCGCAGATGCGCGAGTGGGTGCTGGCGGTCAAGGCGATCCAGCGGTCCTGGGCGACCGGGGAGCCGATGGCGTTCGAGGGGGAGTGGACGCGGCACACCTACTGCCCGCCGCTGTTCGTGCCTCCGGACGCCGTGCCCGCGCCCGTGCTCGTGGGAGCCCTCGGACCGAGGATGACGGCCATGGCGGTCGAGGTCGCCGACGGCCTGCTCGTCCACCCGTTCTGCAGCGCCGCGTCGCTGGAGCAGACGCTCGCCGGTGTGCCGCACGACTTCCCGGTCATCGGGCAGACCATCGTCGGGGTGGCTCTCACCGAGGAGGAGCTGGCGACGGCGCGGGCCGCGGTGCGATCGCTCATCGCGTTCTACGGCAGCACCCCGGCCTACCGCGCGGTCCTCGACGTGCACGGCTGGGGCGAGCTGCACGAGGAGCTCCGCGCGATGACGCGCGACGGACGGTGGGCGCAGCTGTCCGACGCCGTGCCGGACGAGGTCGTCGACACGGTCGCGCTCGTCGGCTCGCCTGCGGCTGTGGCCGCAGGTCTCCGCGACAGGTTCGCGCGCTGCGCCCGGATCGCCCTGTCCACGCCGTATGCGGTGTCGACCGCAGCGCTCGCGGAGCTGACGGACCTTGCCCACTGACTGGAACGCGTTCTAGGTTCCGGGCATGCCTGCGAACTCCCAGCGCGACGTCGAGCAGTCCAAGAAGGCCCTCGCCACCTGGCTGGGGGAGAAGGTCGGTGCCGAGGTGAGCCTCGGCGACTTCGGAGGACCGGGCGCGACGGGCTTCTCCAACGAGACGATCATCGTGGACGCCACCTACAACGGCGACACGGAGAAGCTGGTGGTCCGCGTCGCGCCCACCGGCTACACGCTGTTTCCGGACGCTGCCTTCGAGGAGCAGTACCGGATCCTCACCACGCTCGCGGAGAAGACGTCGATCCCGGTGCCCGCGGTGCGGTGGTACGAGACGGACACCTCGGTGCTCGGTGCGCCGTTCTTCGTCATGGACTTCATCGACGCGTTGATCCCGTCCGACAACCCGCCGTACACCCTGGACGGCTGGCTGAAGGAGGCCTCTCCCGAGGTGCAGGAGAAGGTCTTCTGGGGGGCGATCGACAGCATCGCCGAGGTCGCCGCTCTCGACCCCGACAGCCTCGACCTGCCGCCTCTGCTCGACGGGCTCGATGCCCAGCTCGACTACTACGAGGGCTTCATGGTCGGCGTCGAGAGCAGCGGGGAGGAGCTCGCCGTCGCCCGTCGCGCCTTCGAGTACCTGAAGGCCAACAAGCCGCAGGACGACGGCCGGGTGTTCATCTGGGGCGACTCCCGGGTCGGCAACGTCATGTACGACGCCGAGGGCAACCGCCTCGCCGTCGTCGACTGGGAGATGGCCTGCTACGGCTCGCCGAGCCAAGACATCGCGTGGACCTGGTTCCTCGACCGGCACCACGCGGAGGGCATGGGTGCCGAACGACTGCCCGGCTTCCCCACGAAGGAGGCCATGATCGAGCGCTTCGAGCGGCTCTCGGGCCGCAGCGCCAAGGCGTTCGACTACTACGAGCTGTTCGCCGGCTTCCGGTTCGCCGTGATCATGGGCCGGCTCGCGGTCATCTTCAAGGAGTGGGGCCTGCTCGAGGCCGACAACGACATGGGCCAGAACAACGCGCCGGCCCGACTGACCGAGCAGATGCTGAACGAGCTGGGAGCCGAGTAGATGCTGTCGCCGCTGGACGAGCTGCCGATCCACCAGGTCGCCGAGACGATGGCGACGGTCGGGGTCTCCGACCGCAACTTCTACGACCGCTGCTACTTCTCGATGCACGGGTCGACCGACGAGTTCTTCATGGCGATGGGGCTGGGCCAGTACCCGAACCTCGACGTGACGGACGCCTTCATCTGCGCCTCGTACGGCGACAAGCAGACGGTCGTGCGCGCCTCCCGGCCGTTGGGGCTGAACCGGCTGGACACCCAGGTGGGGCCGCTGCGCGTCGAAGTCATCGAGGGCCTGAAGAAGGTGCGCTTCGTCTGCGAGGAGACCGACGGCTTCGGGGTCGACGCGGTGTGGGAGGGCCTCGTGCCCGCCTACGAGGAGCCGCGGATGACGATGGAGTCGCCCTTCGGCCGGCAGACGATGAACACGATGCGCTTCCTGCAGACGGGTACGTGGGAGGGAACGCTGCTGCTCGACGGGCGCGAGATCGCGGTGACCCCGGACCGGTTCGGCGGGTCGCGCGACCGGTCGTGGGGCGTGCGTCCCATCGGCGAGCCCGAGGGCGGCAAGCCGACCATGCCGATCAACGGCTTCTACTGGAACTACTTCGTGGTGCGGTTCGAGAAGAGCTCGATCGTCTACATGTGCCAGGAGGACGGCCTCGGCCGGCGCGTCCTCGAGGAGGGCATCCGACTGCACCCGGACGGTCGCGTCGACCGTCTGGGACGGCCCGAGCACTCGCTCCGCTTCGCCCCGGGGACGCGCATGGTCACCGGCGCGACGGTCCGCTTCGCAGGGGGGCTCGAGCTCGTGGGCGAGGCCGTGCGTCCGGTGCACCTGTCGCGCGGCACCGGCTACGGCCACGACGCCGACTGGAAGCACGGGATGTACCAGGGCGAGGAGCTCGTCACGCAGCGGATCGACTTCGACCTCGCCGACCCGGCGATGGTGCCGATCCCCGGAGCCATCGTGGACCACCTCGGTCGCTACTCGACCAACGAGGGCGACGGCGAGGGCTGGGGTCTGCTCGAGGTCATGACCATGGGCCCGCACCCGCAGTACTTCACGGCGTGGGACGACGTTGCCTGAGCTCGTCGCCCCCGGCACCTGGATGCTGCCGACGGTCGTCCCGAACAACCCCATCGGGTTCACGCAGGCCTACGTCCTCGAGTCCTCCGACGGTCCGTACCTCGTCGACACCGGCTGGAACGCCGACGAGGCCTGGGCAGACCTCACTGCCGGGCTGCTCGAGATCGGCACCTCCGTCGAGGAGGTGCAGGGGATCATCGTCACGCACCACCATCCCGACCACCTCGGGCTGACAGGACGGGTGCGGGACGTGAGCGGCTGCTGGGTCGGTCTGCACGGGGCGGACATCGCGCTCGTGCAGCGGCACCGCGAGCTGCTGCAGGACGACCCCGAGGTCTTCGACAAGGACACCCAGGACAAGCTGCTCGCCGCCGGTGCTGGGCAGTGCGACGTCGACGACGTCATCGCCGCGGGCAAGCGGATCTCGATGCCGCTGCCGGCGCTGCCGGACCGGGCGCTGTCCGGAGGGTCGCTCGCTCTGGGGGACCGGCGCGTCGAGCTCGTGCACACACCCGGCCACACTCCCGGACACCTGTGCCTGCGGCTCGACGGCCGGCTGCTGACCGGCGACCACCTGCTGAAGACGATCAGCTCGCACGTCGGGCTCTACGGCTTCGAGGACCCGTCCGGGGACCCGCTCGGCGACTTCTTCGACTCGCTGCGGCTGCTCACGGGCGACGAGCCGGTCGAGATCCTGCCGGCGCACCGCGGTCGCTTCTCCGGCGTCGACGACCGGGTCGCACAGCTGCTCGAGCACCACGAGGAGCGGTTCGTGGACATCAAGGAGAAGCTCTCCGGCGGCCCGCTGACGCCGTGGGAGCTGTGCCGCGAGATGCACTGGAACCGGCCGTGGGACGAGCTGCCGCGCATGATGCTGCGCGCCGCGCTCGCCGAGACGATGGCCCACGTCCGGCACCTCGAGCTCCAGGGAGTCGTGACCGTGGAGCCCGGCGTGCCGACCACGATCCAGCTCGCGTAGGGAGCCTTCGGCGCGTACCTGATCAGGCGGCGCGGCGGGTCCCCCCCACGCCGCGCCGCCTGAGTCCTAGAGGCGCTGGATGATGGTCGCCGGCGCCAGCGAGCCACCGGCGCACATCGTGACGAGCGCGAACTCCTTGTCGGTGCGCTCGAGCTCGTGCAGCGCCGTCACGATGAGGCGCGACCCGGTCGACCCGACCGGGTGCCCGATGGCCAGCGCGCCGCCGTTGACGTTGATCTTGTCCATCGGGATGTCGTGCACCCGCTGCCACGACAGGACGACCGACGCGAACGCCTCGTTGCACTCGAAGAGGTCGATGTCGCTGATGGACATGCCCGCCTTCTTCAGCACCTCGCGCGTGGCGTCGACCGGGCCGTCGAGGTGGTAGTACGGGTCGCTGCCGACGTTGACCCGGGCGACGACGCGGGCGCGGGGCTTGAGCCCGTCGGCCTCGGCCCGCTCGCGGGTCATCCAGAGGACGGCCGCGGCACCGTCGGAGATCTGCGACGACGTGCCGGCCGTGTGGATGCCGTCCGGGAGGACCGGCTTGAGCTTCGCGAGCCCTTCCTTGGTGGTCTCGCGGAGGCCGCCGTCGCGGTCGACGACCTGCGTCTCCCCGGTCGGCTTGCCCTCGGCGTCGAGGACCGGCGCCTCCATCGCGAAGACCTCGCGGTCGAAGCGGCCCTCGTCCCACGCGGTCTTGGCGCGCTGCTGCGACAGGACGCCGAGCTCCTCGATGTCGTCGCGCGTGATGCCGCGGTTCTTTGCGATGCGCTCGGCTGCCTCGAACTGGTTCGGCATGTCGAGGTCGAAGTCGGTGTCACGGGACGAACCGGGACCGTTCATGACGTTCGCGCCGAGCGGCACGCGGCTCATGGCCTCGACGCCGCAGGCCATGCCGACGTCGATGGCCCCCGACAGGATGAGGCCCTCGATCATGTGGTTGGCCTGCATGGCCGAGCCGCACTGGCAGTCGACGGTGGTCGTGCCGGTGGTCCAGGGCAGCCCGACGGCGAGCCAGGCGTTGCGCGTGATCGACGAGCCCTGCTCGCCGGCCTGCGTGACGCAGCCGCCGATCGCCTGGTCGACCGAAGCCGGGTCGATCCCGGCGCGCTTGATGACCTCGACCTGCGCAGCGCCCAGGATCTTGGTGGCGTGCAGCCCGGCCAGCTGGCCGTTGCGCTTGCCGATGGGTGTACGGGTCGCGCCGACGATCACGGCCTCACGCGTCATGCGGGATCTCCTCGTTGTCTGGTGTCCCAAATGTAGAACGTGTTCCCGCCGAAAACTAGAACAGGTTCTTGACCGGGTCGGAACGCGCTGGTTACGGTCGCGACATCACTTCTGAGGAGCTCCGTGAAAGACGCTGACGCGCTCATCGCCGAGGCGCGCACCCACCTCGGCGGTCCCCCCGGGCCGCTGCGCGTGGGGCGCGACCCGGTCAACCTGCCGATGGTCCACCACTGGTGCCAGGCCCTCGACGACCAGAACCCGGCGTACCTGGACGAGTCGTTCGCGGCTGAGACCCGCGGCCACCTGATCGCCCCGCCCGGGATGATGCAGACCTGGACCATGGACGCCCCTCGTGGTCCGGAGTACACCGGCTCCAACGACGCCGTGAACCGGCTCCTGGACGAGGCGGGCTACACCAGCGTCGTCGCCGTGAACTACGAGCACGAGTACCTCCGCGAGCTCAAGCTCGGAGAACGCATCTCGGTGCGGTCCAGTGCCGAGGACCTCAGCGACGAGAAGAAGACCGCCCTCGGCATGGGCTACTTCACGACCGTGAAGCACGAGTACCTCACGGACGACGGCGAGGTCGTCTGCATCGCGCGGATGCGCCTGCTCAAGTTCAAGCCCCCGGCCAAGCCCGTCGACGAGGTGCCGGAGGTCGGCAAGCGCCCGACCCCGGCGATCGGGCGGGACTCGAAGTTCTTCTGGGACGGCGTCGAGGCGAGCGAGCTGCGCATCGGGCAGTGCAACGCGTGCAAGACGCTCCACCACCCACCGCAGCCGATCTGCCGCTCGTGCCAGAGCACGGACATGGGCTTCGCCGTCAGCAGCGGCAAGGGCGTCGTCTACAGCTTCGTGACGCACCACTACCCCAAGCTGCCGGGCGTCGAGCTGCCGCACACCGTGCTGCTGGTCGAGCTCGAGGAGGGCGTGCGGCTCGTGTCCGAGTGGGCTGCGGGCGCTGCACCTGAGCAGACCGTGATCGGGCAGCAGGTCCAGGTCGCCTTCACCCCCGTACCAGGCGGCGAGCTCCGCCCGACCTTCCGACCCTTGAGCAAGGTGGCCCAGTGACCGCCGTCGGCGACACCCTGCCCGACCTCACGATCGACGCCAGCGTCCGCAACATCGTGGCCACCGCGATCGCGAGCCGCGACTACCAGGACGTGCACCACGACGTCGCGACTGCCCAGGAGAAGGGCAGCAAGACGATCTTCACCAACATCCTGACGAGCAACGGCTACGTCCTGCGCTACGTCACCGACCACTTCGGTCCGCTCACGATCATCAAGAGCTCGAAGCTGCGGCTGGGCGTCCCGAACTACGCGGGCGACGTCATGACAATCCGCGGCACGGTCACGGCGGTCGACGGCAACCTCGTCACGATCGACGTGAAGGGCTCCAACTCCCTCGGCGACCACGTGATCGCCACGGTGACCGCGGAGGTCGCGCCGTGACCCGCTCGTTCGCCAGGTCCGTTGCCATCGCGGGGATCGGGGCCACCGAGTTCTCGAAGGACTCCGGCCGTTCCGAGCTGCAGCTCGCCGGCGAGGCGGTGCTGCACGCGGTGAAGGACGCGGGGCTCAAGCCCACCGACGTCGACGGCCTCACGACCTTCACGATGGAGACCAACTCCGAGATCGAGGTCGCCAAGACGGCCGGCCTCGGCGACCTGAAGTTCTTCAGCAAGATCGGGTACGGCGGTGGCGCGGCATGCGCGACGGTCCAGCAGGCGGCGCTCGCCGTCGCGACGGGCGTCGCGGACACGGTGGTCTGCTACCGCGCCTTCAACGAGCGCTCCGGCCACCGCTTCGGCTCCGGTGCCCACCGCGGCGAGCCGACGTCCGAGGGCATCGCGATGAGCTGGGTGTCCAGCTTCGGCCTCATGACCCCCGCCTCGTGGGTCGCGATGTTCGCGCAGCGCTACATGCACGAGTACGGCGCCACCTCCGCGGACTTCGGTCTGGTCGCGGTCGCCGACCGCAAGCACGCGGCGACCAACCCGAAGGCGTGGTTCTACGAGAAGCCGATCACCCTCGAGGACCACCAGAACAGCCGCTGGATCGTCGAGCCGCTGCACCTGCTCGACTGCTGCCAGGAGACCGACGGCGGACAGGCCCTCGTCGTCACGACGGTGGAGCGCGCGCGTGACCTGCCGAACCCGGTCGCCGTCGTGAGTGGAGCCGCCCAGGGCTCGACGCAGGGGCAGCAGTCGATGGTCAGCTACTACCGCGACGACATCGCCGGGCTGCCCGAGATGGGGCTCGTCGCGCAGCAGCTCTGGGCGCAGTCCGGCCTCACTCCCGAGGACATCCAGACCGCGGTCATCTACGACCACTTCACGCCTTTCGTCCTGCAGCAGCTCGAGGAGTTCGGCTTCTGCAAGCGCGGCGAGGCCAAGGACTTCATGGCCGGCGGCAACATCGAGCTCGGCGGTGGGCTGCCGATCAACACCCATGGCGGCCAGCTGGGGGAGGCGTACCTGCACGGCATGAACGGCATCGCCGAGGCTGTACGCCAGATCCGCGGCACCTCGTACAACCAGGTACCGGACGTCGAGAACGTCCTCGTCACCGCCGGTACAGGTGTGCCCACCAGCGGGTGCATCCTGTCCGTAGACCGATAGGGAACCCAGCATGCGCACCGAGCTCTCCGACTCGTTCGGCATCGACTTCGGCCTGTTCGCGTTCAACTACATGCCCGACGTCGTCATCGAGGTCTGCAAGGCGGGCGGGCTCGGCGTGCTGGGCGCCGTCCGCTTCACGCCGGCGGAGCTCAAGGAGGCGCTCGACTACATCGAGGCCAACGTCGGCGGCCGCCCGTACGGGGTCGACGTCGTGATGCCGGCCAAGACCGAGGCGAAGGCCGGCATGGACGTCGCCTCGATGCACACGATGCTCGAGGACATGATCCCCCAGGAGCACAAGGACTTTGTCGAGTCCGTCCTCGACAAGTACGACGTGCCGAAGCTGCCCGAGGGCCAGGGCCAGCAGGGCCGCGACCTGCTGTCGTGGAACGACACGGAGGCGCGCGAGCAGGTCTCGATCTCGCTCGAGCGGCCGCAGGTCAAGCTCATCGTGAACGCCCTCGGTCCGCCCCCGAAGGACGTGGTCGACCAGGCGCACCAGGCGGGCGTGCGCGTCGCGGCCCTGACCGGCCGGGTCGACCACGCGCTGAAGCAGGTCGCCAACGGCGTCGACATCATCGTCGCCCAGGGCACCGAGGCGGGCGGCCACAGCGGCGAGATCGCCACCATGGTCCTCGTACCAGAGATCGTCGAGGCCCTGTCCGAGACCCCGGTGCTCGCCGCCGGCGGCATCGGGTCGGGCCGGCAGGCCGCCGCTGCCTTCGCGCTCGGCGCCCAGGGCGTGTGGACCGGGTCGATGTGGCTCAACACCGTCGAGTGCGGCCAGAGCGACATCATGCGCAAGAAGTTCCACGACGCGAAGTCCCAGGACGCGGTGCGATCGCGCGCCTACACCGGCAAGCCGGCCCGCCAGCTGCGCACGGAGTGGACCGACGCGTGGGACGACCCGTCGACGCCGCAGCCGCTCGGTATGCCCCTGCAGTACATGCTGTGCTCGGAGGCCCTCGAGAGGATCCGCCGCGCGGGTCGCGAGGAGCTCATGGGCACGCCGATCGGGCAGCTCGTCGGCTCCTTCAAGGAGACCCGCACCGTCGCGGAGACCGTCGCCACCATGCTCGCCGACTACGACAAGGCCGTCTCGTCCCTTCCTCGTCTCAAGGAGCACTCGTCATGACCGCACCCGAGAAGGCGGACGCGCCCCGCTGCCCGTTCCCCATCGACCTGATGGACCCGGACACCTTCGAGAACGGCCTGCCCCTCGACCGCTTCGCGACGATGCGCAGCGAGGCGCCGGTCTTCTGGCACGACGACCCGGGCAGCTACGGCGACGGCTTCTGGGTCGTCACCCGGCACGCGGACGTCATGGAGGTCTCCCGTACCGCTGAGGTCTTCTCCTCCTACGAGCGGGGTTCGCTGCTGCTGCCCCGCAAGGGCGCCACGCCCGAGGACGAGGAGATGCAGCTGGCCATGACCCGGATGCTGATGCTCAACATGGACCCGCCGGAGCACAGCGACTACCGCAACATCGTGCAGCGGGCGTTCACGCCGCGCACGATCCGCAACCTCGAGGGGCGCCTCCAGGAGTTCGCCGACGAGATCGTCGACCGCGCGCTCGCCAAGGGCACCGGCGACTTCGTGACCGACGTCGCCGCGGAGCTGCCGCTGCTCGCCATCTGCGAGCTCGTCGGCGTTCCCGCGGAGGACCGCATCGCCATCTTCGACCTGTCCAACAAGATGATCGGCGCGGACGACCCGGAGTTCTCGACCTCGCCCGAGGACCAGCAGATGGCTTCGACCGAGATGTACATGCACGCGGACAAACTCGCCGCGGCGCGCCGCGAGTGCCCGATGGACGACGTGGCGACGAAGCTGCTGCAGGCGGACGTCAAGGGCCACGCGCTCACGCAGGAGCAGTTCGACGTCTTCTTCATGCTGCTGATGGTGGCCGGCAACGAGACGACCCGGAACGCCATCAGCCACGGCATGCAGGCCTTCTTCGACCACCCCGACCAGTGGGAGTACTTCAAGGCGAACCGGCCGGAGGTGCTCGAGACCGCCGTCGAGGAGATCATCCGCTGGGCGACCCCGGTCATGCAGTTCCAGCGCACCGCGCTGTCGGACTACGTCCTCGGCGGCCAGCAGATCCGCAAGGGCGACCGCGTCGCCATCTACTACGCCGCGGCCAACCGGGACGAGAGCGCGTTGCCGGAGCCGGACCGCTTCGACATCACCCGCAAGGACAACGAGCACATCGCCTTCGGCGGCGGTGGCCCGCACTTCTGCCTGGGCGCCAACCTGGCCCGTGCCGAGGTCCGCATCATCTTCGACACGATCGCGGACAAGATGCCCAACATCCGGCGGACCTCCGACGCGCGCTACCTGCGCTCGCAGTTCATCAACGGCATCAAGGAGATCCCCGTCAGCTACACCGGCTGACCCCAGGCCCATTTCCACAGCACCAGGGTGCTGTGGAAACGAGGGTGCCTTGTACAAAACTGAAACGTGTTCTAGCGTCCCGGCAGGACGCAACGAGGAGGAGTGACCGCGTGGCAGAGCTCGGCTTCTGGAACCTGGCGGCCGCCGACCCGGGCCGGGTCGCGCTCGTGGAGCCGGACGGCACGGAGCACACCGCGGGTGATCTGCTGGCCGCCACCAACCAGGTCGTGCACGGCTTGCGCGCCGCCGGTCTGCAGCCGGGTGACGTCGTGTCGATGCTCGTCCCGAACTGCGTGGCTTTTGTCGAGGTCATGCTCGCGGTGCAGCAGGCCGGCTGGTACCTCGTGCCGATCAACTACCACCTGGTCGGACCGGAGATCGCCTACATCGTCAACGACTCCGAGTCGAAGGCGTTCATCGTCCACGAGCGGTTCGCCGCGGAGGCGACGCGCGCGGCGGCCGAGATCTCCATCCCGATGGAGCACCGCTTCGCCATCGGTGCCGTCGACGGGTTCCGCCCGTACGCGGAGCTCAAGGATGGGCAGCCGACCTCGCTGCCCGACAACCGGGCCACGGGCACGCTCATGAACTACACGAGCGGTACGACCGGGAAGCCCAAGGGCGTCAAGCGGCCCCTGCCGCCGATCAGCCCGGACGACATGGCGGAGATGGGTACGTTCCTGCACTCGCTCTTCCAGATCCCGGCGAAGGACGGCAACGTCCACCTCACGGTCGCGCCGCTCTACCACACCGCCGTCGGCCAGTTCACCTTCAACGCGATGCACGCCGGGCACGGCGTCGTGCTCATGGACAAGTGGACGCCCGAGGGGACCCTCGAGCGGATCGCGAAGTACAAGGTCACCACCAGCCACATGGTCCCGACGATGTTCCACCGGCTCCTGCAGCTGCCCGACGACGTCCGCGCGGCAGCCGACGTGAGCAGCCTGCGGACCATCATCCACTCCGCCGCTCCGTGCCCCATCCCGACGAAGCACAAGATGCTCGACTGGTGGGGCCCGGTCATCTGGGAGTACTACGCCGCGACCGAGGGCGGCGGCACGACAGCGAGCCCGTCGGACTGGCTGAAGAAGCCCGGGACCGTCGGCAACGCCTGGCCCAACAGCGAGGTCGTCATCCTGGACGACGAGGGCAACGACCTCCCGCCCGGGCAGATCGGCACCGTCTGGATGAAGATGGGGGACCGGACCTTCGAGTACCACGGCGACAAGGAGAAGACGAAGAAGTCGTGGAACGACCGCGGCTTCTTCACGGTCGGCGACGCCGGTGAGATGGACTCCGACGGCTACCTGTTCCTGCGCGACCGCAAGGTCGACATGATCATCGCCGGTGGCGTGAACATCTACCCGGCCGAGACGGAGGGCGTGCTGCTGCAGCACCCGAAGGTCGGCGACTGCTGCGTGTTCGGCATCCCCGACGACGACGCCGGCGAGCAGATCAAGGCCGTGGTGCAGCCGGCTGAGGGCGTCTCGACCGAAGGGCTCGAGAAGGAGCTCATCGACTTCTGCTTCGAGAACCTCGCGAAGTTCAAGGTCCCGCGCTCGATCGACTTCCTCGACGACTTCCCGCGCGACCCGAACGGCAAGGTCTACAAGCGCAAGCTCCGCGACCCGTACTGGGCCGGACGCTCCTCGCAGCTGGTCTAGGAGAGATCGCAACGTGACTGAAGAGGTCCTGTCCGCTCCGCACGTGATGGAGTTCCCCTACACCCGGTCCACCGGGCCGGTCGTCGGGGCGTTCCTGACCGGCCTGCGGGACCAGAAGGTGCTGGGCTACAAGGCATCGGACGGCCGGGTCGTGTGCCCTCCCCCGGAGTTCGACGCGGCGAGCAACGCGCCCGTCGATGCGGCCGGCCTCGTCGAGGTCGGTCCCGAGGGCGTCGTCACGAGCTGGTCGTGGAACCCCCTCCCGCGCAACGGCAACCCGTTCGACCGGCCCTTCGCGTGGGCCCTGGTCAAGCTCGACGGAGCCGACTCGAGCATGCTGCACGCGCTCGACGCCGACCGCGACAGCATCTCGACCGGCATGCGCGTGCGGGTCAGGTGGGCCGAGGAGCGCGTCGGCTTCATCAACGACATCGCCTGCTTCGAGCCGGCCTAGAGGGAGCACGCAGATGTCTGAGCCCATCACCGGGATCACCACCCCGATCCGCATGGAGTACCGCTACACGCCGGGCACCGCCACGTCGCAGTTCCTCCGGGCGATGAAGGAGGGCCGCTTCGAGGGCCGTCGCTGCCCCTCCTGCAGCAAGGTCTACTTCCCGCCCCGCGGTGGCTGCTCGATGTGCGGCGTCGAGTTCGCCGAGACGGTGCCGCTCCAGAACACCGGCACCGTCGCGACGTACACCGTCGTGAACGTGAACTTCGCGAACCGCACGGTCGACCTCCCCTACATCGTGGCGGAGGTCGTCTTCGACGGCGCCGACGTGACGACCGCGCTCCTGCTCAAGGGCGTCGCGCCGGACGAGGTCCGCCAGGGCATGCGCGTCGAGGCGAAGTGGATCCCCGAGGAGGAGTGGGACTTCAGCCTCACCAACATCAGCCACGTCGAGCCGCTCGACGAGCCCGACGCGCCCTTCGAGAGCTACAAGGACGCCATCTGATGAACGCAGTGAATCGGATCGAGGGCGCAGTCTGATGCGCGACGTCGCCATCGTGTCCTTCGCGCAGCACAGCCAGCGCCGCGAGGACAACCGCAACGAGATCGAGATCCTGCTCCCGGTCATCCGGGACGCGCTCGCGCCGACCGGGCTGAAGAGCCAGGACATGGGCTTCACCGTGTCCGGCTCGACCGACTACCTCGCGGGCCAGGCCTTCGCGTTCGTCTCGGCGCTCGACGCCGTTGGTCCGTGGCCGCCGATTGCGGAGTCGCACGTCGAGATGGACGGCGCCTTCGCGCTGTACGAGGCGTGGGTGCGCCTGCAGCACGGGGACATCGACACCGCGCTGGTCTACTCCTTCGGCAAGAGCAGCCCGGGTGACGTGGGCCGCGTCCTCGCGCTGCAGCTCGAGCCCTACCTGCTCGGGCCGCTGTGGCCCGATGCCGTCAGCTTGGCCGCACTGCAGGCCCGAGCACTGCTCGAGTCCGGCAAGGCGACCGAGAAGGACCTCGCGCGCGTCGTGGCCCGCAGTCGCAGGAACGCGCTCTCCAACCCGTTCGCCCAGCTGAAGGGCGACGTCGACGAGGCGGCGCTGCTCGACGAGCCGCTCTACGCCGACCCGTTCCGGCTGCACGACGTGCCGCCCGTCACCGACGGCGCCGCTTGCGTCATCCTCGCGGCGGGCGACAAGGCCCGTGAGCTGTCGGACAACCCGGTGTGGATCAAGGGCATCGACCACCGCATCGACCTCCAGGCGCCGGGCTCGCGCGACCTGACGGTCAGCCCGTCCGCCCGGATCGCCGCCGAGAAGGTGGGGATCCCCGCCGACCTCGACCTGGCCGAGCTGCACGCGCCGTTCAGCAGCCAGGAACTCATCCTCATCGAGGCACTCGGTCTCGACGAGTCGCGCACCACCATCAACCCGTCCGGTGGCGCGCTCGCCGCCAACGCGGTGATGGTCGCCGGGTTGCAGCGCTTCGGCGAGGCGTTCCAGCGCATCCAGGCAGGCGAGGGAAGGAACGCCGTCGCGCACGCGACCGGCGGCCCGTGCCTGCAGCAGAACCTCGTCGCGGTGCTGGAGGGCAGCAAGTGAGCGGGAACCGGGCCGCGGTCCTCGGGACCGGGCAGACCAAGCACGTCAGCGCGCGCAAGGACGTGAGCATCGCCGGGCTCGTCCGCGAGGCCGCAGACCGCGCGCTGGCCGACGCGGAGCTCGACTGGAAGGACGTCGACGCCGTCGTCGTCGGCAAGGCGCCCGACATGTTCGAGGGCGTCATGATGCCGGAGCTCTACCTGGCGGAAGCGCTCGGCTGCCAGGGCAAGCCGATGTTCCGGGTCCACACCGCGGGAAGCGTCGGCGGGTCCACCTCCATCGTCGCGACCCACCTCGT
>Ga0070658_10002728_pt1 | contig 14698 bp, 12 predicted proteins | sample KBSC13metaG_FD_64664 | JGI IMG/M metagenome (GOLD analysis project Ga0070658, IMG submission 64664) | Corn rhizosphere microbial communities from Kellogg Biological Station, Michigan, USA - KBS C1-3 metaG | ecosystem: Host-associated > Plants > Roots > Rhizosphere > Soil ...
AAGCCCGTCACGGTCCACGTCACCAACGATACCGACACACCGGAGTTCGTCCACTGGCACGGCTTCCTCCTTCCGTCCGAGGTGGACGGAGTCGAGGAAGAAAACACGCCTCCGGTTCCGCCGCACGGCAGCCGTAGCTACAAGTTCACTCCAACGCTCGCCGGATCTCGCTGGTACCACTCGCACGCGATGGCGATGAGCGACCTGCACAAAGGAACCTTCACCGGCCAGTTCGGCTTCGTCTATGTCGAACCCGCAAGCAACCCCGGCAACTTCGACCAGGAGCTCTTCCTGAGCCTCCGCGACTGGGAGCCCTTCTTCACCACCGCCATGGTCGACATGGACGAGATGGACGATCCCAACGCGCCGCAGCCCGAGAAGCCGCAAGTCCTCAACACCGCGCCCAACGGCATTGAGGTCACGTCGACTACGTACTCCATCAACGACAAGGCCCTCGGTGCCGGCGAGCCCATCCGCGTCCGCGAAGGCCAGCGCGTCCTCTTCCACTTCCTCAACGCCTCGGCCATCGAGAACCGTCGCATCTCGCTGGGCGGCCACAAATTCCAGGTCATCGCACTGGACGGCAACCCCGTTCCGAACCCTGCGCCGGTCGAGTGCCTCTTCCTCGGCGCCGGCGAGCGCATCTGCGCCATCGTCGAGATGAACAATCCCGGCAACTGGATCCTCGGTGAGCCCACCGATCTCATGCGAAACGCCGGTCTCGGTGTGCTCGTCGAGTACGCCAATCAGCACAAAGAGCCGCAGTGGATCCACCCCTCCACGATCATCTGGGACTACACACAGTTCGGCAACAAATCTGCCGACGGTGCGGCATCAACCGCTCAAAACATCGACATGATCTTCGAGAAGATTCCGGGCGGCCCCCACAAATTCAATACCTTCACCGTCAACGGCAAGCCGTATCCGGAAATCACACTGCACGAAGGCCAACGCTACCGCCTCACCTTCCGCAACCGGACCGACGACGCGCACCCGCTGCACCTGCATCGCCACCAATTCGAGCTGGTTGATATCAACGGCAAGCCAACCTCGGGTCTCATCAAAGACACGGTCGTTGTCCCGTTCTACGGCCGTGCCGCCGTCGAGTTCGTGGCCAACCAGCCCGGACTGTCGCTCTTCCACTGCCACATCCAGGCGCACATGGATTTCGGATTCAAAGCGCTCTTTCGCTACGCCTGATTGAATCTCCCGAACGCGGAGTTGCAATCGGGTGAACTCCGCTGCAATCCAAACGAATTGTGAATTTTCGCCGCTCCGTTTGGCAGCGAGCGTAGATCGTTGCTACTGTATCTGGAGTTGTAAGTTCAACAGCTGTCTACTCTTCTCCTTCGTCAGGTCACCCAATCCAATCAGAGTTTCACGGAGATTCGATGCGCCTACGATCACTTGTCCTTGCTTTTGCGCTTTGTTCTATTTGCCTTATAGCCCCAGCAGAAACCTTCACCCTCAGCTTCACTGACGACCTCAGCAGCAACGCGCTCCTGCTCTTAGCCAGCCCCACCGGAACCTCTGGTCAGTTTCTCGTGACCGGAGCCTCGGGGACTATCGACGGCCTCACAGCCACCTTGCTCGCCCCGGGAACCTTCCCATCGGACGACTCTCCCAACGACAATATGCTCTACTTTCCAGGGACGCCTAGCTACCTCGATCTCAACGGCATCGGGTTTGAGCTTGGCACCACTGCGTACTACAACATCTACTCATTTCTGGACACCTACAATGCAGCTCGCGGTTCCACTGTGACCACCAGTGACGCCGACGCTACCTTCATCGGTCTTTCCAACCTGAGTCTGGCGCCGGCTCCCGAGCCGCCCGCAGTTCTTCTGCTGGCGACCGGGCTGGCCGCTCTCGGGCTTCTCAGCCAGAACAGATTGCGAGTGCGCCCAAGCACTGTAAGACGTCGCGGCTGATTCTGTTATGCGGCGGTTGTCGGGCGTCGGGAACGCAAGTTGCTGACGCCCGATTTCGCCGACGCGCGTCGCCGGTCCCTTTGAAGAGCCCTGGCGGAGCGATCAAGTCACACTCCGGCACAATGCAAAGCGCACGGCTGCGCATCCAACGTCTATCGGCATAGGATAGAGGAGCATATAAGCGAGCCGCTGGAATGCCTGACGACCTGAAACGCAAACGCGAGACACTGCAAGCGACCCTCCACTCCGCCGGCTCACTGTTGGTGGCCTACTCCGGCGGGACGGACTCCGCGTTTCTCGCCTATGAGGCGCACCTTGCCCTGGGCGAACGGATGCTGGCTGTCATTGCCGATTCGCCGTCGCTGCCGCGCCGCGAACTGGCCGCAGCGCTGAGCTTTGCCGAACTGCACCGGATTCCGATTCACATCCTGCAGACTCACGAGCTGGATGATCCGAACTACGCGCGCAACGATGCCAATCGTTGCTTCCACTGCAAGGATGAGCTGTTCACCAAGATGGAGACCGCTCGCGCTGAGCTTGGGTTTGAGCACATTGCCTATGGCATGAATCTGGACGACCGCGGTGAATTCCGTCCCGGCCAGAAGGCAGCGGCGCTGCATAACGCCCTCACGCCGCTAGTGACGGCAGAGCTGAGCAAGGCAGAGATCCGCGCGCTGGCGCGCGAAGCTGGACTCGAACTCGCGAACAAGCCGGCGAGCGCCTGCCTGTCCTCTCGCATTGAGTATGGACGACCTGTCTCCGCTGAGAACCTCGCGCAGGTAGAGCGCGCCGAGGATGCAATGCACGCGCTCGGTTTCCCGCAGGTCCGCGTGCGCCACCACGGCGATCTGGCGCGGATTGAGATCGCCCGGGAGGATCTGCCGCGAGCGCTCGACATCGCCTTGCTCGACCAGATCACGGCCGCCGTGCGTGCGTGCGGTTTTACCTACGTTACGCTGGACACTCAGGGCTATCGCTCAGGCTCGATGAACGCGGTCCTGCCCGTCTCGGCGATCACCTCTGCTTCTTAACGGAGCGCGGGACATCGCCGCCGCTGTACCCTTTCCCTTGTGACGAATATGCGGATTGCTTACATCGATTGCTTCGCCGGAATCGCCGGCGATATGTTTCTGGGTGCGCTGTTGGATGCCGGAGTGCCGGAAGAGGTGCTGCGGAACGCAACCGCAGCCCTGAATGTGAACGCGAGTTTAAAGGTCGAGAAGGTCGACCGCAGTGGAATCTCGAGTGTGAAGGTTCACGTGCTGGAAGGTGGTCTGCTGGCCGAAGCCGGCCCGACAATCGAGCAGCAGAGTACGTCCGGCTACACGCAACAGCCGCGTACGCAGCACGAACACAAGACCGGCCACCCGCATACGCACGAACAGACGCATGCTCACGATCATGACCACACGCACGAGCACGACAATACCCACGGGCATTCTCACGGCCGCTCGCTTACCGACATCCGGTTGCTCATCGAGAACGCGGCACTCGCCGATCCGGTCAAGCAAATGGCGATCCGTACCTTCGAGCTGCTCGGTGCCTCGGAGGCCAAGATCCACAACGTGCCGATCGATCGCATCCACTTCCATGAGGTTGGCGCGGTAGACGCGATCATCGACATTGTTGCCGCGTGCGCAGGCGTGCACTACCTGGGCGTGGATGCCTGGTACTGCTCGCCCATAAATGTGGGTGGAGGCACGGTGATCTGCGCCCATGGGACCTTTCCTGTTCCGGCGCCAGCAACGGCCGATCTGCTGCGCGGCATGCCGACCTACTCGGCACACGTACAGAAGGAACTAGTTACACCAACCGGTGCGGCGCTGCTGCGGATTCTGAACCCGATCTTCGGACAGCAGCCGCCCATGACGATTGAAAAGATTGGATACGGCGCGGGTACGCGGAACACGAAGGACTTTCCGAATGTCGTGCGATTGAGCATCGGCGACGCTTTGCCGGAGAACACCGCAGCGCCTCAGCGTCGCGCGGGTGACGATACTGCGGAAGTCACGGTGCTCGAAACAGCAATCGATGACATGTCTCCGCAACTGCTGGCGCATGTGGCCGAACGCGCTTTGGCCGAAGGTGCGCTCGACGTCATGTTGACGCCGGTCATCATGAAAAAGGGCCGTCCTGGGACGCTGCTGACGCTGCTGTGCGATCCCGGGCAGTCAGAGAGCTTCGAACGGCTGATTCTGCGTGAGACGACAACGCTCGGCATTCGCATTCGCAATGATCGCAGGCGATGCCTGGAGCGCAGGCATGTAACCGCCGTCACGCCGTATGGCAATGTGCGGCTGAAGATTGGATCGCTTGGAGATGATGTGCTGAATGTTGCACCGGAGTTTGAGGACTGCCGTAAGGCCGCGGAGACTCACTCGGTCTCGGTGAAGCAGGTACAGCAGGCAGCCATCTCGACCTATACGCACGAGATGAAGGAGCCGGCGAAATGACCCCGGACGCACTGCTGAAACTGCTGGCTGACGTGGAGCGCGGGGCGTTAAGCGCGGAGGCGGCCGCGGAGCGAATGAAGTCGTTGCCCTTCGAGGACATCGGCCACTCGCGCGTCGATCATCACCGCAGCGTACGTTCCGGGCTGCCGGAGGTGATCTTTGCCGCTGGCAAGACAGCCCAGCAGACCGCGGAGATCTTTGAACGACTTGCAGCGGGAGGCGTGGACGTACTCGCCACGCGCGCTGATCCGACGACGGCGCAGGCTGTGCTCGTGCGATTTCCGCAGGCAGTTTACAACGCCATCGCGCAGACCATTTCGCTTCGGCAGACAACGCGCTCCGAAGGAAGTCGCGGCCACGTGGCGGTCGTGTGCGCCGGGACGAGTGATGTCCCGGTAGCCGAAGAGGCCGCCGTAACGGCAGAGACATTCGGCGCGCGCGTGACACGGCTCTTCGACGTTGGTGTTGCCGGGCTGCACCGGCTGCTGGCGGTACGCAATGACATCAATTCGGCAAACGTCGTCATCGTCTGCGCGGGGATGGAGGGCGCCCTGCCGTCGGTGGTCGGGGGCCTGGTGTCCGTGCCCGTAATCGCCGTGCCCACGTCCGTGGGCTATGGCGCATCGTTCTCGGGTGCCGCTGCCCTGCTGGGCATGTTGAACTCGTGCAGCCCCAACGTAACTGTTGTCAACATCGATAACGGCTTTGGCGCCGCGTATTCAGCCGTGCTCATCGCGCGGGCCTCGGCTCGCTGAGAGGACGTATCGTTTACGATCTTCGCGGCTTAAAGGCGTGAAGGCCCCCGGAGTTTTGGGGGCCTTACATAAAGGTGGGGAGGGGTCTTGCGGATTGGGGAAGCCCGGCCCGTGGGAACGTCTGACCCGGCTGTTTTGCTTGGTACAAGGAATAAGACGCATCCTGAAGACAAAAGTTGCCCGGATATTCTGCAAACTGGATTGAACTGTTTTTGAAATTCTGAAAACTGGATAATGACTTGGGGCAACATGGCCGCGTCTTTTGCAACTTCCTGATTCAACAGGCTCTTACTCGCAATTAGACGTAGTGGTTACCCAAGCGCGTTTTGGCGACCTCTGCCGCCCAAGTGCGTGATCGCCCTTCAGAGCTCTTGAGCGCATCTTCAAAGCTACCGGGCTGGGCGTTCGCCACTCCACCCAACCCACAGCGGGATGAGGTTCAAGGAAGGCAGCTGGCCTGTATCTCGCTCATGCTCCGTTATGCCGACTTCTTTTCGAGGGGCTTCGCTTGCTTTTCGTGCATGGCGCCTTTCACTTCCCCCGGCACGAAGTTCGCAGTCATACCTTCCAGCTTCGTAGTCATGGAGTGCGAGTAGACGTGGTCTTCGCCCGAGAGCAGGGCATCAATGCCATCTTTCGCTACATCTTGCGGCTGGCTCTGGTGCTTGCCTTTGGTGCCGACTTCCGTGTTGTCCATTCCCGCGCGATGGAAGAAATCCGTGTCGGTCGGCCCTGGCTGGAGCGCCGTCACTGTAATCCCCGTCTCCTTCAGCTCATATCGGAGGCTGTGGGCGAACGAGAGCCCGAACGCTTTGGTCGCGGCATATACGGCCTCGCGCGGGGCGACCATCTCGCCTGCAATGGAGGACGTAATCAGGATGCGGCCCTTCCCGTGACCCATCATGTGCTTCACCACGTGCTTGGCCAGATGAACCAGACACACGCAGTTCAACTCCACCATATTTAGTTCGTCGTCCAGATCAGTCTCCCAGAAGTGACCACCGACACCGACGCCCGCGTTGATGCACGCAATATCCAGAGGGCGGCTGCAGCCGTCGACTGCCCGCCACAGCTCATCCACTCCTTCGCGTGTGGCCAGGTTCGCGTGCACGGCTTTCACCTGTACGCCCATGCCCCTCAGCTCCTGCTCGGCAGGATCCAGCCGCTCGCCCTCCGAGCAGATCAGGAGGTCATACCCGCGGCTTGCCAGTTCTTTCGCTAGAGAAAATCCAATTCCGCTCGATGCACCTGTTACAACCGCAAATTCGCCCATGCGTCTCTCCAGTGTGTGTGGTTTCTCCGCGTACCCCTCGTTGGATGACCCGAGCAATCAAAGGTTGGATAGTTGGCACTGCAGGGTCAACGACTCTGCATTATGTGCGGTTTGGTTTTCGTGTCGTCGAATCCGTCCCGAAGATATGCATCAGCTCCTGCGCCGGCACCACTTCGAGTTGCTCATAGGTACATTCTTTCGGAGGCTTATCTGGTCGCCAGCGGCGAAACTGCGCCATGTGCCGGAAGCGCCCGCTCTGCATGTGCTCATACGCCACTTCGACAACGAGCTCAGGCCGCAACGGCTCCCAGGAGAGGTCCTTACCCTGGCTCCAGCGGCTCTGCGCACCCGGAACCCGTCCAGCAGTCGCCCGGTCGCCCCAAGGATGATTCTGTAGTGCATTGCCGCGATACGGCTCCAGAAACTTCACCAGCTCTCGCCGTTTTGTCTGGGTAAAACTCGCGCAGACTCCCACATGCTGCAGGTCTCCCGCCGAGTCATACAGCCCCAGCAGCAGCGAACCCACCGCTTCGTTCTCCCCGCCCTTGTGCCACCGGAAGCCGGCCACAACGCAGTCACAGTCGCGCTCGTGTTTTACCTTTAGCATCGTGCGCTTATCAGGCTGATAGGTGCCGTCTGCCTGCTTAGCCATTACGCCATCGAACCCTGCTCCTTCGAACCGGCTGAACCAGTCCTCGGCAGTTTCGCGGTTGCGGGTTGCCGGCGTCACATGAACCGGTTTGGCAGCGTCCGCTAAGAGCCGCTCCAATCGCTTCCGCCGCTGCTCAAACGGTTGATGCAGCAGCGACTCATCTCCTTCGCACAGCAGGTCGAAAAAGACGATGGAGGCAGGAGTCTGCTCCGCCAGCATTTTTACTCGCGAGGCCGCCGGGTGTATCCGCAGTTGTAATGCGTCAAAGTCCAACCCGCGCTTTGAGGCGATCACGATCTCACCATCAAGCACGCACCGCTCCGGCAGTTGAGTTCGGAGCGGCGCGATCAGATCGGGAAAGTAACGGTTTAGCGGCTTGGTATCGCGGCTCTGCAATAACACTTCGTCACCGTCGCGAAACACAACGGTGCGAAAGCCATCCCATTTCGGTTCGAAGATCCACTCCGGGCCGGATGGGATCGCCTCTACTCGTTTGGCGAGCATCGGCAGCACCGGCGGAGTGACGGCTAGATCCATTCCGACGTCTCAGGCCGCAGCTTTCATCGCATTCGAGTTGACCTGAGCGGAAAGCGAATTCAGCTTCTCGTCAGTAGCCTTCTCCTCTTCCAGAGTCTCGTCCAGCAGCTTGGCGACGTCCTTCTGACCCAGCATCTTCGCGTATTCGCGAACGGTGCCGTACGCCGCTATCTCGTAATGCTCTACGCGCTGCGCAGCCGATATCAATGCGGCGTCGCGCACATCGCCCTTGTCGAGTTCCTGGATCATCTCGCTGCCTTCCTCGACCAGACCCTGCATGCCATGACAGGTCTTGCCGGTGGCTTTCTTGCCCAGGGTTTCGAAAATCTCGTCCAGCCGCTCGATCTGGACCTTCGTCTCTTCCAGGTGGGTCTCGAACGCCTGCTTCAGCTCAGGCGACTTCGCAGCTTTCGCCATTTTCGGCAGGGCACGCGTAATCTGCTTCTCCGCGGAGTAGATGTCTTTCAGTTCGTCGATCAGCAACTGTTCAAAGTTTTGGACCGGCATCTCGTTACCTCACCTTCCAGGATTGAAACACCCACGTACGATGCAGCCCCTATACAACGGAGTTTTACGGCGTTAGCTTTCTTCTGCCTTATCTTGCGTAGGGCCAAGCGCCAGGCGCATCACTATTGCGTCATCGGAAGGTTGGCGATAGTAGGCCGGCCTGCGTCCCACCCCCAAAAAACCCTGTTTGGCATACAACGCGATCGCCCCGGTGCTGGACGCCCTCACCTCCAACAGCAGTTCGGCGGCACCCTCCTGCCGGCACCAACGGGCCACAGCCGCGCACAGAGCTTCGCCTATTCCCTGCCGGCGGGCCGATTCTTTGACACCGACGCTCTCCAATTCGGCATCCCCCGCCGGGTGCACCACCCCCACAGCAAACCCCAGCAGTCCGCCGCCGACCGCCACCATCAGGCAGCGCCGCGGTGCGAAGATGTCGCCCGCGAGAATCGCGTCATATGCTCCGCGCGGCCAGTGGGGCGCAGTGGGAATCGACCGCTCCAAGGCAAACAGCTCGTCCAGGTCCGAGACACTGGCCGGACGAACGCTGAAGCCATTGGCTATCATGCCGGAGTACGCCCCCTCTGCTGGTTGACGAAAATCTCCGCATCCGTGCGCCGCAGATAATTCGCGTCCAGTGCGCCAACGTCATCGAACTCGCTCGCGGCAATCCGCCGCAGCGCAATCGGCAGTGCCGCCTCAGCAGTTGGCGCATCCAGCACCTCAGGCGCAAGCTCCGCCAGCGCCACCGCAACCAACGGCTCGCAGGTTACGAGTCGTGCACCCTCCACCTGTTCTTCCAGGATCATTCGTGTCACCAGCGCTTCGTGCAGACAGCTGCCGTCCTGGTAAACACCGCAATAGAACTCACCCCGTCCGGCGTCCAGCGCGGCCACCACGCGACCTAAGCCACAACCTTCGGTCAGCACTGCCAGCCGCGAGATCGCCACCACCGGCAGGCCCAATGCCTCACACAGGCCCTTCGCCGCGCTTACACCCACGCGAACCCCGGTAAATGATCCGGGGCCATTTACCACCACCACCGTATCCAGTTCTGTCAAAGCAAAGTCGGCAGTTCCCGCCAGTTCCCGAAGCGTGGCTACCAGCCGCTCCGATGTGCTGCGCCCGGGAAGCGTCGTCGAGACGATCTTTGGCGCGTCCTCACCGGTCTCGGCCAAGGCAACCGAACCCATATCGCCGCACGTGTCGATCAGCAGAATCTTCATCGGCAGATTCAAGCCTCTATCGCCTCCGGCTGGTCGACTCCCGCACGACCAGCTCCGGCTGGAGAATATAGCTCCTTGGTAACGGCTTCTGCTTTGCCTGGATCAGCGACAATACCAGTTCACCTGCCTGCTGCCCCATCTCCCGACTGTGCTGGTCGATGCTGGATAACGGCACGCGCAACGCATCGTCATAATGCAGGTTTCCACAGCCGATGATCGCAATATCCTCCGGAATCTTCAGGCCGGCAGCGTGGATCGCTTTCATCGCGCCCACCGCCAGCGGGTCATTAAAACAGAACACTCCATCCGGCCGCGGACTGCGCTGTAGCAGCGTCTTCATTGCCTCGGCGCCCTGCTCCGTGCTGCCCACATCTACGCTGGTGCGACTCACCACCAGCGTGTCGTCGTACTCGATCCCGTGCGCATGGAGCGCCTCACGGTAACCTTCGTACCGGTTTACTGCGGTACTGGTTTCCCGTCCCCGGATGTGTGCGATCCTGCGACAGCCCACCTCGATCAGATGCTCGGTCGCTATACGGCCCGCAGCCTTGTCATCGATGCCCAGAAAATGCGCCCGCGCCTCCGGTATCTCGCGGTCGATCAGCACGAAGATGGAATCTGCGTCCCTCTCTTCCAGCTCCGGCAGACGTGATCGCGTCGAGGCAATCACCAGGGCATCCATCCTGCGGGCCCGAAGCTGACGAATTTCGCGCGCCTCCAGCTCGCCGTCCTCCTCCGAGGCCGAGACAATCAGTGAATATCCCTGGCTGCGAATCGCGCCCGACAAAGCCTTTGCGATCTCCGCAAAAAATGGATGAATCAGGTCCGGAACGATCAGCCCCACCAGAAAGCTGCGCCCTGTCACCAAACTCCTTGCAAGGATGTTTGGCTGGTAGTTCAGTTCTTTGACCCGCCGCAGGACCCGCTCCCGCGTCTCCTCACCGATATCGGGGTGCTCCCGCAGTACCTTTGAAATCGTAACTACTGAAAGCCCGAGATCATCGGCGATATCTTTCATCCGAATCGCCATACTCTGAACTATACAGTCCGCCTTCACGGAGAGCATTCCGCCAGGGATAACTGTGACTCCTGACGGCAGATGGCCCGCCAGAGGTTCGCACGCTCCTTTGCCGGTGCCGGGCGTGCGCTGTTGTCCCTGCGGCATTGTTGCCATAATGGGTTTATCAGCCGGCCGCAGAGAACACCCACCCAAGGAGATTTCTTGCAGTCTGACCAGCTCCCCGCACTTCAGTACAAAGGCCACATACCCGGCCTGGACGGACTTCGCGGCTTGGCGATTCTGCTAGTCCTCGTCTATCACGGCCTCGACGGAAGCATGCCGTGGACCTCTATCTCGAACTGGTTGCGTTGGCCCGTCATGGCGACGCAATACGGATCCTCTGGCGTTCAGTTGTTTTTCATCCTCTCTGGATTTCTGATCACCAGCATCCTGCTCGATTCGCGAGCCAGCAGCGGCTATTACAAAAAGTTCTACCTCAGGCGGAGTTTGCGCATTCTGCCAGCCTATCTGCTGCTTCTTACCGTTCTGAAGGCCGACCATGTTATTGGCTGGAAGTTTGTCCTAGCGGCCCTTCTCTACATCGCAAATATGGCTGAGATCGTCGGCGCAAGCAATGCTGAGTATGGCCCGCTCTGGTCGCTGGCTGTGGAAGAACAGTTTTATCTACTGTGGCCGTTTGTCGTACGCAGATACTCATCGGCATCGCTCACTCGCATCATTCTTCTGTGGTACCCGATTGCTGCCTGTCTCCGAATTGCTTACGTGCTGGTCGCTCCAGCTGCCGATATGAATTACAAGCTCTGGTTCAATACCGAAACCCTGTTGGCCGGAGCTCTCATCGCACTCTGTCTGCGGCAAAATCTGCTTCGACGTGACAACATCACAGGTGTCATCGCAATCCTGGGCGGCCTGGCGCTGTGCCTCTTTCCGTTTGTCGTATACGCGGATTTACACACAGCCGCGCAATCGCCCGCCTTCCGATTCTTACTCGCGTTCAGGAACTACCCCTTCCTGTTCGCCTATTCTGCCCTGCTGCTCTGGGTTCTTAAGAAGAATCGGGGTCCGTCGCAGAAGCTTGGCTCCTGGGGTCGATTCCTCACCTTCTATGGCTACATCAGTTATGGCCTCTACTTGGTGCACCAATTTCTCTTCTGGAAAATCGATGCCCTCGTTCGAGGCACTCTGCTCGATCCCTATCGCAATTTATGGGCTCTGCCAATCGGGTTCATCGCGTCAACTGCAATAGCCACCGGTGTCGCGTTTCTTTCACGACGCTACTTTGAAGATTTCTTTCTGCGGAAGAAGGAAACCGTCGCCCCGCAGGAGACTTCTACCCCGGTTGCCGTCTGAACATCGGCATGACTATGTCAGATCAGTAGCCGAGAGTCAGCGACTAAAGATCTTTAAGAGCCGGCGAGCTGGTTCAAAGTCGAAACTGCGCAGGATGATTGCGAGGTTTTCTGAGCTTTCCGGGAAACCAGCTTCGCCCACTTGTGTCGTAGCGGGTAGAAAAGTCACACTTCCAGTGCCGCCACTTCGTATGCTGCGACTGAAGGGACAGTGAACTCGACGATCTTCCCCGTCTGTCGGAAGGGCAGAGGCTTCTCGCCACGCAGCAGAGAAGCGCGCCGCACTTGCACTTGGCGCGGCAACTCCACGCGCACGCGTTGCGCACCCAGCGGAAGCAGCCGACGCATCTTGCCGCGGAAGGCGTTAGGCCCGTTGTAGTTCACCATGTGGATGGCGAAGCCGGGCTCCGTCTCCCATCCCGTGACCTCCATTAGGCCATCGCCTTCGACGGTGATGGCGCCTTTTCCGTTCAACGCCCACGAGAGCGCGTTGTGCATCTGGCGGTTGAGATCGCCGTTATCGAGCCGGTAGAACGACGCATCCACGTCGCCCGCGAGATATACGAAGCGCGAACGACCGTCCTCTCGTGTGACAACGGTCGGCATATTCGTGGGAGGGTTGCTCTGATAAACCGCCTCGGTTGGATACCCGGGATAGGGATCGATGAACGTGGCCGCCGCTCCGTCGACAGGAGCGAGGCGGACCCGCCAGATGGGGCCGGCAATCCACGTGGTGTCGTCGAATCCCGCGTTCACGGGGTGGTTCGCGTCGCGCAGGCTTTGCAGATAGACAGGAATCATCGACTGCCCTTGCCCGAAGGTTGCCTTCTCCCGTGTGCCCGTCCTGCGGATACCAAAGAGATCTCCCAATGCGAATTCGGCACGAGCCGTACCCACCTCGTCGTAAAGACCAGTCTCGAATGTCGCCAGCAGCGAGCCACCTGCAGCGGCGTAACTCCTGAGCGCCCGTGCCTGCGCGTCGCTGAGGCAGGCCACGTTGGGAAGGACGATTAGGGCGTAGCGGCCCATGGAATCCGCGGTAAGGTCACGCTCGTGGATGAATTCGAAGGGCACGCGCGCCTCCAGCAGTACGGAGGTCCACCCTTCAACTGCATCGGTGACGGGTTCGGCGGTAGGCGCCTGATAAACGGCGTTGGAGTGAGGCGCAGCCAGAATGGCAACGCGGGCCAGGTTGCGGACGTTGTGGAAGTGAGCGTCGTGGCGTGCGTGCCAGCTGAGGAATTCGCGCCCGAGCTTCTGCCAGCGGCGGTCTTCCTTGAAGCCCTGCTCGAGACCGAGGTGGTGATACCAGATGACTCCGCCGGTGGCCGAGGTCTGTGCCATGCGGCACTCCGCCTCCGCCGTCTCACCGGTCACGTTGCGCCACATATAGCTGCCGCTGCGCGCGTAACTCGCGGTTACCGCGGCAACCGGTCGATCGCCCATAATGGCGCGAGCAATCTTCACCTGCTCGGCATCCTGCCACACCGGCGCGACCACGCCACTGCGAGCCTGGTTATCCGCCGTGTACCAGAGCGCGCCGCGCGTAAGCCTCCACTGATCCAGGCCGAAGTCCCGCAGGCCTCCGCCGAGGTTGCACGAGTAGAAGTTGTCCGGATGCGTGGCAGTGACAATTGTCTTGTAGGTTCCTATCAGCTGGATCGCTCCGTTCAGCAACGCTTCGCGATAAGCGGCTGAGTGCGGCTCGCCGATCTTCCTGCAGTTGTCGCAGTAGCAGGACTGTTGCGTGGGCCAGCCATTCATGTAAACGCCATCGATGTTGTACCGCGCATTCAACTCGTGCAGGATGGCCGGCTGCAGCTCTGAAAAGTTTCCGCCGAACTGGCAGGTGTAGATGATGCCTGGCGCGGCGTATTGCAAATTACCGTTCTTATCCCGGCGAAACCACAGAGGATTGGCGGCGAGCAGCTTCGAATCTTCCCAGTGAATGTCCGGGCTCATGCGTCCGTAGACACGCATGCCGCGTTTCTTTGCCGCGGCGACACACTCGCCGAAGAGGTCGCGTCCGTTCAGGTAAGGGCTTCGCCGGTAGAAAGGAATCTCGGTTGGGTAAAACGCTATCGGGCCGGAGACGGAGAGTGCGACCGCATCCACCTTCGCCGAGGCCCAATAGTCCGCCCAGGCCTCCACATCGGCATTCTGCGGATCGCGCTCATTGAAGTTTGTCTGTCCTATACGGCGGATACGATGGTACCAGGGCACGTGCGTCTTCTCTGCCCCGGACGTTGCACTCTGCGCATCTGCCAGCGGCTCCAACAGTCGCGGCATGGCCATAGTTCCGAGAACAGCGCCAGTACCCATCATCGCGAATTCGCGCCGGTTTGACTTGATCAAAGTGAGCTCCTCTCCAAGGGAAAACCATCGTACTATTTCGTCGCGTTCGCCCTCTCGTCAGCCGCACAACACAATGACTTCTCCTAATGCCGTCGCGCGGTCCACAGCTTGCTATCTGGTACTGCATCGCTTAGCGCGAAATTCGGCATGTTGAGTACTGCCCGGCAGGGGCTCACGGCCCATTAAGCTGGCCGGCCACAGAAGGCTGGGAGCCTGTGTTGAATCCACCGGCGGCCTGCACAATCCGCTTGACAGTTACTTTCGAATGAAAGAAGCTGAACGCCTCAGACACATCGATTCAGATACTTGCTTGATCTACTTTGATTCAATTGTTCTCCTGATCTGTGACCGTTTCATGGGCCACCGCTCACCAGGAGACGCTCGCCTTCGCGGCCGTCGATCCTCAGCGAGGTGATATGAGCAACATCAATGGCAAGGTCTATGCGATGAATGTGATCACGCCCATGAAGCCATGGAAGACGTGGCTACTGCGTGGCTTCTTTTTCATACTCGGGCACGTCAAGGCACTTCAGACCGACCTGATCAACCTTCACTTCATCCAGTTCGCTCGCTGGGTCATCGTTCCCCGCAATGCGTTTCCATTCTTTGGAGGTACGCAGAAGCGCGAACACCTCAAAT